>OGOY01003764.1_pt1 | contig 11139 bp, 10 predicted proteins | sample 1552811 | NCBI WGS metagenome assembly OGOY01 (sample SAMEA2580132, study PRJEB22360) | human gut metagenome | biome: human gut; feature: human-associated habitat; material: faeces | place: Denmark | collected 2008/2010 | reverse complement strand
CAGCCGCCGAAGCGGTGCTTAAGCCGTCAGGCGGGAATTGTGCGGTGTTGCCTTAGGCGTTAGGAAGTAAGAGGGAAAAGTTGATGGGGGGCGGCGGTGGGGGAGAGGGCGGGACGAAAAATTAGAAATTAGGAATGAGAAATTAGGAATTTTTGGAGGGTGCTGGTTGTGAAGTATGTGCTGAACAATAAAAGTGGCTACAGGGCGGGATGCCCTCATTCCGCCGGGGTGAAATTTTGCCGATTGTGACAAACGCTGCAAATGATTTGTAGGGGACGATGTTCGCATCGTTCCGCGGGCTTTGGCTTTGCAGCAAACGATAAAAAGTGTGATGTGCCCTGCCATTTCCTGTAGGGCGGGGTCACCTGACCACGCCACCATCCCCATATAAAACCCTCAAACATATGCGCATCGTTCCCAATTTTATAGCCTACCCCCACCCTCCACAAAAAATCAGCAAAAACTATTGCAATCTGCATAAAGTGCGGTATACTAAAGCAGTAAAATAATATTTACGCAGAGTAGAAACCCGCGCGTTAGGCAAAGCGGCAATGGCGCCGCTTTGCCGCAGTGCCTGACCAACGGGGAGTTGTGGCAGGACGAAGATGCAGGGCAGGGGAGTGCAATGTGCACGCCGCTGCCGGCACGCGGTGCTGGTTTCGCATCCCACTGCTGCATAAAGGTGTGCAACGGCGGGTGTGGTTGCACACCTGCCCTTTCCCCTCCCTTGTGCGGCAACACGCACGATGGAGGTATTTTATTATGCAAAAATCCGTTCAAGTCCGTACCCCGCTGTATGCCGCGGCCTATTGGCAGCAGGCCGCCGATGAGTTTAAGAACATCCGCGTTCTGGCTTTTGCCGGTATGGTCACGGCGCTGGCCATTATTCTGGAAAGCTTCCCCATCTATCTGCTGGGCCAGAGCCTGAAGATCTATTTCAGCTTTGTGGTGGTTTCGCTGGGGTGCGCCTGTTATGGCCCGCTGGTGGGCATGGGCGTTGGTGCGGTCATTGATACGCTGGGCTTTCTGCTTTCCAGCTATGGCGAGCCGTATTTCCCCGGCTATCTGATTACGGCCATGTTGTCCGGCCTGATTTACGGCGTTATGCTCTACCAGCGCAAACCCACCATCCCGCGCCTGATCGTGACCCGTCTGCTGATCAATTACGGCAGCAATGTGCTGTTGGGCAGTGTGTGGAAAGCTATGTTGTATGGCAAGGGTTACCTGTATTACCTGAGCACCGGCATGGTCAAAAACACCATCATGATCCCCATTGAAGTTGCCTTGATGTGGCTGGCCCTGAACGCGGCAGAAAAACACGGCCTGGACCGCCGCTACCTGCATCAGCGCTGATGAAGCGCAGATTTTTGTTAAAAAGTCATACTTTACGGCTAAAAGATTGTGCGTTTTGCTGGCAGAACGCAGCCGAAATTTGAAAATTGTTCCGTAATTTACAAACTTTTAACAACGTATTCACAAAGCATTGAAAAATGTCCCTGCCGCGTATACAATAACATATGTGAAAAGAATGTGTCGGATTTCCTGCAAGCATGCAGCAAAACGGCGCATTTTTGGTTTCAGGACCGTGGCTCCGGCTGGCAGTTGCCGCCGGGCCAGACGTAAAAAGAAAAGGAGCACTTACACATGAAAAAATTGTTGGGTATTGTGTTGTCCGCAGCTATGCTGCTCAGCATGGCCGCCTGCGGCAGCACTGCTGCATCCAGCGCAGCAGCAGATTCTACCGCTGACGCTGCCACTGCTACCGATGCAGCTGCCAGCGACCTGAAGGTTGGCGTTATCACGATTGGCGACGAGACGGAAGGCTACACTGCTGCGCATATCAACGGCATCAAGGCTGCTGCACAGAAGCTTGGCATGAGCGACAGCCAGATCGTTTGGAAGTACAAGGTTCCCGAAGGTGCTGAGTGCTCTGACGCTGCAGAAGACCTGGTTGGCCAGGGCTGCAACCTTGTTGTTTCCAACTCTTACGGCCACCAGACCTATATCGTAGAAGAAGCTGAAAAGTATCCCGATGTCACTTTTGTTTCCATGACCGGTGATTTTGCTGCCCTGACTGGCCTGGATAACTTCAAAAACGCTTTCACCAATGTTTATGAGAGCCGCTATGTTGCCGGTGTTGTTGCCGGTATGAAGCTGCAGGAACTGGTTGAGTCCGGCACCCTGACCCCGGAGACCCAGCCCAACAGCTTTACCGCTGACGGCAAGGTCAAGATCGGCTATGTCGGCGCTTACAACTATGCTGAGGTTGTTTCCGGCTACACTGCATTCTTCCTGGGCGTGCAGAGCGTTTACCCCAATGTTGCCATGGAAGTTATGTACACCAACTCCTGGTTCGATATCGACAAGGAAGGCGCTGCTGCCGAAGCTCTGATTGCAAACGGCAGCGTGATCATTGGTCAGCATGCTGACTCCACCGGCGCTCCCGCTGCCACCCAGAAGCAGAAGGATGCTGGCAAGATCTGCTACTCTGTCGGTTACAACATCGACATGCTGGAGACCGCTCCCACCGCTGCCCTGACCTCCGCCACCAACGTTTGGGAAGTTTACTATGAATACCTGTTCAAGAGCATGATGGACGGTGAAAACCCGGCTACCAACTGGTCCGAGGGTTACAACGAAGGCGCTGTTGCCATCACTGACCTTGGCCCCGAAGTTGCCGAAGGCACTGCCGAGAAGGTTGCCGAAGTGGAAGCAGCCCTGAAAGATGGCAGCCTGCATGTGTTTGATACCAGCAAGTTCACCGTCAACGGTGAGACTGTTACCACCGCTCCCATCGACCTGACTTTCTATGATTACTCCACCGGTACCCCGGTTGCTGTGTACCAGGGCGATACCGAGGAAGCCATCACTGATGGTTACTTCTCTGAATCCACCCTGCGCAGCGCTCCGTATTTCTCCCTGCGCATTGACGGCATTACCGAGGATGCAGACCCGGTTGCCTGATCCCACAAACTGAACTGACATGGAGGGAAGCTCTGCCTGTTACTGAACAGAGCTTCCCTCTATTGGTGTTTACGGCACCGCATGATGGATTTTTACAGAGAGGAGCATTCCCATGCCGCAGACTGAGTACGCCATCCAGCTGGAACATGTAACCAAAACTTTTGGCCCGGTCATTGCAAACCATGATGTTACCATGAATATCCGCCGCGGGGAGATTTTGTCCCTGCTGGGCGAGAACGGCTCCGGCAAAACAACCCTGATGAATATGATCGCCGGTATCTATTACCCGGACGGCGGGCAGATCATCGTCAACGGCCAGCCGGCAGATATCCGTTCCCCGCGCGATGCCCTTGCCCTTGGCATTGGCATGATTCACCAGCACTTCAAACTGGTGGATGTGTTTACCGCCGTGGAAAACATTGCCCTGAGCATGGACAAAGGCGAAAAATTTGACCTGCGCCGCGTGCGGGACAAAGCCCGTGCGATTTGCGAAAAATACCAGTTTGCGCTGGATCTGGACCAGAAAGTGTACGAGATGAGCGTGAGCCAGAAGCAGACGCTGGAAATCGTAAAGGTGCTGTTCCGTGGTGCAGATATCCTGATCCTGGACGAACCCACCGCCGTGCTGACCCCGCAGGAAACCGAAAAGCTGTTTGCCGTGATGCGCAACATGAAGGCGGACGGCAAGGCCGTGGTCATCATTACCCACAAGCTGCATGAGGTGCTTTCGGTTTCGGACCGCGTGGCAATTTTGCGCAAAGGCGAATACGTTGGCACGGTGGAAACCGCCACCGCAACGGAATCCAGCCTGACTGAGATGATGGTGGGCCAGAAGGTGGAGCTGAACATCAACCGCACCACGCCGCAGGACCCCACCCGGCGTTTGGCTATTAGCCACCTTTCGGTGCGCAGCCCCGAAGGTACCAACGTGCTGGACGATGTGAGCTTTGATGTGTATGGCGGCGAGATTTTGGGCATTGCCGGTATTTCCGGCAACGGCCAGAAAGAACTGCTGGAAGCCATTGCCGGTTTGCAGCATACCGAATCCGGCTCCGACGTTAAGTTTTTTGCCCCCGGCGAAGAGGACAAGCCGATGGAGCTGCTGGGCAAGAGTCCCAAGGACATCCGCGATGCCGGTGTACACCTGAGCTTTGTGCCGGAGGACCGCCTGGGCATGGGCCTGGTTGGCACCATGGGCATGACGGACAACATGATGCTGAAAAGCTATGGCGAAGGCCGCTCCCCGCTGGTGGACCACCGTGCCCCGCGTGAACTGGCCGAAAAGATCCGCAAGGAGCTTGGCGTGGTTACCCCCGGCCTGAACACCCCCGTTTCCCGCCTGTCCGGCGGCAACGTGCAAAAGGTGCTGGTTGGCCGCGAGCTGGCGGCTTCGCCCATTGTGCTGATGACGGCTTACGCCGTGCGCGGCCTGGACATCAATACATCCTACACCATTTACAACCTGCTGAATGAGCAGAAAGAAAAAGGTGTTGCCGTGATTTACGTCGGCGAGGACCTGGACGTTCTGCTGGAGCTGTGTGACCGCATTCTGGTGCTGTGCGGCGGCAAAGCCAACGGCATGCTGGATGCCCGCACCACCACCAAGGAAGAAGTTGGCCTGCGCATGACCAACCTTGTACAAAAGGAGGGCAAATGATGAGCAAAACTGCAGCTGAACCGCTTGTGCGTATCTCCAAGCGGGAGGGTACCACCTTTGTGCAAAAAGTGCTGGTGCGTGCCATTGCTATCCTGCTGGCACTTGTTGTGGATGCGTTCTTCATCTTTTTTGTTACCGGCCTGAACCCCATCAGCGTGTACGGCGTTATGTGGAACGGCACGTTTATGAACACCACCCGTTTCTCTTGGGCGCTGCGTGATCTTTCCAGCCTGCTGTGCATTGCCATTGCACTGGCTCCCGCCTTTAAGATGCGCTTTTGGAATATCGGCGGCGAAGGCCAGGTACTGATCGGCGGCCTGGTCGCGGCGCTCATCATGGTGTATTTTGGCAGCAGCCTGCCCGCACCGCTGCTGTTTGCCGCCATGGTCATCGGCAGTGTGCTGGCCGGTGCCATCTGGGCCTTTGTTCCGGCCTGGTTCAAATCCCGCTGGAACACCAACGAAACGCTGTTCACCCTGATGATGAACTACGTTGCCACCAGCATTGTGGCCTGCATGACGAATATCATGCGCGGCCAGGCATCCAGCCTGGGCACCCTGAACAAAGCCACCAAGGCTGGCTGGCTGCCCGTGATCAACGGCCAGCGCTACACCATCAATATTATTGTGGTGCTGGTGCTGACCTTTGCGATGTACGCTTACCTCAAATACTCCAAGCAGGGGTACGAGATCAGCGTTGTGGGCGAGAGTGAAAACACCGCCCGCTATGCCGGCATCAACGTCAGCCGCGTGATGATCCGTACTATGCTGCTGTCCGGTGCCATCTGCGGCCTGTGCGGCTTTTTGGTTGTGGCCGGTAAGGACCAAACGATCTCCACTACCTCGGCAGGCGGCAACGGCTTCACCGCCATTATTGTGGCCTGGCTGGCAAAGTTCAACACCTTCTATATGATGCTGATTTCTTTCCTGCTGATCTTCCTGGACCGCGGCGCTTCGGAAATTGCTTCTGCTTATTCCCTGAACGAATATGCAGCGGATATCATCACCGGCATTATCCTGTTCTTTATCCTGGGCAGCGAATTTTTCATCAACTACCGCCTGGTCTGGCGCGGCCATCATGATGGTAAGGAGGGCAAGTAAGTATGAGCAGTCTGATTGCATGGATCCTGCGTGCCATCCCGTTTGGCACCATCATTATGTACGGCGCTTTGGGCGAGACCCTGACGGAAAAATCTGGAAACCTGAACCTGGGTGTTCCCGGTATCATGTACCTGGGCGGCTTTGCCGGTTTTGCCAGCGCTTATTATTACGAAAAACTCAGCGCCAACCCCAGCGCCTTTGTCTGCGTAATTCTGGCCCTGCTGTGCGCCCTGATCGCATCCGCCCTGGGCGGTCTGATTTACGCCTTCCTGACCATCACCCTGCGTGCAAACCAGAACGTGACCGGCCTTGCGCTGACCACCTTTGGCATGGGTGTGGCAAACTTTTTTGGTGTGTTCATCCTGAACGGTGCCAGCTACACCGCGGCACCGCTGGCTTATAAAGCATTCAGTGCCATGATTCCGGTGCTTTCCGGCCTTGGCGTTGTGGGCAAGGTGCTTTTCTCTTACGGCTTTTTGGCTTATGCGGCCATTGTGCTGGCAGTTGTGCTGCACTGGTTCTTTACCCGCACCCGCGCGGGCCTGAACCTGCGCGCGGTTGGCGAAAACCCCGCCACTGCCGATGCCGCCGGCATTAACGTTACGCTGTATAAATATGTGGCTACCTGCACGGGTGCTGCCATCTGTGGTGTGGGTGGTTTGTATTATGTTCTGGATTATAACCAGGGCATCTGGGCAACCACCGGCCAGATCGAAGCCTTGGGCTGGCTGGCTGTAGCGCTGGTCATCTTTACCACCTGGAAGCCGCTGAACGCCATTTGGGGCGCTTACCTGTTTGGCGTGCTGTACTGGCTGTATCAGTTCCTGCCCAGCCTGCTTGGCATTACCGTTGCCAGCTACATGACCGATCTGATCCAAATGCTGCCCTATGTGGTTACCATCGTGGTATTGATTGTGGTCAGCCTGCGCAAAAAGAAGGAAAACCAGCCCCCGGAGCATCTGGGCCTTTCCTACTTCCGCGAGGAGCGGTAAAAAATATTTTTGCAGAATTCGCAAAAAATTGCTTATTTTGCATCAAAGCCTCGTTTCCTATTGGAAATGGGGCTTTTTGTTTTTTGGGGAAGGGTAGGGGGATTGGCGGATTTCGGAGAGTGATATCCGGCATGGCCCATCACACATTTTTGATTTGACTGTGTGGCCGGGGAAGTTCGTTGCTATTGTGGGTGAATCCGGCTCCGGCAAAAGTACCCTGATGAATATTATCGGCGTGCTGGACAAGCCGACCTCTGGCGAGTATACGCTGGACGGGGTGGATATCCATAAAGCAGACGATGACGAACTGGCGGGCATCAGCGCAAAATTGAACCGCATACAGCAAAAATGCTCCCGTTGCACGGGGGCATTTTTTGTGGTATACTTCTGCCTGAATGATAAAAATGGGGTAGTTTTTGCCCTGGGGTGTATCTGAAAAGTCAAAAGTACAGTCTGTTTCGGCAGTTACAGCCGGATTTTGCGCTTGCAAAATGCGGCATCTTCTTTTCTTTCAGATACACACCTTAGAGCGGAAAGGAAAGAAGGAAGGTCTGACAATGCAGACACAACAAAAACTATTTACCAACCGTATGCTGCTAACACTATTGTGGCCGCTGGTGGTGGAGCAGGCGCTGAACGTGCTGGTGGGCATGTCCGATACCGTGATGGTATCCAGCGTAGGCGAAGCCGCCATTTCCGGTGTTTCGCTGGTGGATATGATCAACTACCTGATCCTGAATATTTTTGCCGCGCTGGCCACCGGCGGCGCGGTTATCACCAGCCAGTTCCTGGGAGCCAAAAAGCCGGGGGAAGCCTCCCGCAGCGCGGGGCAGCTGGTTACTTTAAGCTCTATCCTGGGTACGGCTGTCATGGCGCTCTGCCTGCTGCTGCGCGGGCCCATGCTGCGGCTGTTCTTTGGCAGCATTGCGGACGATGTGTTCCAGGCAGCCATGATCTACTTTACCATCACGGCAATCTCTTACCCGTTTTTGGCGCTGTACAACGCGGGCGCGGCCATCTTCCGCTCCGTCGGCAACAGCGAGGTATCCATGCGGGTATCCGTTATCATGAACATTACCAATATTGTGGGCAATGCGTTCTGCATCTTTGTGCTGCGCATGGGGGTTGCCGGTGTTGCGGTGCCCACGCTGGTTTCCCGCGTGCTGGGCGCTGTCATCATCCTGAAACTGACCACCCGGCATGATAATGTCGCCCGCGTTACCTGGGATGGCGTCAAGCACCTGCAGCCCCAGATGGCAAAGAACATTTTGTATATCGGCATCCCCTCCGCGCTGGAAAACAGCCTGTTCCAGCTGGGGCGTGTGCTGGTCGTCAGTATGATCTCTTTGTTCGGCACGGTGCATATTTCCGCCAATGCGGTGGCCAACAACCTGGACGGCATGGGCTGCATTGTGGGCCAGGCCATCGGCCTTGCCATGATCACTGTGGTGGGGCGCTGTGTGGGCGCCCAACAGCTGGACCAGGCCAGCTACTTTACCAAAAAGCTGCTGCTGTGGGATTACATTGCCCAGGGCGCTACCAATGCCCTGATTTTGATCTTCCTGAACCCGCTGCTCAGCGTGTACACCCTTTCGGATGAAACCCGCCACCTGGCCTGGCTGCTGGTTATGATCCATGCGGGCAGCGCCATCTTCCTGTGGCCGGCGGGCTTTGTTCTGCCCAACGCCCTGCGTGCAGCCAATGATGTGCGCTTTACCATGCTTACTTCCATTCTGTCCATGGGAATCTGGCGTCTGGCGTTCTCTTACATCCTGTGCGTTCAGATGGGTATGGGTGCTGTCGGCGTCTGGATCGCCATGGTGGTGGACTGGGTGTGCCGCGTGACCTGCTTTGTGGTCCGCTTTGTATCTGGTGCGTGGAAGAAAAAATGTGTGGCAAAATAACAGGAGGAACCCCCGATGAAGCTTATCAGTTGGAATGTGAACGGCCTGCGCGCCTGCCTGAAAAAAGGCTTTGAGGATACTTTCAACCAGCTGGATGCGGATGTGTTCTGCATTCAGGAAACCAAAATGCAGCCCGGCCAGGCGGATTTTGCCCCCGAAGGCTATACCGAATACATCAACAGCGCTGAGAAAAAGGGCTATTCCGGCACGCTGATCTATACCCGCGTAAAGCCCCTGAACGCCTGGAACGGCATTGGGGTGGAAGCCCACAGCCACGAAGGCCGTGCCATCACACTGGAATTTGAGGATTACTACCTCGTCAATGTCTATGTACCCAACTCCCAAAACGAGCTGGCCCGCATTGACTACCGCATGCAGTGGGAGGACGACTTGCGCGCCTACCTGAAAGACCTGGACAGCAAAAAGCCGGTGATCCTGTGCGGAGATTTGAACGTGGCCCATGAGGATATTGACCTGAAGAACCCCGGCCCCAACCGCGGTGCTGCGGGCTTTTCGGACCAGGAGCGCGGCAAGCTGAACGAGCTGCTGGCCGCTGGCTTTACCGATAGCTTCCGCTACCTGTACCCTGATGCCACCGGCATGTACAGCTGGTGGAGCATGCGGTTCCGCGCAAGAGAGCGGAACGCAGGCTGGCGCATTGACTATTTCCTGGTATCGGACCGGCTGGCCCCACAGATCAAAAAGGCCGAGATTTTGATGGATGTGCAGGGCAGCGACCATTGCCCGGTGCTGCTGGAACTGTAAAGCTGCAAAACGTCCAAGAAATATTCGGTGTGTCGAAAAAACTGTGCCTTTCTTTTGCAGAGCATGTGGGTATAAAACATGTAGGGGTGCACGATCTCACCCCGCATGTCGGACCTTGCCATATATTCCATCACATCATTCTCCGCAAGGCATCGGGCGCACAATGCGCCCCCTATGAAGACCTTTTCGACAATCTGAAATTTTCATGGCAATACCGCATAATTCTAAGTGCCGATACGGCGAGCGAGGTACGGCAGATGCTAAGCCAAAAGCGCAGATAATACTGGATGCTGCAAAGGTGAGCGCCGCCAGTGGCGGAAACAGCGAACCGAAGCAGGGGCAGCGGTCGCAGAGTGCGAGGGGCTTTTGCCCCCGAAGCACGATGCGGGTACCGCAACCCGACATTATCGAGCATTTTGGCAACGCAGATGCCGTGCCGCAGCCGCCGGAGCGGTGCTTGAGCCGTTAGGCGGGAATTGTGCGGTATTGCCTCATGATTTTTTCAAAAATATCTGCTCCCGCTGCAAAATGCCGGGAGCATTTTTCGTATTAGTATACAGAAGCGCTTCCAACAAAGAAAGTGCGCCGGCAGATGAAAGCGAAAGGAGGTGTGGGGCACTGAACCAAACAGATTTTACCCAGCTGATGCAGCAATACCAAAAACTCGTTTATACCGTTTGTTTGCAGTTTGTCCACAACCCCCACACCGCCGAGGATCTGACCCAGGATACCTTCCTTTCGGCATGGTCGTCCATTGACCGGTGCGAGCCCCAATACTATAAGCAATGGCTGGTGCGTGTGGCGGCCAACAAATGCAAGGACCACCTGAAAAGCTCCTGGGCGCGCAGGGTGGAGGCACAATCCGACGAAACGATGCCGGAACCACGCGGCACACCGCCGCCCGGCAGCGGCCTGCAAAGCGCAGAGCCGGACCCGCAGGATGAATTTATGCGCCAGACCGATGCCGCAGAGCTGGAAACGATGGTGCGCACCCTGCGCGAACCCTATGGCCGGGCCGCGGCCATGTATCTGCTGGACGGGCTGCCCGTGGCGGCCATAGCCCAAAAGCTGGGCCGCCCGGCACCCACTGTTCAGAACCAGCTGTTCCGCGCAAAAGCGATCCTGCGCAAACAGATCATGGAAAGGAGGCAGGAATAATGGAACAGGCAATGTTTCCGCAAAACGAAAATAACACCCCATTTGATAACGAAGCCCTGTTTGATGCTGAAGGCCACCTGACGGATGAGGGGCTGCACGCCCTGCAGGAGAGCCGCCTGGATGAACTGGGCAGCCTGGAGGCCGCAGAGCACCTGACCTTCTGTGATTACTGCCTTGCCCGCTATACCGCCCTGATTGAATCGGCCCCCGAAAAGCTGAAACAGCCCATGCGGGACCTGATCCCCCAGGTGCAGGCCCTGATGCGGCTGCGCAGCTTCCGCATTATGACAAACCGCTATGTTTCCACGGCTGGCGCCCGAATGCTGGGCCTTTCGCTGGGCGGTTCGGGTTCTTTGGCGGCGTTGGTACGGTGCAAAAGCCCGTGCAGCAGCTGCCGGACGTTACCCCCAGAGTGACGGTAAGCCAGGCGCTTGGCGGTATGTTTGACAGCATGAGCAGCGGATTGAGCGATATGTTCAGCGGGATGCAGCTCACCATCAACAGCGGCCTGGCCCAGCTGGCCGACCCGGTTGTGCCCCGCAGCAACCACACCAATAACGGCGGGCGACCCCCCCCCCGGGGGGGATACCTACCAGGTA
>OGOY01003754.1_pt1 | contig 11180 bp, 10 predicted proteins | sample 1552811 | NCBI WGS metagenome assembly OGOY01 (sample SAMEA2580132, study PRJEB22360) | human gut metagenome | biome: human gut; feature: human-associated habitat; material: faeces | place: Denmark | collected 2008/2010 | reverse complement strand
CGACGCCCGCGTCATCGCCGCCTTCGACGAGGTGGCCATGGACGAACCGGACATCTCGCAGTACGCCTATGTCTCCCAGGACGCGCTCATCGGCCCGAAGTTCAGCGACATCGTGCTGAACGAGCCCACGAACTTGGGCACGCCGGGCAACCAGATCGTCACCTGCGAGGCCACTGCCACGGCCACCTTCAAGAACAAGGGCGTCGAGATCAACGTGCCCGTGACGCTGCCCTTCGAGTACTCCAATGCCGGCGAGACGTGGGTTCCCGGCGATTTGGTGGTGGGAGAGGCGACGGCGGTGCCCTTGGCCAGCGCCAACGCCAGCGACATCCTGGCCAACCTGAACGACATCCTCGCGACCAACGACCCCACCTACGGGGAGGCCATGGTTGATGCGTCCATCGTGAAGACCACCTCCGATCTCACCATCGACGGCGGCCCTATCACCGTGGACCTTTCGAAAACCGTGGAAAGCGAGGCCGACGGCGTGAAGACGAGCGAGCTGCGCACCTCCACGGTGACGCTGAACGTGGCCTGATCCAACACCGAGGGCTGGCTTGTCACGGTGGCCGACGCGGGGCAGATCGACACGCAGACGAACCAGATTCCCGTCGCTCCGGCCGAGGGCACGGATTCGCCGGCATCGGTCGACCCCGCCAACACCGACCCTGAGAACATCGGCAACGTCAAGTTCGGCGACTCGGTGTCGCTGTCGGGCACGCTTCAGGCGGTGGAAGACGCCGCAGGTCTTTCCTCCGGCAACAACTACACCAATAAGGGCACGACGGATAACGCCAACGGCAGCGTGCAGCTGGTGCTGAAGCTCACCCGCCCGCTGGACATGAATCTGAACGGCACCCAGTATCGGCTGACCACCATCGCCGTGGCCACCTCGGGCCTCGATGACAACGGCAAGAGCCTCATTGGCCGCAAGGCCGATGTGAAGGGCCCCCTGGAGGAGTCGTTCGCCACGTCCTGGTCGCCGGCGGGCGTGAAGGCCCTCGAGATCCACGTGGAATAGCGGACAGCATTTCGAAATGTGCAGACAGCGCCCCTTGGACGAAGGTTCAAGGGGCGCTGTGCTATGATTGCCGGTACTGCTTATTCGCGCCGGGCCGCTCGGCCGGCGCCTCGATACCTGAGGAGGTTGCCCGTGCCCCAAACGACAGATTGGGCCGATGTGCAGGTGGTGGGCATTCCCCGCGCGCTTCTGTTCTATCGCTTCGGCGTGCTGTGGACCACGTTCTTCGAATCCATCGGGCGCACCGTGGTGGTGAGCGACCCGACGGACAAGGCCATCGCCGATGGGGGCGATCGTCTTTCCGTGGACGAGTGCTGCCTGGCCTCGAAGGTGTTCATCGGGCACGTGGAAAGCCTTGCGGGCCGCTGCGACGCCGTCTTCGTGCCCTGCTATCCGACGAGCGACCACCGCAGCGGGTTCTGCACGAAGTTCCAGTCGGCCACCGATATGGTGCGTAACACCTTCCGCGACGACAGGCTGCGCGTCATCTCCTGCGAGGTGCAAAATGCCCGGAAGGCGAAGGACGTGCGCCGCGCCTTCTGCGACATGGCCGCCCGCATGGGCGTCGCGCCCAAGGACGCCCGCGCTGCCTTCAAGGCCGCCTGGGACGCCCAGCGCGCCCACGACGAGGCGCTGGCCACCGCCCAGGAGCGCACGCTGCGCCGCCTGGTCGACGAGCGCCGGGCCGCCGATGCCGCCGCCGCGGCCGGCGACGATTCGGTTACGCGCCCGCTTGGCATCCTGGTGGTGGCCCATCCCTACATTTCCCACGATCCGTACCTCTCCGGCGCGGTCATCGATTCGCTCGAGGAGATGGGCGCCACGGTCGTCTACGCCGACGCCATGGATCACGAGCGCGCCTACAAGAAGAGCTTCGAGTTCTCCGGCACTATGCCGTGGCTCATCAACCGCGAGCTCATCGGCTCTATCCTCCTGGCGCAGGATGACATCGACGGCATCGTGCTCATCAGCGCCTTCCCCTGCGGCCCCGACTCCATGACCGACGACGCCATCATGCGCTGCATCCAGGGCACGCCGATTCTGAACCTGATGATCGATGCGCAGTCCGGCACCGCCGGCGTGGAGACTCGCGTAGAGAGCTTCGTCGACATCCTGCGCTTCCAGCAGAAGGGAGGCTATGTCCATGAGTAAGCCCCAGGCCCTCATCGAGCAGGTGCGCTCCTCGGTGGCTGTTGAGCTGGAGCGGCGCCATGCCCCAACGCTTCTGGCCGACCGCAAGGCCGCCAAAGCCGCCAAGCACAAGGCCAAGCACCATAAGTACACCAAGGCGGCGTTCTTTCGCTACTGCTACTACGATCCGGCGTTCAAGTTCTTCTGCGAGCAGGTGCTCGACGTGGACTACCTGTCCCTGCCCGAGGCCACCCGCGCCGCCAGCGAGGTGGGCGTCCAGAACTCGAGCGATTACGTGTGCACGCCTTTCAAGCACATCCTGGGCGATTTCGCCGAGGCGCTCGATTTGGGCGCCGACATCCTCATCCAGTTCGGCGGCCCGTGCCGGCTGGGCTATTACGGCGAGCTGCAGGAGTCCATCTTGCGGGACATGGGCTACGAGTTCATCATGATGAACTTTGCCCGGGGCATCGAACTGGGGTACATCGGCTGGGCCAAGGAAGTGCTGAAGACGGTGAACCCGAACATCGACGTTCCCCACGGCGTGGTGAAGCTGAAGGCCGTGGCGAAGATGATCGAGCACTTGGACTCCCTGCGCGACTTCTACCTGGCCAACGCCGGTTTCGAGATGGAGCGCGGGGCCTTCGACGCCGCCTGGGTGTCGGCGATGGACGCCATGCGCACCTGCCTGGACGAGCGCGACATCAACGAGGCGTACCGCGAGGCCATGGCCGCCTTCCGCGCCATTCCCCTGGACAAGCCCGCCGATCCCATCCGCATCGGCATCGTCGGCGAGATGTTCACGGCCATCGACGAGCGCAGCAACCTAGGGCTCGACCACAAGCTCGTCGCCATGGGCGTGGAAGTGCACCGCATGTTGAACTTCACGAACCGCTACCTTCGCTACAACGAGCCGAACCTGCGGGTGGGGGCGAAAGACTACCTGACCTATGACATGGGGCCCACCTCCACGCTCACCGTGGCGGCGGCGAAGAAGTACGCCGCCGGGGGCTTCGACGGCCTTATCCACGCGAAGAGCGCCGGGTGCACGCCGGAGATCGACTGCATCCCCGTGCTGCAGAAGGTGAGTGAGGACTACTCGGTGCCCGTGCTGTACCTTACCTACGACTCCCAGACCTCCGACACCGGCCTGGACACGCGCCTCGAGGCGTTCTACGACATGCTTTCCATGAAGAAGGAGAAGAGCAAATGACAAAGGGCTATCTCGGCATCGACATCGGCTCCATTTCCACGAAGGGCGTGATCATCGACGAGAACCGCGCCATCATCGCGCGTTCGTATCTGTGGACCGAGGGCAACCCGACCGAGGCGTCGAAGAACGTCGTGCGCGAGCTGGAGCGCCAGGTGGAAGGCGCGGGGGTGGATATCGTCGGCGCTGGCACGACGGGCAGCGCGCGGCGTCTCGTGGGGGCCATGCTGGGGGCTTCCGTGATCAAGAACGAGATCACCGCCCATGCCGTGGGCACCACTCATCTGCACCCGGACGTGCGCACCATTCTGGAGATCGGCGGCCAGGATTCCAAGATCATCTGCGTGTCCGACGGCATCGCGGTGGACTATGCCATGAACACCTTGTGCGCGGCGGGCACCGGCTCGTTCCTGTCGTCCCAGGCGCACCGCTTGGGCGTGGAGGTGGAGGAGTTCGGCGACATCGCGCTCACTTCCACCAAACCGGCCAACATCGCCGCCCGCTGCACCGTGTTCGCCGAGAGTGATCTCGTGCACAAGATCCAGGTGGGCTACGCGCGCGAGGACATCATCGCGGGGCTTTGCAACGCGGTGGCGTCGAACTACCTGAACAACGTGGGCAAGGGCAAGAAGATCGCCGCGCCCGTGGTGTTCCAGGGCGGCGTGTCGAAGAACGCCGGGGTGGTGCACGCCTTCGAGGAGCAGCTGGGGATGCCCGTGGCGGTGGATCCGGACGGGCACCTCATGGGCGCTTTCGGCGTGGCGCTGCCTGCCGCCGATCGCCGCACCACGGCGGGCCGATTGTGGGGGCCGAGTCGGGTCCGTTCGTAAGCGGCACCTTCGACTTCGAGGCGATGCTCGACTTCGACTTCAAGACCCGCGAGATCGAATGCCAGAAGTGCGCCAACCACTGCGAGGTCATCTGCGTCTACCGCGACAAGGACATCATCGACTCCTGGGGCAACCGCTGCGACAAGGGCGCCGTGAAGACCACAGCGTAGGGACTCTTTCGCCGTGGTGCAGGAGATTTTGTTGATGGCATGGGGCTGCTTTGGCGGCCCCTTTTTCGTACGGCAACATTGCCCGTCGACGCTTAGCGATAAAAGCGAGGTTCGATCACGACAAGCGACAGCTCGTCCTGCGCTCCCTTCAGCGTGGCTTTGGTGAGAAGGGCGAGCCCTTTATAGAAAGGATGCTCGGCGCAGACTTCCAGAAGGCCCAGATAATGGGGGGCCCAAGGGAGAAGATGCTCAGACAAGTACTCTTCTACCAGCTCGGGGCGTTCTTCAGTCAAAGTGGCGAGCAGCGAGAGCATAAGGCCGATATGGTCGTCAGGCATGCGGTCGTCTGCGAGGCGAGCGATGCCGTGTTGGCGCATCCAGCTCCGCAGACGCAGCGTGCTTTCCCCGAAGATGACTTGCTCCCGGTCGGTATAGACGGAGCCCCAAGGCGGCGCCGGTTTTTGCGCAGGGCCGATGAACAGTCTTCGGTACTCGTCCACAAGCTTGTCTTCGGCGCAGAAAGCCCCGTCAGCTTCGGTGGCGCGGCTCGCTTTCAGCCCCGCAACGATAAGATCGAGGCCTTCTTGCGCCTCGGTTTTGTCGGCCAAAGGCCATTCTGCCGTAGCCTCGTCGGCGTTAAGCAAGCTCAATGCTTCGAAAAGCGCTCCTGCGCTACCAGTGCGTGGATCCTGCAGAAACAGGGGAGATAGTGTGGCGCCTGCAAATGACAGGCTGTTCAGGACATCTACGGATGGGGTCAAGGAAAGCCTCCTGAGCAAGTCAGTGATTTCGGCGGGCTAGAATCCGACGGTCATATGCAGATTGTAGAACACAATGCGTGTTGCAAAGACGGCGGCGAAGGCGAGGATGGCGGCGGCGATACGCAGGATGAGGCGCGCACACTCGGTTGCTCGGGGTCGCAGGGCCCAGCCGTCGAGGAGGAGCGCGCCAGCCCCGACGAGGGCGAAGATGCCGATGACAAGAGGGTAGCCCGGCACAAGCGAGGCTGCGGATATCTCATTGTTGGCGATTGAGGCCAGATAGGCGTTCTGGGCGAGCATGGAGACGACGCCGGCAGCAAGGCTCGCCGCCCCCAGGCCCACAAGGAGAAAGCTCCATCGTGATAGGGGTACTTTCGCAGCGGCAAGAAACAGCTGGCTTAGCACGGTCCCCTCGAATAAGCCCGTGAGCAAAAGGTTCGCCGGTGAATAAGGTGTGTTCCAGGTGGGCACGGTGCGCACGGCGTAGGCTTGGGAGGTGCACGCTAGCAGGGCGATTCCTGCAAGGCAAGCGACGAGCAGCCATGGCTTCGCAGCAGCATCGGGAAAGTTCACCTTGAAGGCGACCATCCAATAGGATCCAGCCAGGAACAAGAACATCACGGCGGCCAGCACCTCGTTGGAAAGCGGAGAGGTTCCCACGCCTGAGAACACGTGAAGCGCGTTGGCCGGCGTACCCAGATGCGTTGCCGAGGCGATGAAGCCAACGAGCGCAACGGCGAAAGGCAGCGCGATCATGCGGTCGATGCGAACCGCGCGCTCGTGGTCGATAGCAAATAGGCGCGCCAGAGCCATGATGATGAAAGCTACGACGCCTGCAGGGGCCAAGGCGGTGAACAGCGCAAGGGAAAGATTGTCGAGGCCGCTTGTCATAAGCCGATTTCCTTGCGGTTGACCAGCGCGCCCTTGCGACCTTGGGCAGCAGCGGGGCAGGGCCGGATGAATAAATTGGGCCCGGTCTCCGTTTCCGAAGGCAAAGGAAGGATGTCGCCGCGCACCTCGTCCCACCATTCGGCATGGCGCTCGAAGATGTCGCCCTTCTCCCCGAAATCCAAGGCGCGCAAGGGGCAGGCCTCCACGCAGATAGGGGCCTGCCCCGCGGCCAGACGCTCGCGGCAGCCATCGCACTTGCTCGAGCGCTTGAGCTCTTTATCGATGACGGGCGCATGGTAGGGGCAGGCCATGGTACAGTAGCCGCAACCGATGCATTTGGTGATGTCGGGCCAGATAAGCCCCGTCTCATCGCGATGCATGGCCCCTGTGGGGCATACCTGGGTGCAGGCGGGGCTGGCGCAATGGTTGCAGGCCAGAGAAATGTGATAGGCGAAGGCGTCTTGGGAAACGGTTCCGTCCTCTGCTACGTTCCAGTCGCCGCCCTCGTAGTCGAGCACGCGGCGAAATCCTTCGTCGGGCCCATGGTCGTGGTAGTCCTTGCAGGCCATGACGCAGGTCCTGCATCCAGTGCAGCGCGCGTTATCGAAGAAAAATCCCTTCGGCATGGTCTCCAAGTCCCTTCAAACGGCGTAGCTCGGGCGAATCCGTGCTACGCCTCAATCATATCGGAAGGGGGGGCGGCCCCATCTCGGCGGGGGGGGCGAGGGCAAGCGGGCCGCCGCCTATGAGGGAGGGGTCGCGGCGGCCCTGAATGCTCCTTAGGCGTTTTCCACTTCCTTCGGATTCGCGATGGCGCCGGTGGTGTCACCGCAGTCTTTGGCGGCCGGGCAGGCCAGAATGGCCACAGAGGGCTTCGTCGCATCCGGAGGAGCCATGGGGGCAATGCCGTCCACGGTGCCGGGGTGCGCCGCTCGCAGCTTTTCGATGTCCCCGAACTCGAGGGCCCGAAGCGGACAGGCGTCCACGCAGATCGGCATCTTGCCCTCGGCCACGCGGGAGGCGCAGCCGTCGCATTTCGCGGATTTCATGGTCTCGGTGTCCACTACGGGCACCTCGTAGGGACAGCTTTTCACGCAAGTGCCGCAGCCAATGCACTTCTCCTCGTCGCGGGACACGAGCCCGGTATCGGCATCCTTTTCCAAGGCGCCTTGGGGGCAATTGGCCACGCAGGCCGGCATTGCACAGTGGTTGCAGGCCATGGACACGTGGTAGGCCCAGCTCGTCGGCTCAAAGGTACCGTCACCGTTGTCTTTCCAATCGCCACCCTCGTAGTCGAACACGCGGCGGAAAGCGTAGTTGGCGGGCAGGTCGTTGTAGTCTTTGCAGGCCATCTCGCAGGTGCGGCAGCCGGTGCAGCGGGTGCTGTCGAAATAGAATCCGTACTGAGTCATCTTCGTACCTCCCTTAGGCCTTCGCAATCTGGACGATCATGGAGTGAGTGCCGTTGCCCTTGGCCATCGGCGTTGGTTTGTACTGCGTGAGCGTGTTCACGCAGCCGCCCTCGTCCACCTTGTCGCCATTCATGTTGGCCTTGTGCCAGGCGCCCTGCGGAATCATTACAGTTCCGGGGATGACGCGGGGCGTCACCTTCGCCTCGATGCGAATCTCGCCAACCGGACTTGTCACGGCAATCAGGTCGCCGTCTTCAATTGAGCGGCTCTCGGCATCAGCGGGGTTTACCCACAGCTGCTGACGGGCCACGGCTTCAAGCTCGGGGATGAAGCCGAACGATGAATGGGTGCGGCTCTTGTGATGGAAACCGCAGCAGTAGAGGGGGAATTCCTCGGTGACGGAACCGTATCCGTGAAATCCTGCTTGGAAGACGGGGATGGGGTAAATTACCTCGCCCTCTTCAAGATCCCAGGTACGTGACATCTCGTCCAGCGCTTCGGAGAAGATCTCGATTTTTCCGGAGGGGGTGCCCAGTGGGTTGGCGGAGGGATCGTTGCGGAACGCCTCGAAGGCGATGTAGGGTTCAACGGGTCGCTTGTATACGCCCTGCTCGAGCATTTCCTCCCAGGTCGGCATGGAGCCATCTTCTTCGGCCCCCTGCTCATAGAGGAACTTTACCCATTCGTCATGAGTGCGGCCTTCGGTGAACGCATCACGCACGCCGAACTTATCGGCAATGTCGGCCATGACGTCATAGCTCGAGCGACACTCGCCGGGTGCTTCTTGAGCGGGAGTACCCAGAACTACGCCCGAGTACCATTCGGTGTATCCCTGGGTCTGCAGGTTCATTTGTTCTGAGCGCATGGCATCGGGCAGCAGAATGTCAGCGTATTTCGCCGAGTCGGTCATGACCGTGTCCCAGACGAGGATGAACTCGCATTTCGATTCGTCGACGAGAATCTCATGGGTCATGTTGATATCGCCATGCTGGTTGGTCAGACAGTTGCCGGCGTAGTTCCAGATGAACTTGATATCGGTACCAAGTTCATCGCCTCCGACAAGACCGGAATTTGTGGCGGTCATGGTATGGCCGTGATCCACGGCGTTAACCCACTGATAAGCGGGAATGGAAAGCGTGACGGGGTTTTCGCCTGCTGGCAAGCCGGGAACGAGACTTGTGAGCGCCATGGATTCACGCTCCCCGTTGTTGGTGCCCGGAAGTCCCCACTTGCCTAGGAGGAGCGGCAGCATGTAAATAGAGCGGCAGGCGTCCTCGCCATTTGTGTGGCGCTGGGGGCCCCATCCCTGGGTGATGAAGGGTGCCTTAGCAGCAGCGATGGTGTTGGCTAGTTCGCGGATGCTGGAGGCAGGAATCTGAGTGATGGGGGCGGCCCACTCGGGCGTCTTCTCCACCATGTCCCAGCCAGTGCCCATAATGTAATCCTTGTAGGATTTGTTCTGACCTTTGGCGGATTCGGGCATGGTGTCCTCGTCGTAGCCGAGGCAGTAAGTATCGAGGGATTCCTTGTCCACTTTGCCTTCGACGATCCATTCATGAGCGATGGCCGCGCAGAGGGCCGCGTCGGTACCAGGGCGAATGGGAAGCCATTCGTCAGGGTGGCCGGAGACCGTCTCGTTCATGCGCGGGTCGATAGAGATAATTTTGCCGCCGCGGTTCTGAATGGCTTCGCGAAGGCGGGCGAAATCCCATGAGGCATTGGCACCGCCCATGCGAGTTTCGGCGGGGCTGTTGCCGAACATGACGATGAGATCAGAATGCTCGGTTGCCTCAGTCAGAGAAGAGCCGTCGAGCGACGTACCGTACATGTAGGGCGCGACGGCCTCGATCATGTGGGCCGAATAGTCATAGGAACGGTTTAGGTAGCCGCCGAGCAGGTTGAGCAATCGGGCGGTGGGGTTGCCTGTTTTCGAGTACATGCCTGTGGCATAGTTGACGTAGATGGCCTCATTGCCATAGGTGTCGATGACGCGTTTCAGCTCGCTGGCGATGGTGTCGATAGCCTCGTCCCAGGTAATCTGCTCGAACTTTCCTTCGCCGCGTTTGCCCGCACGCTTCATGGGGTACAGCAGACGGTCGGGGCTGTTGAGCCAGCGTCGCATGGAGCGGCCGCGTAGACAGGCGCGGGCCTGCAAGTCGGTATCTCCTGTGTTATCGGTCTCCATGTAGAGCACTTTGCCATCGCGGGAGTGCCACTGGAAGACGCAGTTGCCGCCGCAGTTGACGTTGCACTGACTCCAGTGGATCTCGTCGGGCGCAGTCTCCTCTCCGGTGGCGGCCATGGGCTCCTCCCCGGCTCCGGTGCCAGATTGGGGTGCGCATCCGAAGAGTGCGGTACCCGCGGCTCCCGTGGCAGCCAGGCCCGCGAGCGAGCCTTTGACGAAGGTGCGGCGCGACAGGGTGGATTGGGTTTCAGTCATAGTCCCTCCTCTAGTTGAATTGCCTTCTCGCCGCTTTCAAAAGTACCGGAAAAGGGGAAGTGTCGAATCACACGACAAGTGTGATTTAAGGACAAAACCCCAGTTCGCGCGTTTTCGGGTGATACCGAAGTGCGGTCATTTGCCTAACAGGCGCGTCCTCCTATGCTACCATGCGTGCCACCGAGATAAGAGAGGAGGTCAAGCTATGGCGACCGAGAGTGCCAGCGCAATCGGCCATGCGTCAAGTTGGGGCTATGCTTGTTTCCTCACGGTGAATGCCACCTCGGTATGGGGCGGCATCTTCCCGTTTCTTCCCCTTGAGTTTCAGACGGTGGAAGTGACTCTCACGTTCTTTTTGACTCAGGCTGTGGCTTTTGGCGGCGCCTTCCTGGCGAGTATGCTGGGATCGTATTTCTTTCCCTACGGTGCTCGGCGCATGCTCGTCTCGCTTTCCGCTGTCCTGCTATTCCTTGGGTCGGCCTGTCTGATTACGGCCATGTACGTGGCATCGGCTGCCATTGCATTTGTGGGAGCTGGCGGGGTGCTTCTCGGAATCGGGTGCGCCGGCATGTTCATGCTCTGGCAGCGGTATTTTGCTTCCCTCGATGCGAGAACCGGCAATTTCCGCCTTATTGTGGGCACGGCTATCGCTCCCTTCATCTACCTTGCCCTGTATTTAGTGCCCATTGCGCTAACGGCTTTTCTCGTCCCCCTGATCTTCGTGCCTCTGTGCGGTCTGTGCGTGGCACTTTCGGTGCGCGAGATGAACTTCGAGCAGCCCATGTTCGAGGACGTCCCGCGTCAGCACCCGCGCGTCTACCGTCAAGTGGTGGCCGACTATTGGCGCAGTGCTTTATGCGTGGGGTCGCTTGCTCTGGTAGCCGGCGTCATTCGCGGAATCGCTCTGCTACATGAGGAAATTAGCTCGCTTGTCAACAGCGCGTCCATGCTTGGTTCGTTTATTGCGGCTGCGGTGCTTTTAGTCCTGTGGCACCGCATGAGCTTTCGCTTCGGCCTCATCTCTGTGTTCCGCGTGGTATATCCGCTGCTCACGCTGGGATTTCTTCTCATGCCGTTTTGTGGCTTGGTGTATCTGAACGCCTTCGCGGCGGTCGCCTACATGGTCTTTTCCCTTGTGCAGATGCTCATGATGATGCAGTGCGCCCAGGTCTCCCGCGATCGTGGTATCAATCCTGTGTTCATCTACGGGTTCTTTGGGGCTATCGTCTATATTTTGCAAAGCGTCGGCTTCCTTTTTGGCTGGGCGAGCGAATTGACGGTGCCCGCGGGCTCCCAGTGGTTGTATTTCGTGGC
>OGOY01003743.1_pt1 | contig 11222 bp, 10 predicted proteins | sample 1552811 | NCBI WGS metagenome assembly OGOY01 (sample SAMEA2580132, study PRJEB22360) | human gut metagenome | biome: human gut; feature: human-associated habitat; material: faeces | place: Denmark | collected 2008/2010 | reverse complement strand
TCGCCTGCCAATTGGTTTGCTTAATTCCTTCTTAATATCAAATTAGTATTAAAATTTATTAGAATCAGATATCCTTAAAATCTGTTAAAGAAAAATCATCATCGTCATCATCTGAATAAATATCTTCTGGAGTTGTGCTCTCTACTTCGATGAAATCATCTTCAATCGGTGAGCTTTCTGCTGCATGAAGACTATTTAACTGCTCGCTGATCTTATCAATATTAGCTGCTGCAACGTTTGACTGTGTTGAAGATGTGCTCTGTGTTACATCATCAAGATCATTTAACTCTGCAGGAGCCTTATCAAAAATCTTAGTCTCGCCAGATGGACGGGAATCAGCTGGTCTAGTCGGACGCTGCGGTCTTTGCTGTGCATTTGTCGGTCTAGCCGGACGCTGTGCTCTTGGAGCAGCTGTCTCTGGTCTTCTAGCCGGTCTTGCCTGGCTTGAAGGCTGCTGTCTTACAGGTCTTGCCCCCTGTGTACGCTCAGAACTTTCTTCTCTTGATACACGTGTAACCTTAGATGTAGTTGTACTCTGCTCGAAACCTCTGTCAGAATTTCTTGGCACACGACGTACACTGGAAGTACCTTCCTCACGGCCTTCTGTCATTCTTGTATCACCCATATTCTCGCTGCGTACTCTTCTTGTAGATGGCTGGCTTGATCTTGGTCTTGCCTGCTGTGCACGTGTCTTAGCTGCGTTCTCAAGCTCAGTAACCTTCTTATTTGCTTTCTTAAGCTTAGAGGACTTTGAGATCATACGGATAAAGAAAATCAGCATCAGTAATGTCACAGCTCCCAATGCTGCAACACCGATCATACCATACTTCTCTACCTTTTCCTTCAGATTGTTATAATTTTGCTGCTGCAGATTTGCAGAATTATTTAATTTCTCAATCTCATCACTATTCTGGGAAGACATGGAATTATAGTCTTCCTGTAAGCTTGAAAGCTCTGCACTTAAGCTGTCTGCTGATGCCTGCAGATCAGTATCAGGATCAGCTACATAGCGAAGGCAGGAACCATTTGATCCATCAAAACGATAAAAGCCCTGATTTCCATCAGAATCCTGTGCATAAATCAGATACATATTTTCGTCACCAGCTGCTGATTTAAACCATGCTGGAACAACGCGGCCGCTGACATTAATATCTACACGCTCATATCCGCTTGGAACAGTTACATCATCATTAGGAAGAACAATTGCATAAGAAGTTGTTACAGATGTAAATGCTACATATGGGATAGCCTTATCCGTCTCCTCATTGTATACATACCATACAACGCTTGAATCATCCTGTACAACTGGCAGCAGATAAAGTCCTGTTGCTGTCTTAGCAGCGTTGCATACATTTCCATGATAAGTATACGTAATTTGCTCAGAGTCTGCCGGAAGTGTTACTCCGTCAAGTGACTGTGCAATATTTAATTCCTGTGTCGTATTATCTGTTATTTCCTGAGATTCTTCCTGACTCTCAGCGTTTGAATCCTGTTCTTCTGCGTTTGTCTCACCATCAGTCTCAGCTGATGCTTCAACTGACTCGGTTGCGACTTCGTCTGCGAAAACCGTTGCTGCAGGAACAGCTACGGTCATGCATGCTGCCATAAACAGCCCTGCAAAACGTCTCATGTTTTCATCCTCCAAATTATCTGTTCTTTTTTTTTGTTGCTTTGTTTTATCAACATTTACCGTACTTGTCTATACTAAAGCACAAAATGTGTTCTGTCAATAGATTTGCTTGAATTGTTAAGATAATTGCAAGAAACCAGAATTAAAAAGAACCCCTCAAAGAGGAGTTCTTTTTTGTATTATGCCTCATCAATGGCCTTTCCGATATCATGTCTCATATACTTATTGTCAAATGAGATCCACTCGGTTGCCTGATAAGCTTTTGAACGCGCTTCCTTTAGATCTTTTCCTGTTGCTGTCACACCAAGAACTCGTCCTCCGTTTGTCACAAATGTATCGCCCTGCTTCTTTGTTCCAGCATGGAATACAAAGTAATCATCTTTGCCATCAAAAGCTTCAAGACCGGAAATTGGAAGACCCTTTTCGTAGTGAACTGGATAGCCGTCAGATGCCAAAACAACACATACAGCTGCATTATCCTCAAACTGAAGATCAATTTTGTCAAGTGTCTGATCAATGCAGGCTTCGAACAGATCCACAATATCATTCTTCATACGTGGAAGAACAACTTGTGTCTCTGGATCTCCGAAACGCGCATTATACTCAAGCACCTTTGGTCCTTCTTTGGTCAACATAAGTCCAAAGAAAATGATACCCTGGAAGGTACGTCCTTCAGAACGCATTGCATCAACCGTTGGCTGATAGATATGCTCTCTGCAGTATGCATCAACTTCTTTTGTATAAAATGGACTTGGTGAGAAGGTTCCCATACCACCTGTGTTTAAGCCCTGATCGCCGTCTTTTGCGCGCTTGTGATCCTGTGCGCTTGTCATTACCCGATAGGTATTTCCATCTACAAAGGTAAGAACAGAAACTTCTCTTCCTGTCATAAATTCTTCAACAACAATAGTATCACCGGCAGCACCAAACTGCTTGTCAAGCATCAGTGTCTTTACACCTTCCATGGCTTCTTCTCTTGTATTGCAGATTAAAACGCCCTTTCCAAGTGCAAGTCCATCAGCCTTTAATACGATTGGCATTTTCGCAGTTTTTAAATATTCGATTGCATCCTCTGGAGAATGGAAATTCTCATATGCGGCAGTTGGAATACCATACTTTTTCATGAGATCCTTGGAAAAAGCCTTGGAACCCTCCAAAATTGCTGCATTCTTGCGAGGTCCAAATACACGCAGGCCTCTCGCCTCAAATACATCAACAATGCCGCCTACAAGCGGATCATCCATACCTACAACTGTAAGATCAATGCCGTTTTCCTGTGCAAAATCAGCCAGCTTGTCAAATTCCATGGCAGAAATCGGAACACACTCAGCGATCTGTCCAATTCCGGCATTTCCTGGTGCACAATATAACTTCGTTACCTTTGGGCTTTTACTTAGCTTCCATGCAATGGCATGCTCTCTTCCGCCACTTCCTATAATCAGTACCTTCATATTGCCTGCAACCTTCCTTCACTTTTTATTTACTCTTTGATATGGGCAATTCCATTTTCAACCGATATTTTTCCATTTGCAATCAAATCAATTGCCTTTGGCAAAATAACCCACTCTGCCTGTTCCATAACACGGCGCTGCAAAACTTCTGGTGTATCGCCTTCTTCAATCATTACTGCCTTTTGCAAAATGATTGGTCCATTATCAAGTACCTCATCCACAAAATGAACTGTAGCACCTGTCACTTTCACACCGCGCTTTAGTGCCTTTTCGTGTACTGTCAGGCCATAATAACCCTTTCCGCAAAAGGACGGGATTAAGGATGGATGAATATTGATAATCCGGTTGTGATATTTTTCAATCAGCTTTGGCGGGATATACATAAGACAGCCTGCAAGTACGATCAAATCAACTTTGCTTTCTTCAATCACCTCAAGCACGGCATCGTTAAATGCCTCTCTGTTTTCAAACTGTTTTGGAGACAGCGCTTTGGCAGGAATCCCTGCCATTTTTGCACGCTCCAATGCATATGCCTTACGGTTGTTTGAAAAAACGAGTGCGATCTCGGTGTTTGTGATTTCGCCAGACGCGATCTTGTCAATTATAGCCTGCAGATTGGTGCCTCCACCGCTGACTAACACTGCGATCTTTAACTTACTCATTTTAAGATAACACCCTTCTCTCCAGCTTCAATGCTTCCAACACGGTATGCCTTCTCACCAGCTGCCTCGATAGCTGCGATGGCTGCATCTGCCTGTGCCGGATCCACTGCGATAACAAGTCCCAGACCCATGTTGTAGGTGTTGTACATCATCTGCTCATCAACGTTTCCCTTCTTTGCCATTAAAGTGAAGATTGGCGGAATCGGGTAGCTGTTCTTCTCGATTACAGCAACGGTGTCATCCTTGAGCATACGCGGGATATTCTCGTAGAAACCGCCTCCAGTAATATGGCTGCATGCCTTTACCTTTACGCCAGCATCCTTCATACTCTTCATTGCCTTTACATAGATGCGGGTAGGTGTGAGCAGTGCCTCACCAAGAGTCTTTCCTAATTCATCATAGTAGGTATCAAGACTTTCCTTTGTCATCTCAAAAATCTTACGAACAAGAGAGAATCCATTTGAATGAACACCACTGGAAGCAACGCCAATTAAAACATCGCCTGCCTTAAGATCCTGTCCAGTGATCATATCCTTTTCATCAACAATACCAACTGCAAAGCCAGCCAGATCATACTCTTCCTCTGGCATCAGACCTGGATGCTCAGCAGTCTCACCGCCGATCAATGCTGCATCAGACTGTAAACAGCCCTCAGCTACACCCTTTACGATATCTGCAATTTTTTCCGGATAATTCTTTCCACATGCGATATAGTCAAGGAAAAACAGCGGCTCACCGCCAGCACATGCAATATCATTTACACACATTGCCACGCAGTCAATACCGATCGTGTCATGTTTGTCCATTAAGAAAGCAAGCTTTAACTTAGTTCCAACACCATCTGTTCCAGAAACAAGAGTTGGCTTTTCCATCTGCTTGAAACGCTCCATAGAAAATGCTCCTGAAAATCCGCCAAGTCCGGTTAATACCTCTGGTCTAAGTGTTTTCTTAACGTGCTCCTTCATCAGTTCAACTGACTTGTAACCTGCCTCAATGTCAACTCCAGCGTGCTTGTAATCCATGTTGATCTCCTTCTGCTGCTTTTTGCAGCACTTATGTAGTAGTGATGTGGTATACGTGTTTTGTGATTTTTAATTTGTGCGAGTCATTTTTAATAATTATTTTGACTGCATCTGCTTTAAATACTCGCTGTAACCGATGCTTTCCAGCTTTGCAGCCTTTTTCTCAACGGTTTCCTTCATATTTGTAGCGTAAGCCTCAAGGCGGTCTGCCAGTGCTTCATCATTTGTAGCAATGATTTTTGCTGCAAGAATACCTGCATTTAAAGCACCGTTAATGGCAACAGTGGCAACCGGGATTCCCGGAGGCATCTGGCAGATAGAGAAGAGTGCATCCATGCCGTCAAGTGCTTTTGCCTGAATCGGAACGCCAATTACAGGAACGGTTGTCATAGCGGCAACCATGCCTGGAACATGAGCTGCTCCGCCGGCTCCTGCAATGATTGCTTTTAAACCTCTTTTTCTTGCCTGTCTTGCATATTCATACATTCTGTCCGGAGTCCGGTGTGCAGAGATGATGCTAAACTCATACGGGATCTCCAGTTTGTCTAAAATCTCTGCTGTCTTACTCATGACACCAAGGTCAGAGTCACTGCCAATGATAATACCTACCAATGGTTCCATTTTGATTCCTCCTAGTTGTTATTATGATGGTAATGCTATTTTGGTGTTGCTTAATCTATCACTTAGCCATAAGGCGAAGCTGTGTAGTCATTTGCTCCCACTGTTTTTTTTGCCACAAAGTCAGCAGAAAGCCTTCATTTACAGGTGTATCAATAGATACCTGCTTTGGAAACAGGTTTATATAGCAGTCAAAACAATTTGTGTTTTCAGGCTGAGAAAAGACTTTTTTTACTGACTGAAAAAAGCGCTCCTCAAAGCGTTTTCCCAGATAAAGTCCACAGTCCCACATATGCTGCTGCCATTGTTTTAGATTGTTGTCCTGTAATGTACTAATTAAAAAGGGACCGCCAAATGTAAGCGAAACATTATTAGAAAGCAGTACCGCATGCAGCTGTACAAATAGTTCACAGTAATCACTGTAAAACCAATACAGTGCATCACGTATCTGCTCAGGTCCGTCATGCTGCGCTGTCATCAAAAGAATCTGTGAAAGAAGCTCCCTGTTAACGCAGGTAAACTCGTCACGCAGCTGCTCATCAATCTGGCTGCCGTATGTTGTCAGCAGGCAGTTTGCAGCGTATAGCTGTGCATAAAGAAGACACAGATAAACACCGTTTTTATGTCCTAGTGTTTCGCGGCATACACGATAGCTTAAGTATGCGTGTGATTCTTCGCTGATTTTACAGCCAAGTGCCAGCTCACAGCAGGAATGGAAAAAATCATTCTGCTGCACAAGTTCATCTTCCAGCCTTTTTGTAACGAGTGCTAACCTTTCCTTTCTATTTGATGTCATAGACAGTTTCCTTTCAATTCAATTAAAATCATTTGAACGAATATGTATTTACAATATCGTACAGATTATTATAATTCCTGCCGCAATCAAGAGGCTGCCGATTCCTCCGACCATGCAGCCTGCATGATTTTGCTCTTTTTTTAAGAGTCCCCAGATGGAAAGTCCGACACTGACAATCGCCAGAACAAAGGCTGCTACTCCTAGTATACCGACAATAAGTCCACCCTTTCCTTCTGCCAGATATGACAGATAAACGGCAGAAAAAAGAAGAATGATCTGGATGATTAAAAGTATACTTGAAGCAATTCCCTGCCAGGAAACTCTGCGCACACCGTATCGTGCGGCATTGCTGCGCTCAACTTTCTGTGCTTCCATAAAAACCCCTTTGGCTTATCAGAACAGGATATTCTTTCGTGCCCCTAAGAGACGGCCACCCTGAATCAATGCCAGGATACCGCCAGCCACACAGGCAAGTCCTGCTACTACTGCAATGATACCAGTAACAATACTGGAGATTCCTGCGGAATTAACCGTTTTATACAGCTTTTGTTCCATATCATCACCCAAACCTTTCTTCAATTTTTGCTTGATTTTTATTTTGCACCATACTGCTTATAATACTCATCAATTGCTGCCTTAATGGTATCATCAATAATGATCTTGCCCTTGTATGGCTTGTTGTAAAGATGTTCAATTACTTCCTGCATTGTAACAATCGCACGGATACGGATGCCAAACTTCTCCTCAAGCTCTGCAATAGCGCTCTTCTCGCCTGTTCCTCTCTCCATACGGTCAACAGAAACGCAAAGACCAGTTACGGTCACGTTGCCCTGTGCCTGAATGATCGGCATTGTCTCATTAATGGACTTGCCAGATGTAGTTACATCCTCGATCATCATAACACGGTCTCCATCGTTGATCGGACCGCCAAGCAAAATGCCGACATCGCCGTGATCCTTTACTTCTTTACGATTAGAGCAGTAGCGCACATCGGTATCGAACTCATCACTAAGAGCGATAGCAGTTGTTACAGACAGTGGAATTCCCTTATAAGCAGGTCCAAACAGCACATCAAAATCACTGCCAAAGCTCTCATGAATTGCCTTTGCATAATACTCACCGAGCTTCTTTAACTGAGAACCTGTGCGGTAATAACCTGTGTTTACAAAAAATGGTGTCTTTCTGCCACTCTTAGTTACAAAGTCGCCAAACTTTAAAACCTGGCAGTCAATCATAAATTCAATAAATTCCTTCTTGTACTGTTCCATACCAGAAATCTCCTTTTTTGTTTGCGTTTTACGGCAAATGATTATATCATAGAATACCTTAATATTCAAGACTTTCCATCTTTTACTTTACAATTCCGATCAGATCGGTCAGACGGGCAACCTTTTTCTCGCGCATATATGCTTCAATTCCCTGCACAGTCTCTTCTGCTGCATATGGATTAAAGAAGTTTGCTGTTCCAATACTTACTGCGCTTGCACCTGCCAGAATAAATTCCAGTGCATCCTCTGCACAAGCAATACCTCCCATTCCGATTACAGGAATCGAAACTGCATTTGCTGCCTGGTAAACCATACGCACAGCAATAGGTTTTATTGCCGGACCTGAAAGACCGCCTGTCTTATTTGCAAGTGCAAAGCACTGACGGTTAATATCGATCTTCATTCCTGTCAGAGTGTTAATAAGAGAAATTGCATCAGCACCGCCGGCCTCTGCTGCCTTTGCCATAACAGTAATATCTGTTACATTAGGGCTTAACTTCATAATTACAGGCTGCTTTGCCTTTGCTTTTACAGCCTTTGTGATTGCCTCGACTGCTTTTGGATCCTGTCCAAAAGCAATTCCGCCCTCTTTAACATTCGGGCAGGAAATATTAATCTCAAGCATATCAACAGGCTCATTTCCAAGGCGCTCCACTACCTCTAAATAATCTTCTGTACTTCTTCCGCACACATTTACGATGATCTTTGTATCAAACTGCTTTAAATACGGAATATCGCGCTTGCAAAACAGATCTATACCAGGATTTTGAAGACCAATCGCATTGAGCATACCGCTATGTGTCTCTGCAATTCTTGGTGTTGGATTGCCTGGCCACGGTACATTGGCTACACCCTTTGTCACAACAGCTCCTAATTTGTTTAAGTCAACAAACTCACTATATTCCGCACCAGAACCAAATGTGCCTGATGCAGTCATAACTGGATTTTTTAAGGTTACGCCTGCGATTGTAACACTTGTATCAAAAGCAGGTGCATTTTTTTCTGCAGTCATATTCATACTCACAGCTCTACCTCCTCTGCTTTAAATACAGGACCGTCCTTGCAGACTCTGGCGTTATGCACATTTGAATGACCATCCACATTTTTTGTCTGACATACACATGCAAGACAAGCTCCGATTCCACATGCCATACGCTCCTCAAGAGAAATATAACATGGAATCTTTTTTTGTGCAGCAAGCTCTTTAATTGCACGAAGCATTGGCTTTGGACCACAGGCAAAGATTATATCTGCATCAAGGTTATTTTCCTTTATTGCGTCAATTACAGTACCCTTTGTTCCGCTATTTCCATCCTCTGTTGCATTGTAAACGCTGCTGCTGGATGCGAACTCATCCTGTAAAAAAAGTTCGCTTCGATAGCCTAAAACGGCAGTCACATCACTTCCAGATTCCTTAAGGCTTTTTGCCAGACCAAGCATTGGCGGAATACCGATTCCACCTCCGATTACCATTGGCTTTTTTCCAGTTTCCGAAAAGCCATTTCCAAGCGGTCCCATAATCTCGACAGCATCGCCTGCCTTATAGGCAGAAAACTCCTTTGTTCCTGCTCCGGCAATTCGATATACGATGCGCAAACGTCCATTTTCCTTATCAATTTCACACAGACTGATTGGTCTTGGAAGAAGCTTGTCTGCATCCTTTGTGTATAATGTTATAAACTGACCTGGAATCGCTTCTGCTGCGATGTCCGGTGTCTCAATCCACATGCTGTAAATATCGGTAGCGATACATTCCTGTGAGAGAACAACCGCACGTTCCTTCTTTTTCATACGTTATCAAAACCCTTTCTAATCAATTTTAGAAGATGGATGCAATGTCTGCGATCATTGCTTCTGCTGCTGCTCTTGATGCTTCTGCAAAATGCTCTGGTCCAAACTTGCTGTATGCTTCCTGCTTATAAGCTGCAATAATTCCTCTTGAGGAGTTTACAATTGCACCAAGACCATCCTCATTAAAGTATGGACGAAGACTTGCAGCAGTACCACCCTGAGCACCGTAACCTGGAACAAGGATGTAGCTCTTCGGCATTACCTTACGTAAGATTTCACCCATCTTTGGATATGTTGCACCAACAACGCAGCCAACGTAGCTGTATTCATCGCCCATTGCATCAGCACCCCATTCAGCAACCTTCTCGCCAACAAGCTCATACAGCGGTCTTCCATCGATCAGACGATCCTGGAACTCACCACTTGAAGGATTAGAAGTCTTAACAAGAACAAAAATACCCTTCTTTTCTTCCTTGCATACATCAACAAACGGCTTGATGCCATCAGTTCCAAGATAAGGATTTACGGTTGCGAAATCTTCATCAAATGCAGTAATTTTTTTGCTTCCAACAGTTACTTTTCCCAGATGACCAACTGCATATGCAGCAGAGGTAGAACCGATATCGCCTCTCTTTACATCACCAATTACAACAAGATCCTTTGACTTACAGTAATCAACAGTCTTCTTATATGCAGCAACGCCCGGAACACCAAACTGCTCATACATAGCAATCTGCGGCTTTACAGCAGGCACGATATCATAGATCTGGTCTACAATTGCCTTATTAAACTGCCAGATTGCTTCTGCTGCTCCCTCTAAGGTCTCTCCGTACTCCTCGAATGCCTTCTTCTGAACAAATTCCGGCACATAATTTAACATTGGATCAAGGCCTACTACAACTGGTGCTCCCATTTTTTTGATTTTGCTAACAAGTTTGTTAATCATTTTTTATCTCCTTCCTGTATTTGATTTTCAATTTTTATTGCTCATTTTCATAAATGATTTTTCCATCGGCAATAGTTAATGCAACACGTCCCCACACCTTCTGACCATCAAACGGGGTATTTTTTCCCTTTGAAGCAAAAGAAGCTGCATCAATGACATAAGATTCATCTGGCATAATGACTGTGACGTCTGCACAGCTTCCAGGCTTTAATGTTCCCTTATCAATTCCAAGAACCTTTGCTGGATTTGTACTCATATAAGCGATCATCTGCATTGGTGTCAGCCAACCTGTACGGACAAGGTTTGTTATTGTAAGTGCAACTGCTGTCTCTAATCCAACAATACCAAATGGTGCCTGTGTAAATGGTTTCGCCTTCTCGTCAGCATGATGAGGTGCATGGTCTGTTGAGATAACCTCCATAACGCCATCCTTTAATGCCTGCTTAATAGCCTCTACATCTTCCTTAGAACGAAGCGGCGGATTCATTTTATAGTTCGTATCTTCTGCTGATGGAATATCTTCATCTGAAAGTGCAAAGTGATGTGGGCAGACTTCTGCCGTCAGCTTAACACCCATCTCCTTGCCCCACTTTACCAGATTAACGCTTTCTTTTGTCGAGCAGTGACACAAATGAAGCTGTGCACCTGTTTCATTTGCAAGCAGAATATCTCTTGCTGTAATAATATCCTCTACTGCATTTGAGATACCTGGAAGACCCAGTTCTTTTGCACGCTTTCCTGCATTCATGCAGCCACCGTGAACAAGATTAATATCCTCACAATGAGCAAATACTGGAATATCACATTCAGCTGCCTGAAGCATTGCTTCACGATAAACCTCAGAATTCATAACGGATTTTCCATCCTCGCTGATTGCAACAATTCCAGCTGCCTTTAATGCTGCAACATCAGTTGGCTGTTCACCCTTTTGACCTACCGTAACAGCACCAACCGGAAGAACATGAACACCACATGCTGCTGATGCCTTGTCAAGAACTTCCTTTACCACCTCGGGGCAATCAGTTGAAGGCTTTGTGT
>OGOY01003739.1_pt1 | contig 11224 bp, 7 predicted proteins | sample 1552811 | NCBI WGS metagenome assembly OGOY01 (sample SAMEA2580132, study PRJEB22360) | human gut metagenome | biome: human gut; feature: human-associated habitat; material: faeces | place: Denmark | collected 2008/2010 | reverse complement strand
AGGAGGAAAAAATGGCAGATACAATATACATGAACAGGGAATTATCCTGGCTGAAATTTAATGAGAGAGTACTTGAGGAGGCAGAGAATCCGGAAAATCCGCTGTGTGAACGTCTCACATTTGCTTCGATTTATCAGAGCAATCTGGATGAATTTTATATGGTCCGTGTGGGATCTCTGGTGGATCAGATGCTTCTTGCAAAAGATATCCGCGAAAACAAAACCAATATGACACCAAAGGAACAGCTGGACGCAATCCTTGCCAGAACCAAAAAACTGAACCGGAAAAGAGATGTGGTTTATGAAGAGATTATGGAAAGCCTGGAAGAATACGGCGTACATATGCTGAATTTCCATAAGATCGAAAAAGAAGACCGCAATTATCTGGAACGTTATTTTGAAGCAGAAGTGGCTCCGGTTATTTCTCCGTCTATCGTGGGAAAAAGACAGCCGTTTCCATTTCTCCGGAATAAAGAAATCTATGCAGTAGTAGTTCTGGAAACAAAAAAAGGAAAAGAAAAACTGGGTATTATTCCGTGCAGCAGTGCAGGTATCCAGCGCCTGATCCCGGTTCCCGGAAAAACAGGCACTTATATGCTGTCTGAGGAACTGATCCTTCACTTTGTTTCAAAAATCTTCAAAGGTTACCACATCAAGGCAAAATCCCTGCTTCGTATTACCAGAAATGCAGATATTGACGCAGACGCTCTTTACGATGAAGATCTGGATTATCGTGAATTTATGGTGGAGCTGATTAAGGCAAGAAAGAAACTGGCACCAATCCGTCTGGAACTTTCCAGAGAAATGGACGGAGATGTTGTTGAAACACTTTGCGATTATCTGGAAGTGGACAAGAATTTTGTATTCCGGGGAGATATCCCGCTGGATCTTTCTTTTGTATTCCAGATCCAGGATGGCCTCAGAAAAAGAACAGAGCTTTTTTATGAAAAAAGAATTCCTCAGAAATCTCCTGTGTTTAACAGCCATGAACCGATTCTTGACCAGATTGCGAAAAAAGACCGTTTTCTTTCCTATCCATATGAGAGTATCAAACCGTTTCTTACAATGCTTCATGAAGCAGCCAATGATGAGGATGTCGTTTCCATCAAGATGACTCTTTACCGTGTAGCGAAACAGAGTAAGGTTGTGGAAGCTCTGATCGAAGCGGCAGAAAATGGAAAAGAAGTGTTCGTTCTGGTGGAGCTGAAGGCACGTTTTGATGAGGAGAACAATATTGGATGGTCCAGACTTCTGGAAGATGCGGGATGTCATGTGATCTACGGTCTGGATGGTTATAAAGTACATTCCAAACTTTGCCAGATTATGAAGAAAAAAGATGGAAATGTGGAATATTATACACAGATCGGAACAGGAAATTACAACGAAAAAACAGCCCGTCTGTATACAGACCTTTCTCTGATGACCGCTGATCCGAAGATCGGAACAGAAGCAGCCAGAGTATTCCAGGCACTGGCAATGGGAGAAACGGTTGAAGATATGGATTATCTTCTTGTTGCGCCAAAATGTCTCCAGAACAAAGTACTTGCCATGATTGATGAGGAGATTGAATATGCAAAAGCCGGAGAGCAGGCATATATCGGCCTGAAGATGAACTCTCTGACAGATAAACGTATTATGAACAAGCTGGTGGAAGCATCCTGCGCGGGAGTACATATTGATATGGTAGTCCGCGGTATCTGCTGTCTGATCCCGGGAGTAAAAGGACAGACAGAAAATATTCATATTATCAGTATTGTGGGACGTTTTCTGGAACATTCCCGTATTTATATTTTCGGAACACAGGAGAGGGCAAAGATCTATATTTCATCTGCGGACTTTATGACAAGAAATACCCTTCGCCGTGTGGAAGTGGCAGCTCCTATCGAAGATCCGGATATCCGGATGCAGATCCAGGAAATGTTTGTGACAATGCTCAGTGATAACCGTAAAGCAAGAACCATGAACAATAAAGGAAATTATAAAATCGAACCATCCGATAATGCCCCGCTGAATTCCCAGGAAGTATTTCTGGAGCAGGCATACGACAACGCTGCTCCTGTAGTTATGGAGAAATAAGAAAACAGAATGTAAAAAGCGGGGTTTTTCTTTGATAATATGTCTGTACTGTGATAAGATAAAAACAGTGTTCCTGCAAATGAGTGCAGGCGGAAGGGAGAATTTATGGCACACAGGAAAGTAGTGCTCTGCCTGTTAGGCGCGGCTCTGGCAACGTCCATGATCAGTGGATGTTCCGGAAAAAAGTCGGACCCTGTTACAGTTACAGTATGGACGTATTATAATGGTGATCAGCTGGATGCTTTTAATGATCTGACAGAGAAATTTAATGATACAGTTGGAAAGAAAGATGGTATTACCGTAGAAACCAAGAGTCTTGGAACCGCGGAAGATTTGGAACAGAATGTCCTGGCTGCGGTGAATGGCGAAGTAGGAGCATCCGAAGTACCGAATATTTTTTCTGCATATTCAGATACGGCTTATACCATGGACCAGAAGGATATGCTGGTAGACCTTTCCGATTATCTTACAGATAAAGAAAAAGATGAGTACGTAGAAGAATATCTGAAAGAGGGAGATTTTTCGGACGACGGAAGTATCAAGATTTTCCCGGTTGCGAAATCTACCGAGCTTTTATTCCTCAATGATACAGACTGGCAGAAATTTGCGAAGGAAACCGGTGCTCAGTATGAGGATCTCCAGACTGTCGAAGGCCTTGTGGAAACTGCAGAGAAGTATTATAACTGGACGGACAGTCAGACTCCGGAGGCAGATGACGGAAAAGCTCTGTTCGGAAGAGATGCCATGGCGAACTATCTTCTGGTAGGCGCAAAAGAACTTGGATGTGATATTTTTGGAGTCAAGGATGGAAAAATGACTCTGAATTTTGATGAAGATATTATCCGTAAACTCTGGGATAATTATTATGTTCCTTATGTAAAGGGCTATTTTTCAGCATTCGGACGTTTCCGCAGTGATGATGTAAAAACTGGCAATGTGCTTGGCTACGTTGGATCTACATCCAGTGCTACATTTTTCCCGACACAGGTAAGTGACGACAGCGGAGCTGCCTATGATATAGACCTGAAAGTCCTTCCATGTCCGAAATTTAAAGATGGAGATGATTATGCAGTCCAGCAGGGTGCCGGAATGGTTGTGACAAAAGGTTCTGAAGATGAAATTAAGGCGAGTATAGAATTCCTGAAATGGTTTACTCAGTCGGAGAATAACATAGAATTTTCTGTTGGATCAGGATACCTGCCTGTAACAAAAGAAGCAAACAATATAGAGAAAATCAAATCTGTGGATTCTGATATCAGCAGTTCCATGGAGGAAATCCTTACAGAGTCTGAGGCAGAAATTAATGATAATAATCTGTATTATATGCATGCATTCGAAAATGGAAATGATGCGAGAACTGTTTTGCAGGAAGCATTCGGAGATACTGCACAGCAGGATCGGAATACTGTAGACGAGCGGATTGCACAGGGTGAGAGTGCGGAGGAAGCAGAGGCGGAATTTTTGTCGGATGAATATTTTGAACAATGGTATCAGAATGTCCTTTCAAAACTTCAGGCATATGAAGGCTAATACAAAAAAAGAAAAATCTATATTTCGTACAATTTTGGCAGCTATGCTTCTGGTTCTGGGAATTGAAATCCTGTTGCTGGTAGCAGCGCTTGGAATCAGCCATGTGAGTACACAGCTGAATCAGAATGCAGTGGACATTCTGGAAAAACAGGTAGATAACAGACAAAGTTATCTGGAAAATCTTCTGACAGCCAATGAGGAACTGTCCAGCCTGGCAGAACGGATCAACAACACTGCACAGGAACTGGTTGATTCAGGGCAGATCCGTATTGGAGATATCGAAAAAAATAAAGAAGATTATCTTCTGCTGATGAAAAGTATCAGTGAAAGAATGCTTAACAACATGCGGCGGAAATCTGTTACCGGAATCTATGTGGCGTTTAATACGGAAGACCTGGATCAGAGAAGTCCGGAAGATACAATTCCAGCATTATATATTCGGGATCTGGATCCGGATTCGCTGCCGCCGGAGAAAAATACGGATCTTCTGATGGAGAGATCTCCTGTGGAACTGGTAAAATCCATGGGGATTTCTACAGATAAGGGCTGGAAATCACAGATGTTTGTTTCGGATGAAAGTACTCAGAAAATTATATATCCGGTTTTTCAGGAAGCTTTTAAAGATCAGGGCCGGCTGGATGCCGCAGATTATGGCCACTGGACAACAGAAGATTATATACTGGACGGCGACAACCGTTCAGCAATTGCCTATTCCATTCCATTAATCCTTTCAGATGGAACTGTTTATGGTGTTCTTGGAACAGAAATGCTTACAGAATATCTGAAAGTTCAGATGCCGTATGAAGAACTGCAGAATCAGAGCGCAGGGATTTATATTCTGGCTTATACGAAATCTTCACTGAAAAATGATGAAATCGTTTTGGAAGGAGTCTGCGGTGTCAGTGGGGAAAATTCCTCCATGGAAAAAGAATTGCAGTCAGAAAAACTGAAGCTTAAAAAGAATCAGTATGGTGATTATCAGCTGAAACTTAATGAAAAAAAATATTATATGACATTAAAGCCACTTCAGCTGTACAACAGAAATGCACCGTTTTTTGACGAGCAGTGGATACTGATCGGTGCGGTTGATACGGGACAGCTGTTTTCTTTTTCCTGGCATGTGATAAAAATGCTGGCAATGACAGTATTTCTCACTGTGCTGGTGGGAGTTTTGAGCAGCCTGGTGATCAGTTTAAGGCTTGCCCGACCAGTAAGGAAGCTTTCCGGTGAAGTGGAAGCAGTACAGAAAAATAACAGTACCTCACTTCAGTTTTCGGATACAGGTATCCGGGAACTGGATCAGTTTGCCGATGCGATCATACAGATGAATCAGGATATGATTACCATATCCACAAAGTTCCTGCGTATTATGGAAATGGCCAGTGTGGAACTTGGTGGTTTTGAAGTGCGGATGGATAATGAGAGCGTTTATGTGACGGATAATTTCTTTTCCATGCTGGGAGTAGAAGAATCCTCAGAAAAACCTGTGACAGGAAAACAGTTTGTGGAATTTTTGAAGAATTTTGACCGCAGCTGTTCCTATACGGTTGGAAGTGATGGCGCAAAAGTCTATTGTGTGGAGCATGCCGGAGGAGAAATCCGGTATGTCCGTATGGAGATAAAGACAGAGTCTGACCGGAGAATCGGACTTGTGGAAGATGTTACCAAAGTTACCCGGGAACGTATGAATATTGAACATGAAAGAGATTATGATACACTTACAGGTCTTTACAACAGACGGGCGTTCCAGTGGGAAAGTGAGGCGCTGTTCCGGGAACATCCGGAGAAGCTTAAAACTGCCGCGTTTGTAATGATTGATATGGATAACCTGAAGTACACAAATGATAATTTTGGACATGATTTTGGTGACCGTTATATTCATGAAGCGGGAAGAGGATTTGCGGAATATGTACCGGAAGGAACTCTGTGTTCCAGGATTTCCGGCGATGAATTTAATCTTCTTTTCTATGGTTATGACAGTAAGGAAGAAATCCGAAATGTGATTGCTGAAGTAAAAGCAGCCATCGACAGAAAATTTGTGCTTCTTCCAAGTGGACGAAAACTCCGGTTAAGTATTTCCGGAGGTATCGCCTGGTATCCTGAAAACTCAACGGATCTGAAACTGTTGAAAAAGTATGCGGATTTTGCAATGTATCAGGTAAAACGTTCCGGTAAAGGACATTTCCAGGAATTTGATCTGGAAGTTTATGACCGGAGTGCAAATGAAACGGAGAAACGGAAGCAGTTTTTGCAACTGATTCGAAAAGAAGAACTCACTTATTATTATCAGCCGATTGTATCTGCGATAACCGGTAAAGTTATAGCGCTGGAAGCACTGATGCGTGTGGAGATACCGCTGCTGAGATCACCGGAGGATGTACTTCGCCTTGCGAAGGAAGAACGATGCCTTCATGAGCTGGAGAGAATTACTTTTTTTCGGGCTGCGGAAGGTTACTGTATTCTGCGGGATAACGGCGAGGTAAGAGGTGATGAACTGCTGTTTATTAACTCCATTGCCAGTCAGAATCTGACAGATGAGGAGAGCAGAGAATTCAGGCTCAAATATGGAGAACTTCAGTCCCAGCTGGTTATTGAAATTACAGAACAGGAAACCCTGGATCAGGAAGCCATGGAGAAGAAAAACGCGCCGGAGTTCTGGGGAGCAATCGCTCTGGATGATTATGGAACTGGTTATAACAGCGAAAAATGTCTGCTGACTCTCTCGCCACAGTATGTTAAAGTTGACATAGCGATTATCCGTGATATTGACACGGATGCCGATAAACAGCAGATCGTGTCAAATATTGTAGAATATGCTCATCAGCGAGGAATGTACATTATTGCAGAGGGAGTGGAAACGAAGGAAGAGCTGGAGAAAGTTCTGGAACTTAAGGTAGATCTGCTTCAGGGATATTATCTGGCACGGCCGGCAGCAGTACCACAGGAAGTCAATCCGGATGCAGTAAAAATTATCAGAGAAAAAAGTCGGGAAATTTAATTTTCCCGATTTTTTTATATACATATTTCTCCCATTTTTTCACATAATAACCATACAGATAAACCAGTAACTGCCGGAAGCGGCAATGAACAGATAAAAAGTACAGGAGGAATTTGGAAAGATGAAAGCAACGGGAATTGTTCGCAGGATTGACGACCTGGGCAGGGTAGTGATTCCGAAAGAAATACGAAAGACGCTGCGGATTAAAGAGGGAACGCCTCTGGAAATTTTTACAGACAGAGAAGGACAGATCATTCTGAAAAAATATTCGCCGATCGGAGAGCTGACTTCTTTTGCGGAAGAATATGTAGATGCACTGGTGCAGACTACCGGGCTGGCAGCCTGTATTACAGACCGGGATCTGATAGTAGCGGCATCCGGCAGTGGAAGCCGGGAACTGGAGGGAAAAGAGATCAGCGCGGAACTGGATGAAATTATTGCAGGCAGAGAGGGAAAATTTATCGACGGAAACGGCAGGGAAAAAATGTCGCTGGTTTCCGGCGGAGAAGATTCCTTCTGTGGAAAAATGATACAGCCGATTCTGTGCGCCAGTGATGCCATCGGTTCCGTGATTCTTCTTGGAAAAAATGAAAAAACGGTGTTGGGAGAAAAAGAAAGAGCCCTGGTCCGTACTGCGGCCAGTTTCCTTGGACGGCAGATGGAACAGTAAACAAAAATCCGGCAGTCAGGGCGGATGTGGGCAGCGGGAGGGAAAGCTGTGGTATTCTTCCAGAGTTAGGTTGGTGATGGTAAGCCAGGATGCCAGCGGCTTTGTCACATAACGGATATGCCAGGGCTCATAGGGAACGCCGGTGATTTCCTCCCGGTTTTTCGGATATCGGAGAATAAAACCGTAGAGCGGAGCGTTCTTTTTCAGCCATCTGCCTTCACCAGTTTCGGAAAACTTTTCGGAGAGTTCCATATGGATGGAAGGACAGGAAACGTCCAGGGCAAGTCCGCTCTGATGCTCGCTTGTTCCTGGCTCTGCCACAAAAGGGCTTCCTGTAAAAAGTTCCTGTTGCCGCCTGAAAGAACGATATCCGGAAACTGCCCACAGATTCAGACCACATCGGTGGCAGGCGTGAAAAAGCTGGGAGGCGGCTCTGGCAGTCTGACATTCCAGCAGTCGTTTGGGATCCCCGGGAGCTGCTTCAAATGGCAGGCCGATATCAATGAGATGTTCCGGTACAAAGGCTTCCGGCAGAGGATGTTCCCGGTTGATCAGACGGGTGTAAAAATCTCTGTGCATAAAAAACCCCCTTTCCTTATCCATAAGCTTATGAAAAGGAAAGGGGGTTTATGATTGGAGATTTTTTTCAATTAGAGAGTTTTTTCGCTCATTTCTTCCAGCAGAGCTTTTTTCATGTCATAAAGCGGCTGGGAAAGATCTACATATACTTTCTGCGGATTTACAAAACGTCTGGACTCATCCCACAGTGTGTTCTGCTCCTGTTTGCAATAGTCGCGGAGTTCCATGACAGACGGAGACTTGTAAACGCTCTTGCCACCTTTGATTACCGGAACAAGAAGCTCGCGGAGTTCGTAGGTTCCGCCCAGAACTTTTGTCTTTTTCCAGGTGTCAACCGGATCGAAGATCACCATGGTCTCTTCCGGATCAAATTTCTCATCTGCAAGGCAGATCAGGTCTGCTTTGATCTTGCCGGTCTTCTTACTGTAGATACGGTATACAGTCTTGTTGCCAGGGTTGGTAACTTTTTCTGTGTTTTCGGAAAGTTTGATCTTCGGCTGGAAGGTGTCGCTGTCAGCGTCTTTTACAGCGGCAAGTTTGTATACGCCGCCGAATGCCGGGTTGTCATCGGCTGTGATCAGCTTAGTTCCAACACCCCAGGAATTGATCTTGGCATCTTGGGCTTTCAGGCTTTCGATAAGATATTCATCAAGGTCGCTGGATGCGGAGATGGTAGCATCATCAAAACCGGCAGCAGCCAGCATCTTGTAGGCTTTTTTGGAAAGGTATGCAAGGTCACCGCTGTCGATACGGATTCCGTAGTTTTTCAGCTGGATACCCTCTTCACGCATTTCTTCGAATACACGGATTGCATTGGGAACACCGGATTTCAGGACATCGTAGGTGTCAACCAGAAGAGTGCAGGAATTCGGGTAAAGTTTCGCATAAGTCTTAAATGCGGTGTACTCGTCCGGGAAGCTCATGATCCAGGAATGTGCATGAGTTCCAAGAACCGGAACGTCAAACATCTGGCCGGTCAGCACGTTGGAAGTACCTGCACATCCGCCGATCACTGCAGCTCTGGCTCCGAAGATTCCGGCATCCGGACCCTGGGCACGGCGAAGACCGAATTCCATGATCGGATCACCCTTGGCTGCGTGGCATACGCGGGCTGCCTTGGTAGCGATGAGGCTCTGATGGTTCATGATGTTCAGGATTGCGGTTTCTACAAGCTGAGCCTCCATGATCGGTGCTATAACTTTGACCATTGGTTCTCTCGGGAAGATTACGGTTCCTTCCGGGATCGCGTAGATATCACCGGTGAATTTGAAGGTGGAGAGGTACTCCAGGAAATCTTCCCCGAAGAGTCCTGTGGTGCGGAGATAATCGATATCTTCCTTATCAAAGTGTAAATTTTCGATGTATTCGACAACCTGCTCTAAGCCGGCCGCGATGGCAAATCCGTTTCCATCCGGATTTGTGCGGTAGAATGCGTCGAAGATGACGGTCTCATTTGCATCCTTTGCATGAAAGTAACCCTGCATCATGGTCAGCTCGTAGAGATCTGTAAGCAGCGTCAGGTTTCGTTTGCTCATAATGTTTCTCCTTAAATTTCTCCGCGGTAAGTGTCTGCGGAATATTAAACGCAGCAGTCCGGAGCGTATAAAAATGCCGGACGATAACGACAGCTTAAGTGCGGTTCACCCCAAAAGAACCGGGCGGCTGTCAAACGTGTTGTGGTTGATTATATCAGTTCTTGTGCGAAAAGGCAAATTACGTGTTAAAAAAGTAACGAACACTTCAAAAGAACGTAAAATGTGCCTAAAAAGTTAAGAAAGAAAACAGGAAGACGGCATCAATATGGAAAGATTTCGCAACTCCCGAGGGATTCCCTTGACTTTTAAATACCTTATTACTATAATTATTTTGATACCAAGGTCAAAAGGGGCAAAAGACCTTTTGACCCCAACATCATTATTTTGTCTGAGTGTAAAAAAATGTAACTATGAACAGATTCGATGGTTACATTCAGACAATCCATAGAAAAAAGCCATGACGGAGACAGTAGGTTCACAAGCAGAAAGCCAAAGCGAGCCGGGGACGATGGAAGCCCGGTGCTTTTTCGTGAAAGGAAGATCACTCCCGAGCTGGAAGCTGAACCCTGAAAGCGGTACTGCTTTTGGAAAGTAAGTGTACCCGGTGATTCCGCCGTTAAAGGGAACTCATATGTCAGTATGCAGCAATAGGTGGTTAAAAGCGTTATTTTCGCCCTGTTCTCATTGAGAATGGGGCTTTTTTATTACTGATTCAGCATACGACACACAAAACACGAAGAGCATAACAACGAGAAAGTTATGCGCAAAACATTGATTGGAGGAAATGTGTCATGTACGAGAAAGTGTCAACAGACCTGAACTTTGTGGACAGGGAAAAACAGGTTGAGAAATTCTGGAAAGATGAAAAGATCTTTGAAAAGAGTATCGACAGCCGCAGAAAAGGAACCCCTTACGTATTCTATGACGGACCGCCTACCGCAAACGGAAAACCGCATATCGGACACGTACTTACCCGTGTTATCAAGGATATGATCCCGAGATACCGCACCATGAAGGGCTATATGGTTCCGCGTAAGGCCGGATGGGATACCCACGGACTTCCGGTAGAGCTTGAGGTCGAGAAGCTTCTTGGTCTCGACGGAAAAGAGCAGATCGAGCAGTACGGTGTTGAGCCGTTCATTGAGAAATGTAAAGAGAGCGTCTGGAAATACAAAGGAATGTGGGAGGATTTCTCCAGCACCGTTGGTTTCTGGGCTGATATGGAGAACCCGTATGTTACCTACCATGATGACTATATCGAATCCGAATGGTGGGCATTAAAACAGATCTGGGATAAGGGACTTTTATATAAGGGCTTTAAGATCGTTCCGTACTGCCCGCGCTGCGGAACACCGCTTTCCAGCCATGAGGTTGCCCAGGGATATAAGGATGTAAAAGAGAAATCTGCCATCGCCCGCTTCAAAGTAAAAGGCGAGGACGCATACTTCCTTGCATGGACCACAACACCGTGGACACTTCCGAGCAACGTGGCTCTCTGCGTAAATCCGAAGGAGACCTACGCAAAGGTAAAGGCTGCAGACGGCTATACCTACTATATGGCAGAAGCCCTGCTTGATGCCGTTCTCGGAAAGCTTGCGGATAAGGAAAATGGAACTCCGGCATATGAAGTTCTCGAGACCTGCACCGGTAAGGATCTTGAGTACAAGGAATACGAGCCGTTATTTGACTGCGCAGTTGAGATCTGCGAGAAACAGCACAAGAAAGCATACTTCGTGACATGCGCGGATTATGTAACCCTGACAGACGGTACCGGCGTGGTACACATCGCACCGGCTTTTGGTGAGGACGATGCCCAGGTAGGCCGCCGTTATGATCT
>OGOY01003738.1_pt1 | contig 11226 bp, 10 predicted proteins | sample 1552811 | NCBI WGS metagenome assembly OGOY01 (sample SAMEA2580132, study PRJEB22360) | human gut metagenome | biome: human gut; feature: human-associated habitat; material: faeces | place: Denmark | collected 2008/2010 | reverse complement strand
AGGAGAAGTGTGGATTCTGTCCGCACTTTTTTTATATTTGCGGCGTCAGGTATCAGGCAGGAATTTCTTCCTGCGAAGGGGAATGAGAGTCCAGAAGTTAAAAACTGGATCAGAACAGATCATCTATCAGGTATGGAGGTGCACGACAATTAGCAATTTAATGATTAACGAACAAATCAGAGACAAAGAGGTACGCTTAATCGGACCGGACGGAGAGCAGCTCGGAATTATGTCCGCAAGAGAAGCAATGGCCAAAGCTCAGGAGGCAGAGCTTGATTTAGTAAAGATTGCCCCACAGGCAAAGCCGCCGGTATGTAAGATCATTGATTATGGTAAATATCGCTACGAACTTGCCAGAAAAGAGAAAGAAGCCAAGAAAAAGCAGAAGACCATCGATGTCAAAGAAGTGCGTCTTTCACCAAATATTGATACCAATGACCTGAATACAAAGGCTGGGGCAGCGCGCAAATTCCTTACCAAGGGCGACAGAGTGAAGGTTACTCTTCGTTTCCGCGGAAGAGAGATGGCACACATGTCAAGCAGCAAGCACGTTCTGGATGATTTTGCCGATATGCTGAAGGACATTGCTGTAGTTGAGAAGGCACCTAAGGTAGAAGGCAGAAGCATGACAATGTTTTTAGCACAGAAACACTAGGATGTTGCATTCATTTGGAGAGACACCCTGAGGGTGTCAGGCTGGATGAGGGACATTAAATAGATACGATATTAAGGAGGAAATTACAATGCCAAAAATTAAAACTTGTAGAGCAGCAGCAAAGCGCTTCAAAAAAACAGGAACAGGAAAATTAGTAAGAAATAAAGCTTACAAGAGCCATATCTTAACAAAGAAATCTCAGAAGAGAAAGAGAAATCTCAGAAAAGCTACTGTTGTTGATTCTACTAATGTTAAGAGCATGAAGAAAGCATTACCGTATTTATAAGATATAGCATAGAAGAAGACGAACAGGAGGAAAATAAGAAATGGCAAGAATTAAAGGCGGATTAAACGCAAAGAAGAAACATAATCGTGTATTAAAACTGGCAAAGGGCTACAGAGGAGCTCGTTCCAAACAGTATAGAGTAGCAAAACAGTCTGTTATGCGTGCACTTACCAGCTCCTACGCTGGAAGAAAGCAGAAGAAACGTCAGTTCAGACAGCTCTGGATCGCACGTATCAACGCTGCTGCAAGAATGAACGGATTATCCTACAGCAAAATGATGCACGGCCTTAAAGTTGCAAACATCGACATTAACAGAAAGATGCTTGCTGAGATGGCTGTAAATGATGCTCAGGGATTCGCAGCACTTGCTGAGATCGCTAAGAAAGCAATTGCTTAATTGAAATAAATAGGATATTTGAATGGGAGATGGGTGACCATCTCCTTTTTTTTATCCCAGAGCCTGCAAAAAATCATTCTTGCAATCTGAACGCCTCACCTTGCAGTTAATTTTGACCGAATTGATTTTAAACACATTCCAATATGAGTATAATACAAAATATGAAATCAGCATGAAAGTATGCCCTGCAACGTACGTTTGTACGTCACAGAAACAACATAAACAGAAAAAATTGGTCATTGTAACGGAAATTTCTTTTGCAATTCTAAAAAAACTATAAAATTTTCTATTGCAATCAAAAAAACAGAATGCTATAATCATAACATTAAAGTAGTAAAGAGAAGAAGTTATGGAAGCCAAAGCCGGCTGGGAAACCACCAGTGGGCTTTTATACTATCTCAGTGTTGCAGAACCTGTTCCCAAAATCATTCCTGCAATCTGCATGCCATGTTTTTCGGATATGCCTTGGGCACCATGAGAGGCGAGATGACAGACGCTCTTACATAAATTAAGGAGGAGATTTATTATGAGAAATCTGAAAAAAGTACTCAGCATTACTGCAGCCGCAGCAATGGCAGTATCCACAGTAACACCTGTATCTGTATTTGCAGAGAGCGAGGAAACCTTCAAGATTGGTGTCATCGGACCTATGACAGGAGATTATGCACAGTATGGTAATGGTGTATATAATGCAGCTAAGATCGCAGCAGATGAGATCAATGCAAACGGCGGATTCAATGGATATCAGGTAGAAATCCTTGACGCTGGTGACGATCAGGGAGATCCGGAGAAAGCAGTTAACGCTTACAATGACCTTCTTGACAAAGGAATGCAGATGCTTTGCGGTACTGTTACCTCCGGTGCTTGTATCGCAGTAGGTGCAGAGGCAGCTGATAGTACATTCCTCTTCACACCGTCTGCAACAGCAGTAGACAGCATTACCGCTGGTGACAATGAGTTCCGTATGTGCTTTACAGACCCAATGCAGGGAACAAAATCTGCTGAGTATATTTCTGAGAAAGGTCTTGCTACGAAGGTAGCTACCCTCTACGATTCCATGGCTGATTACAACTCAGGTGTACATGATGCATTCGTTGCAGCCTGCGCTGATTACGGCCTTGAGGTTGTAGCTGATGAAGCATACACAACAGATAACAACACAGACTTTTCCGTACAGCTTGGAAAGATCAAAGACAGTGGCGCTGAGCTCCTGTTCCTTCCGAACTACTATTCTGACAACGCTCTGATTCTTCAGCAGGCTCATGACCTTGGTCTTGACATGAAGATTTTTGGTGTTGATGGTATGGATGGAATCCTGAATGTTGAGAACTTTGATAAATCTCTTGCAGAAGGCGTTATGCTTCTGACACCATTCTCTGCTACAGGCGATGATGAGGCAACTGTAAAATTTGTTAAAGCATATGGCGATGCAAACAATGGTGAGACACCAAATCAGTTTGCTGCAGATACATATGATGTACTTTACGCTATGCAGGCAGCAGCAAATGATGCTGGCATCACACCAGATATGTCAAATGAAGACATCAGTGCAGCAATGTCTGCTTCCATGCTGAATATTACTCTTGATGGTCTTACAGGAGAAGCTAAATGGACAGAAGACGGTGAGTGCGATAAAGCACCTAAGGCTTATGTGATCAAAGATGGCGTTTACGCTTCTATGGAGTAATTATAAGAATAGAGCCATTGTGCCGGTCATACGGCAGAGGCTTTAACCATTTCCCTGATTGCGCAGGGGATGGCCGTTAGCAAGGGGGAGACGGTTACCTGTGGGTCCGTCTCCTTCTTTGCAATTACAAAAATGATTGTTGTTTCAGTCTGAGACAACAAACGGACAGGTGGCCTGTCGGCGACATCATGATATAGGAAAGTCAGCTGCCGTCCGGGACATTCATAGTAAATAACTGGAGCGTGTCTGAAAATTTACTTCCGCTTTTTCGTGTCAGAAAGTGACAGGAAGCTTTACAGTGGGAAAAGCCGGGAATGAATTTTCAAACACGCTCGTGAAAAAGAAAAATCAGTTACTATCTACAGTAATAAATCCAGTTAAGAGGTGCATTATGAGTTTTATATCCTATTTAAAAGATGGTATCAGCCTGGGCAGTATTTATGCGATCATCGCTCTCGGCTATACAATGGTATATGGTATTGCAAAAATGCTGAACTTTGCACATGGTGATGTTATCATGGTTGGAGCATTTGTAATTCTTACCGCAGTTACCAAAGCCAGTATGTCACCAATCCTGGCAATCATTCTTTCTGTTGTGATCTGTACTGTTGCCGGTGTTGTCATTGAGGCAGTTGCATACAGACCTCTTCGTAAGGCTTCATCGAATCTGGCAGTTCTGATCACTGCAATCGGTGTCAGCTATCTGCTTCAGAACCTGGCGCTTTTAATTTTTGGCGCAGATGCAAAGAGCTTTGTTCCGGTTATCAATGTTCCGTCTCTGGAGCTGTTTGGCGGACAGCTTACGATTAAAGGTGTTACGATCGTAACAATCCTTGCCTGTATTGTGATTATGGTTGGTCTTCAGCTTTTTGTAAAGAAAACAAAACCGGGGCGTGCCATGCAGGCTGTTTCCGAGGACCGTGACGCCGCACAGCTGATGGGTGTCAACGTAAATGCAACCATTTCCCTTACCTTTGCAATCGGTTCCGGACTTGCTGCAATTGCAGGACTTCTTCTTTGCTCCGCATATCCTACACTGACTCCTTATACAGGCGCAATGCCTGGTATCAAGGCTTTCGTAGCGGCAGTATTCGGTGGAATAGGTTCTATCCCAGGAGCAATGGTTGGAGGAATTCTCCTTGGTGTTATTGAGATTTTCAGTAAGGCCTATATTTCCTCTCAGGTTGCAGATGCAATTGTATTTGCAGTTTTGATCATCGTGCTGCTTGTAAAACCATCTGGTCTGTTCGGCAAGAACATCCAGGAGAAAGTATGAGGTGGCCGATATGAAAAAAAATATGAACAAAACAACAAAAAACAATTTTATTACATATGGCATGGTAATCGCAATCTTCGTTGTGGTACAGATCCTTTCCTCTACAGGAAACCTGTCCAGACTGCTTACCGGCCTTCTGGTACCCATCTGTGTGTACATTATCGCATCTCTTTCCCTGAATCTGGTAGTCGGTTATTCCGGAGAGCTGAGTCTTGGACACGCAGGATTTATGTGCGTTGGAGCCTATTCCAGTGCTCTGTTTTCCCATGTTACCAGTGATGTGCTTCCGTCTGTTCCAAGATTGATTCTTGCATTGCTGGTAGGTGCTGCCGTGGCTGCTGTCTTCGGTGTGCTGATCGGTATCCCGGTACTGAGACTTCGGGGAGACTATCTGGCAATCGTAACCCTGGCATTTGGTGAGATTATTAAGAACCTGATCAATATTCTGTATGTTGGTGTGGATGATAAAGGGCTTCACGTTGCAACAAGCGCAGCCAACCTGAAACTGGATCCAGGCGGAAAACAGATCATCAAGGGTGCTCTCGGTGTTTCCGGTACTGCAACCTTATATAAAGATATTAAGGATTATTTCTTCCTGATCGGTGTGATTCTGGTTCTGGTCGTTCTGTTTATTATCCAGAATCTGGTAAACTCCAGAAGCGGACGTGCCATTACATCTACCCGTGATAACCGTATTGCAGCTGAGTCCATCGGTATCAACGTAACAAAGAATAAGCTGCTTGCATTTACTATTTCCGCTGCAATTGCCGGTGTAGCAGGTGTACTTTATGCCCACAACCTTTCCATGCTGAAGGTTTCTATTTTTGACTACAACATGTCCATCACCATTCTGGTATATGTAATTCTTGGTGGTATGGGAAATCTTCGCGGAAGTATTCTGGCAACGATTGTGCTTTATGCACTTCCCGAGCTGCTTCGTGGATTCTCCACCTACCGTATGCTGATTTATGCAATCGTAATGATCACAATGATGCTTTTCAACTGGGCTCCTGCAGCTAGAGATTTCAGAAGCCGTATTATTGAAAAAATCAAAGGTCACGTGAAAGAAAAGGAGGCAGCTTAATTATGGCAATGTTAGAGGTAAATAATCTTTCCATACAGTTTGGCGGCCTTCATGCTGTAGATAATTTTCAACTGAAAATCGAAAAAGGCGAGCTTTATGGTCTGATCGGACCAAACGGTGCCGGAAAAACAACCGTATTTAATCTTCTTACAGGTGTTTATAAGCCAACAGAGGGAATTATCAAGCTGGATGGTCAGGATATCACCGGAAAAAGTATTATCGATATTAATAAAGCAGGAATCGCACGAACATTCCAGAATATTCGACTCTTTAAAGATATGACCGTACTGGACAATGTAAAGGCTGGTCTGCATAATCATTATAAATATTCTACTTTAACCGGAATCTTAAGACTTCCCAAGTATTTTAAAGTAGAAAAAGAGATGAACGCGCGTGCTATGGAGATCCTGAAGGTGTTTAATCTGGATCAGGAGGCTGGTCTTCTTGCGGGAAACCTTCCTTATGGTAAACAGCGTAAGCTGGAAATTGCCAGAGCGCTTGCCACAGATCCCAAGCTTCTCCTTCTGGATGAGCCGGCTGCCGGTATGAACCCCAATGAGACACAGGAGCTGATGGATACCATTCGGTTTGTAAGAGATCATTTTAATATGACGATCCTTCTGATTGAGCACGATATGAAGCTGGTTGGCGGTATCTGTGAGGAACTGACTGTATTAAACTTCGGACAGGTTCTTTGTCAGGGTGAGACAGCAAAGGTTCTGAAAGATCCTGCTGTTGTTACTGCATATCTGGGCGAATAAGGAGGAAAAAGAAATGGCAATGTTGGAAGTAAAAGATTTACACGTATATTATGGTGTAATCCAGGCATTAAAAGGAATCTCCTTTGAGGTAAACCAGGGCGAGGTTATTGCTTTGATCGGTGCCAATGGTGCAGGAAAAACCACTACACTGCAGACACTTACAGGTCTTCTTTCAGCAAAAGAAGGTTCCGTTGTTTTTGAAGGAAAAGATATTACCAGGGTTCCGGCCCATAAGATTGTTGAAATGGGAATTGCACATGTTCCGGAGGGACGTCGTGTTTTTTCAGATTTAAGTGTATATGAGAACCTGATCATGGGTGCTTATACGAGAAAAGATAAAGCTGAGATCCAGGAAAGCCTTGCAGGAGTCTATAAAAGGTTTCCGCGTCTGGAAGAGCGTAAAGGACAGCGTGCCGGTACACTTTCTGGTGGTGAGCAGCAGATGCTTGCCATGGGTCGTGCCCTTATGAGTAAACCCAGACTGATCGTAATGGATGAGCCATCCATGGGACTTTCCCCAATCTTTGTAAATGAGATCTTCGATATTATCCGTGTGGTAAGTGAAAGCGGTACCACGGTACTTCTTGTAGAGCAGAATGCGAAGAAAGCCCTCTCTATCGCAGATCGTGCATACGTTCTTGAGACTGGTAAGATCACAATGAGTGGAAATGCAAGCGACCTGCTGAACGATGAAGCGGTACAGAAGGCTTATCTGGGTGAATAAAATTTGTAGATCTGACAGCTGATAGGCGACATGTCCGTTTTGTGAACAAAGTTCACAGAACTTTCGGGAATCTGGTGCATCACGAAGCGGTTACTGGACAGGTCGTGAACAGTAAGGTCTTTGGGAAAATAATCTGGTCAGGTGATTTTTGTTGTTGTCGGAAAGAATGGAAAAAACAACGCTTTAGGAAGCTGGCCAGTGTAATAAGGAGGAGAGAAATGGACAATTTCGTAATTACAATTGCAAGACAGTACGGAAGCGGTGGACGTACCGTTGGTGAAATGCTTGCGAAGAAATTAGGGATTGGATATTACGACAAGGATATTATCCGCATGGCATCTGAGGACAGTGGAATTCATGAAACTCTTTTTGGAAGAGTAGATGAGTATTCCAGCGCAAAAAAACCGCTTTTCGGGAAGAATGGAATTTACAGCGGTGAGCTGATCTCGCCTCAGAGTAAGGACTTCACCTCTGATGAGAACCTGTTTAATTATCAGGCAAAGATCATCCGTGAACTGGCTGGGAAGGAATCCTGCGTGATCATCGGAAGATGCTCCAACTATATTTTGAAGGATTATCCAAATGTGCTTCGTGTATTTATCCACGCTGATTGGGATTTCCGAATGGAAAAGGCTGCTGAGAAGCTGAGCATGAGCCAGAAAGAGATCGAAAAATTCCTTCAGAAGGATGACAAACGTAAGGATGAGTATTACCGCAGATTTACAGGTGAGGAATGGAAGGATGCCACTCAGTATGACCTGTGTCTGGATAGCAGCAAGCTTGGATATGAGAAATGTATCGAAGAAATTGAAAATCAGCTGAAGCTGCTGAAATAATAACAGGCTGTGTCACATAGCGGCATATGATGTGAAAACAAAAGGAAGAGCACTGGTGATTTTGAAAGAGATTGCCAGTGCTTTTTAATGTAACAGGAAATTCCGTTTGGATTTCCTGTTACATTAAAAGCCCTACCGGGCAGGATCGCACTGCGGCGGAAAGGTAGTTGTCGCTCGAGGTGACCAGCCGCAGGCGGAGAATCCTGCAAGCAGGATTCTTTTTTACATTTCATAAACATATATTATCAGGAAAGACAGATGTCAGGCGGCGGGATATGAAGGAAAAAAGACATCTGGTGATGTGGGTAGAAGTTATAGCGTTGGCGGTGCTGCTGGCAAGGCTGGAAACTGTGAGAATCCGGGAGAATGCAAAAGAAGTGCAGGAATATACCTGTGCCGGGCGGGAACAGGAAGGTGCGCAGAAGGGGAACGGAAAAAGAGAGGAAAAAACTGTCAGTGACAAAGTGATAGGGGCTAGGAATAGAAGGTCAGAAAAGAAGCTGGAAGATACTTTGGAAAAGAATGTGACGGAAAAGAAAAAAGCAGCTCTGACTTTTGATGACGGTCCTAACAGTAAATATACGCCGCTGCTTCTGAAAGGGCTGAAGGAGAGAGGGGTTCATGCTACTTTTTTTCTCATGGGGAAGAATATTGAGGGAAAAGAGGCCTTGGTGAAGCAAATACAGGAGGAAGGTCATCTGATCGGGAATCATACATACAATCATGTACAGCTGGATAAGATTTCAAAGGAGGCAGCAAAAGAAGAAATTGAGACGACCAACCAGAAAATCTTTGAAATCACAGGTGTGTACCCGGCATGGTTAAGACCGCCCTATGGGGAGTGGCGAAAAAATCTGGATTTTTATGTGGAGATGTTTCCTGTACTCTGGGATGTGGATACTTTGGACTGGAAGAGTAAAAATGTAGATTCGATTATGAAAATTGTGCGGTCGGAAGTGTCAGACGGGGCAGTGATCTTGATGCATGATGCTTACCAAAGCTCAGTAGATGCAGCGCTTCAGATTGTGGATCTTCTGATGGCAGAAGAATATGAATTCGTGACTGTAGAGGAGCTGATATTGCCGTAAAAGATCGTTAAAGATGTTCATTGGTAATGTGTTACTGTTCACTCCGTTCACAGTAACGCGCTTCGCGATGCACAGAAATCATGCATTCGCATGATTTCGCGCCGCAATTCTCGGGTTTTCTGTGAACTTTGTTCACAAAAAACGCCTCGCGGAACGTTACCAGTGAACAGTAATGTAATGCTCCGCGAACAGTTAAAAAATAGCTTTATAAACTTGCCTAAATGAGAAATATAGATTATAATTAGAACAAATGTACGGAAAATTACTTTTGAATTGGAGAGAAATACATGGATTTATTTGAATATGCGAAATCCAGGACAATGGAGAATGAATCCCCACTTGCCTCACGTCTTCGCCCTACGAAACTGGAGGAAGTAGTGGGACAGCAGCACATTGTGGGAAAAGATAAATTACTTTACAGAGCCATCAAGGCAGATAAGCTGACTTCCGTTATTTTTTACGGTCCTCCAGGAACCGGAAAGACCACCTTGGCTAAAGTCATCGCCAATACTACTAGCGCAGACTTTACCCAGATCAATGCCACCGTAGCAGGCAAGAAAGATATGGAAGAAGTGGTAAAACAGGCTCAGAATGCCCTTGGAATGTATGGGCGAAAGACGATTTTGTTTATTGATGAGATTCATCGCTTTAATAAAGGACAGCAGGATTATCTTTTGCCTTTTGTGGAGGACGGAACCATTATCCTTATTGGGGCCACCACAGAGAATCCCTATTTTGAGGTAAACGGTGCGCTCCTTTCACGTTCTATTGTATTTGAGTTGAAGGCGCTGGAGATTCCGGAGATTAAAGAACTGCTCCTACGGGCAGTGAACGATAAGGAAAAGGGCATGGGAAGCTATAATGCGGTTCTGGATGAAGATGCCCTGGAGTTTCTGGCAGATATGGCAGGGGGAGATGCCAGAAGCGCTCTGAATGCCATAGAGCTTGGCATTCTTACTACGCCAAGAGCTTCAGACGGTAAGATTCATATTACTCTGGATGTGGCTTCTGAGTGTATCCAGAAGCGTGTGGTGCGCTATGATAAAGATGGAGATAACCATTATGATATTATTTCTGCATTTATCAAGAGTATGCGCGGCTCCGATCCGGATGCTGCAGTTTATTATCTGGCGAAGATGCTGTATGCAGGTGAAGATGTGAAATTCATTGCAAGACGTATGATGATCCTTGCTTCTGAAGATATTGGAAATGCAGATCCCCAGGCCCTGGTAGTGGCAACAGCAGCAGCCCAGGCAGTTGAGCGGGTGGGAATGCCGGAATCCCAGATCATTCTTTCCCAGGCTGCCGCATATATGGCGTGTGCACCTAAGAGCAATGCTGCGGTGAATGCTATTTTTGCAGCAATGGACAGTGTGAAGCGTACTAGGACGACTGTGCCGGTTCATCTTCAGGATGCCCATTATGGAGGGCATGAGAAGCTGGGACATGGAATCGGCTATAAGTATGCCCACGATTATCCAAATCATTATGTAAAGCAGCAGTATCTGCCAGATGAGATCCAGGGAGAGAAATTCTATGAGCTGTCAGATATGGGATATGAGAAGAAACTGAAGGAACACATGAAGTTTATAAAAGAGCATGCAGATTGAAGGAATGATTTTTCAAACACGCGTTGGAATAAATATTGAGTAATTATCAGCAAGTGCTATTTTGCCAAGCGTGCAGCTGTGAAGGTATTGAATAATTACAAAATCTGAAATAAAAAGTGGAGGAGCTTTATAAAAGCCCCTCCATTATTTTTGCATAAATTTCTTCATATTTCTTGGGCCACTGCCTGCACATGGCCTTTGCAGCGGAAAGAGATGGCGCTGCAAGAGAAAGATCGATCACAGAAGCACCCTTCTGCAAAAGCTGAAGGTGAACCACATATTCTCCCTGATTATTAATGTAATAATCGGCTTGAGCTTTCACCTGATTCTTTGTGGAGGCACCTCTGGCTGCAAGGTACTGGAGCACTTCAGTACGGATGTCCTGGGAAATATCATTCTCGAAATAGGTGAGCGTGTTTTTTCCATCTTCAGTAAGATAATAGTAGGAAGTATTGGAAATGGTACGCTTCTCAATCAGCTCTGTTTCCTCAAGCTCGGAAAGGGCCTGTTGCAAATGGAAATAATTTGTGTACTCGTGGTCCAGAATAAATTCTGAAATTTCTGAATTAGTGATGGGGGACGAAGAATTCCGAAGCATATATAGGATGATCAGTTTGTAAACAGTAAATGGTGTAGCCATTTTCCAGCCTCCCTTCTGGTGAAATATTGCATAAGTTCTAAATTCGAGTGTGTTTGAAAAAGCTTTCTGCAAGATGTGTATTACACTTTGCGGGAGATTGCGGGAATAATATTTCAAACAGACTCTGGAGCGTGTTTGAAAAATCATTCCCGCAATCTGCACGCCCCACTTTGCGGGAGATT
>OGOY01003725.1_pt1 | contig 11286 bp, 9 predicted proteins | sample 1552811 | NCBI WGS metagenome assembly OGOY01 (sample SAMEA2580132, study PRJEB22360) | human gut metagenome | biome: human gut; feature: human-associated habitat; material: faeces | place: Denmark | collected 2008/2010 | reverse complement strand
CCGGCTGGTGGGGCCGTGGGGGGGGGCCGCCCTGCGCTGCCGGTCACGGGGGTATCCAGCCCCATGCCGGTGTACTGCCCGGCCACAATGTTCGCCATATCGCCGGTGGAGCGGGCCAGCACCTCGCCGGTGTCGGCATCGGCAAGTTCCAGGTGCAGCTCACCGGTGGGTTGGCCGTTGCTGGTGCCAAACACAAAGGCCATGGCCAGCAGGTCATTGTCGGTATCAAAGGTCTGGGCAGCGCCGTTGGCTTCGTCCAGCTCGGCGCTGTACTGGCTGTAATCATCGCTGATGCGCTCCGACAGGCTCTTGTCATTGTTGGGGCGCACCGCGGCCAACCAAACCAGCACCACGGCCAGCAGGCAGGCAGCAGCGGCGCACAAGGCGGTGCCCAGCGGGCTTTTCAGAAAATCCTTTATTTTGCTCATACGGGCTCCTCCCGGTTTTGGTGGTTCAGCGTTCAGGGGGTGTCCAAAACAAACACCGGAATATTTAACGTTTCAGCCGCACCCATCAAATCTTTGCGCCAAAGGCTTTTTTAACGGCGGCAGGCAGGCGGCCGTCCCGCAGCAGGATCTCTTCCACCGTGCCGCGCACAGCGCCCTCGCCGCCTTTTTGGCGGCAGATGAAATCCGCCCGCCCCAGCACAGGGCCGGCAGCATCGGCCGGGCAGGCCACAAAGCCGCACAGAGCCATGGCAGTCAAATCGTTCAGGTCATCGCCGCAATAGGCAACATCCTGCTTGGTCAGGCTGTGCTCAGCCATAAACCTGCTCAAAAAGGCGGCTTTGTCGTGTACGTTCTGGAACAGATAGTCAATGTGCAGGTCCTGGGCACGGCGGCGCACGGCTTCACATTCGCGCCCGGTGCAGATCATAACCTGCATCCCTGCCGCGCGGGCCAGCACGATCCCGGCCCCATCCTTGATGGCAAACTTTTTCAGCTCGTTGCCGGTGGAATCATAGTACACGCCGCCGTCTGTCATGGTGCCGTCTACATCCAGAACCAAAAGTCGAATCATGGGCAAACCTCGTTATTTTGCGTATTCGCTTGGGGTGATAAAGGTCACATCCAGCCCGCAGGCTTTGATGGCACCCGCCATGGCGGTGTTGAACGCGGCACCGCGCCCGGTGTGGGCGTGCAGCAGGCTGTCGGCATAGGCGGGGGTACCGGGCTTGTAGCCATCGGCCCCGGCCAGCAGCACGGCCTTGGCACCGCACAGCCGCAGCAGCCGCAGCAGCATCAGTACACTGTTGCTGCCAAGGGATGCGTTCTGCACATCCGGGGCGGCCAGCCGGTCATAATTGACCGCCAGCGCCCCCTGCGGCAGCGGCCGCAGGTTGGAGGTGAGCACAACAGGGCAGGGCAGGGCAGCAAGGTCCAGCTTTTCAAACCGCTTGCTGTTGGTAAAAAATGCGTAATCCGGCTGGCAGAACGCCGGGCAGAAGTTGGCTGAAACAATGCAGTCCGCCTTGGCGGCGGCCACAGCATTGCGCCCAGCTTCCTCCGCCAGGCTGGCACCGGGGGCCAGCACCAGCACGGTCTTGCCGCCAAACGCGGTGCGCAGGGTATCCAGCGCGGCGGTGTCGTCAATGGCGCGGTTCTGGTATTCGCGGTACAGGCGGTCGGCATAGTCTTTATCGTATGCGGTGGCCTTGCTGCGGTCAAAACCGGCCAGAATATGGTTGATGTCCCGGTTGGTCAAATCGCCTTTGTCCAGATAATGCTCGGCGTAATCGCGGTGCAGGTTGTACCGTGCGCTCAGGAAGTAAGCCGGGGTGTAACCCCAGGCTGTCTCGCCTTTCAGCGGGGCGATATGGTCCTGGATGGAGTCCATCATCTCGTCAATGTCATAATGGCAGCCAAGGGTCTCGTTCATATAGTCGGCAATCAGCTCAATGGGCAGGTTGCCGGGAATGCGTCCCATGCCCATCAGGCTGCCGTCCACAGTGGTATCGCGGCCCAGGTGCTTGTCCAGAAATTCCTGCGCCAGGCAGAAAGAGAGCGCCATGTTCTCATGCAGGTGCAGCCCCACGCGGATATCCGGGGCCAGGTTGTGGTCCACCAGGCTGACGATGCGCTCTAAGTCACGCCGCCGCATGCTGCCGAAGGTATCCACAATGGAGAACTGGTACGGGTGAATCTCGTTTACCTGGTCTAAAATCCACAGCAAGTCTTTGTCGGCATAGCCCATAATGTTGATGGGGTTGATGGACAGCTTGTACCCGCGGGCCTTGACTTCGCGGGCAAAATCCATGCCTTCGCGGATATCGTAATCGTGGGCGGTAATGCGCAGCATCTCAATGCCGTGCCCCTCATAAGGGGACAGCTTGGCAATATCATAATTGGAGCGCATGGCCATGCCGCTGTACATGGTGCTGCCGGTGTGGGCAGGCAGCAGTCTGTTCAGCTCTTCAATGGTGTTGCAGACGGTCACATCGGGGTTGTAGCCATCCACATTGCGCAGAAAGCCCACTTCCACAATGTCAGTCCCGGCACGGGTCAGCGAGGCGATAATATCTTTGGCTGCAGCAAAGCCCCAGTTCCAGCTGTTCACATAGCCGCCGTCACGCAGGGTGCAGTCCAACAGTTTAATATCGGGCATTTATTCTTTTCCTTTCAGGATTTCGCTCACAAGGGCAAGGTCCTTGGGGGTGTCAACGCTCACAGTCTTGTACGGGCTGACGATGGCATGTACCTTGTGGCCGTTTTCCACAAAGCGCATCATATCGTTCTCTTCGGCTTTTTCCAGAATGGACTTCGGTGTTTCGTGGTAGAACGCCAGCGCCCGGCGGGAGTACAGCTGGATGCCGGTCACCTTCTCGTATTCAAAATCCAGCGTGCCTTTGGGGTAGGGAATGGGGCTGCGGGAGATCATCAAAATTTCCCGTGCGGCGTTGGTCACGACCTTCTGGTTGGAAAAATCGATCACATCCGCGGGGTGCTCCATCCGGTTGGTCAGCACGGCAACATAATACGGGTCCTCCGGCAGGGTATCCGGCAGAATCAAATCAAACGCCTTTACGTTGATCAGCGGCTCGTCACCCATGATCTGCAGATACAGGTCGGCTTCTACCTTGGTGGAAACTTCCCAGATGCGCCCGGTGGGGGTGTCATGGTCGGGGCTGGTCATGCAGTATTCCATGCCGTAGGTGCGGCAGGCTTCGGCAATGCGCTCATCGTCGGTGGCGATAAACACATCATCGAGCTTTTTGCACTTTTTGGCTTCCTGGTACACCCACCAGATCATGGGCTTGCCCAAAATATCCGCCAGCGGCTTGCCCGGCATCCGCGTGCTGGCATAACGGGCGGGAATAACGCCGATAAGTTTCATATAGTAACCTTCTTTATATCAAAATTCAGTGTAAAACAGGTCATTCAACCATTTCTGGGGATTTTGTTGAATATAAAGCCAGATTTCCTCATAGTCAAAGTGGTTGCGAATAATATGGTCGTGGTAGGATTTTTGCCATACGGGGAACCCTGCTGCGCGAGACACCCCGGACTTATATTGCCCAATTATGGTTGGCAGTGTAGGGAACGGTCTCGACCGTTCCGAAAGCTCGTTACAGCCGATTGCTAAAATGCAGTGGATGTGGTTTGGCATAATGACATAAGCATCCAGCGCAGTGGAAGTGAAATGCACAGGAACTTCCAACAGCATTTTCTCGGCAGTCTTTCCAAGTGAGGATAATTCCATGGCGGCGGAACGGTCAAGACCGTTCCCTACAATCTGCCCAAACAGACGGGCGCGATTTTTGGTGCAGATGGTCACAAAGTAATACTTCGCGGAAGAATAATCGAAACTTTGCAGCCGCAGATTTTTACGTTGTTTCAGCTCCATGGAATCACCTGAACAGGTATTTTCAAGGGGAGGCATTACCCCTGCACCAACTTTTCTGCCTCTTCCAGCCCCACAAACACCTTTTCTTCCGCGGCGGTAAAGCCGCGCAGGACCCAGCTTTGCACGGTGACGGCGCGCTGGAATTTGAAGGGCAGGCAGAAATTGAGAACCTCGCTTGGCATGGTGCGGGGCAGGATAACAGCAGTAGGGAACAGCTTGGAATAATCCGTGGTATCCCGCGGGTGGGTTTTGATAAACAGCGGTTCTGTGCAGTATTTCTTGGCAACAGCCGCAAACATGGCGTCCTGGGTGGGCTGATCCATCAGGCCGTCCAGCACAAAGCTGCGGGGCAAAAGCAGGCAGGCACCCTGCACATGCTCCGGCAGGGGAACGGCCAAAAACACCCGGCGGATGATGGCTTTTTCTTCCTCCATCAGGCTTTCCAGTAGCTGCGCTTTGGATACCGTTACCAGCTTGTCTACGCCAAAAATGCTGCACCGCGCGGCGTCTTCGCTTTCCACCGTGCGGCAGCAGGGGCTGTCGCCCCAGTAGCGGTAGGGGCCGCGGGGGTTGGTGCGCTGCTCGTCCAGCAGGTGCTGATCAGGGTCCAACGTGCCGCCAAAGGTATCTTCGCACAGGGTATAAACCCGGCGCTCCCGCTGCAGGTAGCGCCCTAAAGCGCTCCAGTCATTGCTGATGTACACATGCCCCTTGGGCAGCGTAAAATACGGCTTGCGGAACGGGTGGCGCAGGCGGTAAAAGTCGCTTTCGCTGTTCTGTGCGTCCAGCTTTTCCTCGTCCACGATCAAAACAGCGTCCCACAGATCCGGCGCGGCGTCCAGCAATTTAGCGCGCAGGGTTTCGGCTTCCGGCACACAGGTGCTCAGCACAAGGGTGGACTTGCCAGGGCGGCTGCGCAGCGCGCGCACCAGCGCGATTAACACATGATACAGCGTGTGGCAGATGAAAATATCACCCATCGTATCCATTCTCCAACACATTGACCGGCGGGAAGTGGATGCGGCCCCAGCCCGGTGCCCATTCCGGCATGGTCAAATCGCCGGAGGTTACCTCAAACGCAAACTCGGTCACTGGCTTGTCCAGGCAGACAGCCTGGGTCAGCACGCCGTCAAACACATCCACATAGAAGAAATACTGGCCTTCGCCCAGAAGGCTGGGGTCAAACTCAAACTCGGTGGTATACAGCTTGCCGGGCACGGCGGCGCCCAGGTTGACCGGGTGGGTAATGCCCACGGGGGTCGAATCCCGGAAATGCAGGTTCAGCTTTAAGTGTACCCCGGTAAACGGCTCCGAAACACGCCAGGTAATGCGCACCCGAATTTTTTCGGTGTCCGCAAACACACTGGATTCCTTGCCCACAAAGTCCAGCGTTTCCAGCCGCATCCGCTTGCCTGCGCTGGCGTTCATGCGGGAAACATCCAGCAGGTCATAGTGGACCACGTTCACATCGGTGGTTTCCATATACACGGCAATGGCCTGTTCTACATCGCCGTCAAAGATCACGCGGCCCTGGTCCAGCACCACGCAGCGGGTGCACAGTTGGCGGATGGTGCTCATGTTGTGGCTGACGTACAGGACGGTGCGGCCCTCCTGCCCGGCAACATCGCTCATTTTGCCCAGGCATTTCTGCTGGAACTTCATATCGCCCACGGCCAGCACTTCGTCCATTACCATGATCTCGCTGTCCAGGTGGGCGGCAACGGAAAACGCCAGCTTGACGAACATGCCGCTGGAATACCGCTTGACGGGGGTATCAATAAAATCGCCGCACTCCGAAAATTCAATGATCTGGTCGATCTTGGAATCGACCTCGGCGCGGGTCATGCCCAGAATGGCGCCGTTCATGTAGATGTTCTCGCGGCCGGTCATCTCGTTGTTAAAGCCGGTGCCCACTTCCAGCATGGAAGCCACCCGCCCGCGCAGCCGGATCTCGCCCTCGGTGGGGGCGGTAATGCGGGACAAAATTTTGAGCAGGGTGGATTTGCCTGCGCCGTTGCGGCCGATAATGCCCAGCGCTTCGCCTTTGTACACGGTCAGGTCCACGCCGTTCAGCGCCATAAAGGTTTTGCCAAACAGGCGGGCATCCGTGCCAATCACGGTGTTGGGGTCCTCTTTGCCGCGCACACGGGCCCACCAGCTTTGCAGGTCATGCGTCAAAGTGCCGCCGCCGATCTGGCCCAGTTTGTATTGCTTTTTCAAGCCCGATACCTGAATGACGGGTACGCGCTGGTTTTGTGCATGTGTCTGGTTTTCCATCTGCGCCCCTCCTTACACGGTATCCATAAAGGTTTTTTCAATGCGGCTGAACAGCACTACGCCCAGCACAAGGGCGGCTGCGGTAACAATCAGGCTGTAGATCAGGCTGCCCACTTCCACGGTGCCGGTGCCAAGGGTGCCCATGCGGAACACCTCGATCGGTGCAGTCATCGGGTTCAAGCGCATCAGCATCTGCAGCCGGGGGGATTCCTCCAAGCTGGAAAGGGGATAGACCACAGGAGAAATGTACATCCACAGCTGCACGCCAAAGCTCACAGCAATGGCAAGGTCACGGTACTTGGTGGTCAGGGCGGAAACGATAATGCCCACGCCCAGGCCCAGCAGCATGACTTCCAGCACCACCAGCGGCACGGCAAACGCCCAGGCCGTCAGGTGTACACCGGACCCGGTCACGGCAAAGTAGACCCAGAACAGAATGTACATGACAAACTGGATAAAGAAGTTGATCAGGCTGGTCAATACCTGGCTGATGGGGGTGGTAAGCCGTGGAAAATACACCTTGCCGAACACCTGGCTGTTGGCCACAAAGGTGTTGGCCGTGCCGTTGATGCAGGAGGCAAAAAAGGTCCACACCGTATTGCCTGCCATGTAGAACAAAAAGCTCGGCGTACCGTCCGTAGAAAGCCCAGCAATGCCGCCGAACACCACGTTGAACAGCACCGTGGTGATAAGCGGGTTCAGGATGATCCACAGCGGCCCCAGGATGGTCTGCTTGTACATGACGGTAAAGTTGCGCTTGACGAACATGACAATCAGGTCACGGTAGCGCCACAGCTCTTCCAGGTCCACATCAAACCAGCCGGTGCGCGGCCGAATGATGGTGGTCCATTGCGTGTTATCCCCGGCAGGGGTCTGGTTGCGTTGCTCTGCCATAAAAAGCCCTTTCAAAAATAGATATTTCAGGGGAATCCCCGATACATACTTATAGACAATTCATTGTACCATAATCCGCGGTAAAAAACAATGTTTGCACTGTGCAGAAAGCGCTGCCAAAACAAAAGCCGCCCTGCAGGCCCGGAACAGGGGATGCAGAACGGTTCAAAGAGTTTATTTTGCGGTCAGCCTGCGCCAGCCGGTGCGCAGCAATGTCCAGCAGCCAAGCAGCAGCAGGGAAAGCAGGATGTCCCACCCGATGCGGCAGGGCAGCGTGAACAGAAGGCGGTCTTTTTGCCAGATGGCACTGGTAAACACATCCATATGGTGCACAAAGAACAGCCACAGGCTGTGCCGCCCCAAAAAGCTGAGCGCCGGCCGCAAAGCGTTATTGGCGTTCAGTTCACGGCACAGATGGCAGAAGATCCAAATGCCGCATACACTGATGGAAGCGCACAAAATGTAATTGGAGTATGTGCGGGAAGCAAGTTCAATATAAATGCCCTGCTGGCAGCACCATGTCCAGGGGATCAGCATGGCAAGGAAAAGCGGGACCCGGTAACGGTCCAACAGTGCCTGATGCTGGCGGAACAGCTGCCCCAATGTGAGGTACATGACAACGACCATTGCAACATCCAGACATTGGGGAAGATACTGTACCTGCCCGATGTATGCCCCGAACAGCATGACAATGAAACTGACGGCAAAATCCCCTTTGGGGAACAAAAGCCCCAGCAGCTCCCAGATCAGCTTGCCCCAGAACAGTGCAAACAAAAACCATGGCATGCCGCAGCTGGGAATGCCGTCGGCAGGGTTACCGCTGGCCCAGAACAGGGTGATGGCATTGTAGTGGGCAATATCCCACAGGTTGGTCAGGCTTCTGTCATCAGAAAGGAAAAAGTTCAGCAAAACGTTGAACACCTGCACCACACCCAGCACGGGAACGATCAGTGCAACAAAGTCCTTCCTGACCCGGCGGGCAAAACCCTGCCAGGTATCCGGGCGGCGGGCCGTATAGCCGGTCAGAAAGAAAAAGGCCGGCATGTGGAACGAAAAAATGAAATTGCGCATCAGGTTGCCGTAGGGCAGAGTGTGCCCCACAATCACCAGAATCATGCACAGACCTTTGGCGGTATCAATCCAGTCAATGCGCTGGCGCACGGCAGGGTGCGGAGCGGCGGATTGTTGAACAGCAGTCATACGGCGGTCTCCTTCGGTCTGGACATCACTGCTGCTTGGGCGGGTTCTTTTTCTGTTTGTCATTGCAGTGTTCCTGGCAGCTGGCGCAGTTGCCGGTGCAGCCGCCGTGCCAGCCCTTTTCGCTGTTGGCAATAAAACCGATGGCAACGCCGAGCAGAACAAAAATAATAACCAGAACAAGGATACTTTGAAGTGACATGGAAAAAACCTCCCTATGGGTTAAGCGAAAACAAAGTGACAGGTGAATACGCTGCCCTTATGCCAACCCCAGCAAAAACCCTACACAGTGCACGGCAAACGCCACAACCCAGGCAATGCCGCACTGCATCAGTACCACACCCAGTGCAGCCCGGCCACCGCCCAGTTCCCGCTTGACAGCGGCAATGGCTGCAACACAGGGGGTATACAACAGCGTAAAGATCAGGAAAACCAGCGCAGTAAACGGGGTGAACAGCATGTTCAGCGCGCCGGTATCGCCGCCCAGCAGGACGGTCAGGGTGGAAACAACGCTTTCCTTGGCGGTAAAGCCGGTGATCAACGCAGTGGAAATGCGCCAGTCGCCAAAGCCAAGGGGCTTGAAGATGGGGGTGATCAGGCTGCCAACCAAAGCCAGAAGGCTGGAATCCGGGGTGGCAGCAACATTCAGGCGGGTATCGAACGTCTGCAGGAACCAGATCACGACGGTTGCAACAAAGATAATTGTAAAGGCACGCTGAATAAAATCACGGGCCTTTTCCCAAATCAGCTGGCCGACGCTTTTGGGCGAAGGCAGGCGGTAGTTGGGCAGCTCCATCACAAAGGGTACCGGTTCACCGCGGAAACAGGTCTGCTTGAGGATCAGCGAATACAGTATACCACACAAAATGCCGAAAAGATAGAGGAAAATCATGACCGGTGCGCGCCATACCCGCGGGAAAAACGCGGCGGTGAACAGCGCATAAATGGGCAGCTTGGCGGAACAGCTCATGAACGGGGTCAGCAAAATCGTCATGCGGCGGTCACGCTCACTGGAAAGGGTGCGGGTTGCCATAATGGCGGGAACCGAGCAGCCGAAGCCCACCAGCATGGGCACAAAGCTGCGGCCCGAAAGCCCAATGCGGCGCAGCAGTTTGTCCATAACAAAGGCCACGCGGGCCATATAACCGGTATCTTCCAGGATGGACAAGAAGAAGAACAGGATAACGATCGTGGGCAAAAAGCTCAGCACGCTGCCCACACCGGCAAAAATGCCGTCGATCACAAGGCTGTGCACCACCGGGTTGATCTGATACGCCGTCAGGGCGCGGTCCACAACGCCGGTAAACCAGTCGATGCCAAGGGTCATCCAGTCCGAAAGGGTGGAGCCCACTACGCCAAAGGTCAGCCAGAAAACAAGCGCCATAATGCCCGCAAAACAGGGCAAGGCAGTGTATTTGCCGGTCAGGATCTTATCAATGGCAACGCTGCGCTTATGCTCCAGGCTTTCGCCCGGCTTCACCACCGTGGCGGAGCATAGCTTTTCAATAAAGGTAAAGCGCATGTCCGCAAGGGCAGCTTCGCGGTCCAGCCCGGTCACGGTTTCCATTTCAGCAATGGCGTGGCCCAGTATATCTGTTTCGTTGGGGTTCAGCTGCAGGGCTTTTTCAATCAGGGTGTCCCCCTCCACCAGCTTGGTGGCGGCAAAGCGCAGCGGCAGCCCGGCGGCAGCGGCATGGTCCTCAATCAAATGTGCGACAGAATGGATGCAGCGATGCACCGCGCCCCTGGGGTCTGCTGGGTCACTGCCTGCCGTGCAGAAGTCGATGCGGCCCGGCAGCTCCCGGTAGCGCGCCACATGGATGGCATGTTCGATCAGCTCGTCAATGCCCTCATTTTTGGCGGCAGAAATGGGAACAACCGGAATGCCCAGCATTTCTTCCAGCTGGTTTACCATGATGGTGCCGCCGTTGGCGCGCACTTCGTCCATCATGTTCAGCGCCAGCACCATGGGGGTATCCAGCTCCATCAGCTGCATGGTCAGGTACAGGTTGCGCTCAATGTTGGAAGCATCCACAATGTTGATAATGCCGGACGGGTGCTCGCTCAGGATAAAATCCCGCGTGACAATCTCCTCGTTGGAGTAAGGGGACAGGGAATAAATGCCCGGCAGGTCCGTTACGGTGGCTTCCTTGTGGTTGCGGATCACGCCGTCCTTGCGGTCCACCGTAACGCCGGGAAAGTTGCCCACATGCTGGTTGGAGCCGGTCAGCTGGTTGAACAGCGTGGTTTTGCCGCAGTTCTGATTGCCGGCCAGGGCAAAGGTCAGCGGTGCACCGGCGGCAATGGGGGCGCCGGCTTTGCGCTCGTGGTAGCTGGCGGCTTTGTCCAGCTCGCCAACGCCGGGGTGGGCTACCACCTTGTGGCGCTCTTCGCTGGGGGCGGCGCGGTCCGTTGCGTGCACGCTGTCAATTTCAATTTTCTGCGCATCAGCCAGGCGCAGGGTCAGCTCATGACCACGCAGCTCCACTTCAATGGGGTCCCCCATGGGGGCCGTTTTGCGCAGCGTTACCTCGGTGCCGGGGGTCAGCCCCATATCCAGCAGGTGGTGGCGCAGCTCGCCCTCACCGCCTACCACGCGGATGATTGCATCCTGCCCAATGTGCAGGTCACCTAATGTCAGCATATTGATTCCTCTTTTTTGTACGGCAAGGTAATGCAAGCCGGTTTATTTCGACTGAATGGCATGAATTTCGCTCATGAACGCGTAAAGTTTACCACGTTTAACTTACGGCGTCAATATATCAGGAAAAACTGTGAAATGCAGGCTTGAAAAATGCACAATTTCTGGTGGGGCGGGCAGCCATCTTGCCGCAAAATGCTGAATCCAATATTTATGCATTGACTTTGAATATTTATGTATTATACTAGAATTTATCCTGATGCAGTTCCGGAAAGAGGGAAAGTTCCGCCGCTGCGCCAGGGTGTATCTGAAAAGTCGAAAGTATCGTCTATTTCTACAAACGCAGCCGGATTTTGCGTTAAAAAGCCTTGGGCAATATCGCATAATTCTAAGTGCCGATACGGCGAGCGAGGTGCGGCAGCTGCTAAGCCAAA
>OGOY01003722.1_pt1 | contig 11295 bp, 8 predicted proteins | sample 1552811 | NCBI WGS metagenome assembly OGOY01 (sample SAMEA2580132, study PRJEB22360) | human gut metagenome | biome: human gut; feature: human-associated habitat; material: faeces | place: Denmark | collected 2008/2010 | reverse complement strand
CATTTCTTCCAGCTCCAGAATGACAGTGCGTCCCGCGCCGTCGCCGTCAACGCCGATGGTGAGCGCAGGGAGTTCGAGGTATTCATGGCACTCTACAGCTTCGTACATGCGCTCTTCCCGCGGCCCGGATATTCGACCATGCGTTCTGGAGTAACTCAGTGACAAACACGAAATACTATCGCCTTATGCTCGGCAAGGGCAGCCGCCATGCCTACCTTCGCCGCAGAGGCAGCGGGTATACGAAGTGACTGAGAATCTTTCATATTCTCCCTTTCCGAACTTATTTCTGCACATTTAAAGTTAACCGTGACTAATTCACATGCGGGAGTTTACCATAGGTAACAATTTAGCTGCAGGCAAATTATCGGGGATGCTGCTTTCGGCCATCTATAGGCTTCAGCGCCTCCCCGCTCTATCGTAAAGAAGGACCCGTGAACATAAGAAACGCTCAGTCGGGAACAGGCCCCCTCAAAACAACCACGAGCGAAAACGCCGAGCTCGAGATAAGGAGCAGAAGCTTCTTTGCCTTCAACACGAACTGCTGCATAAAGGCAGCGGTCGAAACCGATGGAGCGCAGCTCTCATCTGGGCAATTGCTGGAAAAGATTCTCGATAATGCGGTGGGTCTCTGCTACCGATACGAAAAGCTCTGGAGCCACACCCAAAAAGGAAGCGATATCTGGCGTTTGAATCACGCGCAAGGAAAAGCCGTGCCCATCGATGCCGAAACCGCGAAGATTCTGCAGCTTTCCAGGCACTACTGCGAGGAAACCGCGGGGCTGTTCGATGTTTCCATAGCTCCCGTTGCAGAGCTCTGGAACTTTCGTAAAGCCCAAGTTCCTAAGCCCGCCGAAATTGCACATGCTCTTGAAATTGCAAAAACTGGACACCCCCGCATTATGGAAGACCACGCCCAGCTCCCTATTGCAGAAAGCAAGGTTTCCCTGGGAGGCATCGCAAAAGGATACGTCGCCGATCGCGTTAGCGAATTCCTGGAAGATTGCAGCATCCATGATGCTCTCATCAACCTTGGAGGAAATATCGTGGTAAAAGGGAGCGCCTTCTTAGCCGAAACCTCACAGCGGTACTGGCGCATTGGCATTCGGTCCCCAAAACATGCCTCGCGAAGAAAAGCCGCAGAAGAACGCGCCGCTGCCATAGCGCGCAGCCCCCACGGAACCGACCTTCGAGCACTCAGAAACTGCACGCCATTCAACGAAGAACCTGCTTGCATCCTTGAACTGAGCGACTGTTCCATAGTTACCAGTAGCATCTATGAGCGCTGCTTTACCGATGAACATGGAAACATCCACCATCATATTGTCGACCCACGCACCGGGCGCCCCTCGAACAGCGACCTCGCAAGCGCAACGGTTGTATCGAAGCGGTCGATAGACGGCGACGGCTTCTCAACAGCACTTTTGATCATGGGAAGTTATTGGGCAAAAAACTACGCAGAAGGGCATCCCAACCTCGAAGCCGTGCTTATCACTCGCGATGGGCGGATCGAGGCAACGAGCGGGATTCGCGAAGCAATGGGCTGCGTCGCAGGCGGCGCTGAAAGCCACGCACTCTTCTAGAAGTGCAGGATATGGGCAAGCATGCGGATCGAGCAAATTCGAACATAGCGCTATTCCAGATGTCAACTTGCGGCGCCGCGTCGTTCCATGTTGCTGCCCCATAGACCCATCCCAACGTCCACCCAGCGCTATACCCGAGTTCACTTCGCCCAGCGCCGCACCCATGCCATTTTGCCCATAGCGTCACGTCAATGTTCATCCCGCCTATAACGCAGTCTCGAAAGCCATCCCGGGAGCCCAAAAACAAAAAACCAGTCCTGGCTGCAACTTTTTTGCGATTGGCAATTGTTCCGAGCCGTCGAATCACGGATCAGGGCGCAAAAGCGCAGGTGATCTGCCATGAAGCATCCGATTCTTGCTTTGCATGGGGCGAAAGAGAGCTGCTAATCGCAAAAAAGTTGCAAAAGTACCTGGATTTTTGTTTTGATAACGGCGGATCTGCCGTAGCAGAGCGAATCCCGCAAAAGATAGGCTCCCGACAACAGCAACGAAGTCGATACCGCGAAATAGAGGGGTATAGGGCAACCCATCACCAGCGCCTCAATCCCATCCGCTTTTTTAAATGACTCGTATTCGTAGCACGCCTGCAGACCCAGGCTTAAATCGGGCACACTTTTCACCTGCGATCAAAGGTTTGTCCTCCAAAAAAGAAAAGCGCGCAATGCGAATCAATCTCGCATTGCGCGCTAGAAAAACCTCATAGTGTCAAGAAGCCACAGGCTCCCAACTTACGCAAGCTTGCGCTCAGAGCACCAGGATAACTTTTACCCGAATCCCAGCCCACAGAAAAACCAAGTGAACTTATGTCCGACTTGCTAGAAGAATCCTATTTCCAGTCCTGGCCAACCACTACCAAATAGTCGCCCGTGAAGGAATAGGTGCCGTCATTCTTCTTAACAGTGCCAACGCCCAGCAAGTCGGCGATCTTCTGCGCTTGGCTGGAGTCGGTGCCGTTGTATACAACGATCGTCTTCTTGTAGTTGTAATCGTCGGCGTTGCCCGTTTCGCAAACGGCGCCCTGCGGGGTGAGTTTCGATGCCGCTTCGTTCGCACAACCCTGAATGCCACTGCCGTTCTTTACAGCAATCTTCACACCAGAAAGCGAAAAGGAAGAGCTCGAATTCTTGGAGCCGCTATCGCCAGAACCGCTGCCACCTGTTCCCGCCGAAGACATTACCGTGCCAGTCGCAGAGTCAACAACGGTTTCCTCCGTAGGTGAAAGCCCCTGCTTCACGCGACTCATCATCTTCTGCCACTCTTGGGTATTCACTTTTTCGTACCAAATATCGTTTTCATACACTGAAGTGGTGGGGACTTGAGCCGAATATACGTTGTTGTCAACGTCGATGCCCATCATGGCCTGCGCTAAATACGGCTCGTTTCCGAACGCTCCAGCTGGATAAAAACCCAGCCCCTTTGAATCCCTTGCTTCAATGCCGAAGGCGCTCCGCAAAGGGATGCTTCGCATTCTTGCTCTAGGCCTCGAGGAAGGCGCGAAGCATTTCTTGCCACTTCCCCCAAAGGAAAAGAGGGGGATACCCATTCCCCTAATTGCTCTTTCTCGAAGTCCATTTCTTTGCCAGCTTACGCCCTGCATCCATGGCGGGCTTTTCCACAAGAAACCACGAGGCAATCGCAAAAAGCAGCGTTATACCAAACGAAATAACTGAACAGGAAAGATACGCACATGGCAACGATGCACCGCCAAGCCAAACCACGCATTGCTGAATGGGGAATGCATAGATGTAGATACCGTACGAATAATCATTTTTCTTGAAGCACGGAGCGAAACGAGGATTGCTAGTAAGCGAAAAACCTAAAGTGAATGTGCATACACATACGAACATGATCAGCGAGGAAAAGATACCCACCTGATCACGGAAAACGATTATCACGAGCAGAGCCACAACCGCAAACTGGCTGTCGCAATACTTATCGAGGCCAAGCTCCAAAACCGCCACACCTGCCATGTAATAGGCGAAAAGCCTAAAAAGGTTGTCAAGCACCTTGGGAAGCGGGTACAAACCCGAATAAGAAAGAAAATGCACTAGAACCAGAACCGCAAGAACAACGGCAAATACCAGCTTTCTACCACCGCATAGCTTCTTTGTTGCCGCATAAAGCAATGGCGTAAGCAAATATGCCAAAAACTCATAGCGCAGAGTCCAAAGTGACCCGTTTACAGCATACGGAAGAGGGTTCGCGTCGAAAACTCCCGGCAAAACATTGCTGATAGGAGCTAGCACAATCAAAGAAAGATACTTCCACGTCCCCGCGTCGGCAAAGTAATCGCCCAGCGGGAGGCTCGTGACAATCGGCCCCATAACGAAAACGCTTAGCAAGATCACTACCGCAAGACCAGGAAAAATACGAGCAATACGGCGAATAAGATAGCTACCGAAGCTTGAAGAGCGGGTCCAGCTTTTCGCGATAAGGTATCCGCTGAGCACGAAGAAAATGTTCACCGCAATAGGGCCCAAGCCCTGCCCCATTATGTAGGGCTCGGGAATAGCCAGCAATGAAGCCATATGGAACCAGATAACCAGGCTTGCCGCAATAAAACGTAGGAAATTAATGTTGTTATCGCGCGAAGGAACGGAATAGGTTTTGCCTGCTGAACTCAAATAGCTTCCTTTTCTTTGGTACATGCAAGGGCAATTATACAAAAAGTAATGAGACCAGAAGTTTCATGGAGATAACCATAGCCAAGAAACAGAAAGGCGGCCGAAGCCGCCTTTTGCAGTTTATTTCCAGTCTTGGCCGACAACCACCAGAATGTCCCCTGTGTAGGTATACCGCCCATCGTTCTTCATCACGGTGCCGCATCCCAGCAAATCGGCAACCTTTTGCGCTTTATCGGCGTTGTTGCCATCGTAGATTACCAAGGTTTTAGCGTAATTGGAGTCGTCTGCGTTGCCGGTTTCGCACACCGCTCCTTGAGGAGTGAGCTTAGCAGCCGCATCGCTCGCGCAGCCCTGAGTGCCATTTCCGTTCTTCACAGAAATTTTTGTGCCGGAAAGAGAAGAGCCTGACGCACCGCCTGAACCAGAGTCACCCGAACCGGAGCCACCGCTACCAGACGATGCCATTACAGTTCCCGTTGTCTCATCCGTCACATCACCTTCCGTGGGAGACAAGCCCTGCTTCACGCGACTCATCATTTTGTTCCATTCGGAAGTGTTCACCTTCTCGTACCAAACATCATTTTCATATGACGAGGTTGTAGGAACCGCAGCGGAATACACATTCTTATCGATATCGATGCCGAACATACGTTGCGCCAAACCAAGAATGTCCGCAACAGAGTAATCGGTGGTGATGTACTGGGCCAAGGTGCTCACCGTATTGGTAAGAGTACCGATATCGGAGCTCATAAGCTTCTTCATAATGGCCGAAATCATGGTGCGCTGGTTGGCGGAACGAATAGCATCACCATCGCCAATAGCATCGTAAGCATGACGGCTGCGGCAATAGATAAGCGCCTGCTCTCCGTTCAAAGTTTGCTGACCAGCCGCGAGATATCCCATGTAATTCGGGTCGTTAATCTCATATTGAACGTTAATGTCGATACCGCCAAGCGAATCAACCACCGCCGCAAAACCATCAAGGTCGATTTCCGCGTAATGGCTGATAGAGACACCCGCCAAGTCTTCAACAGCTTTGATGGCACCAGAAGGCCCACCAAATGCATAAGCCGCGTTGATCTTCTGAGTGCCGTGCGTCCCAAGCTGAATCTGCGTGTCACGAGGGATGGACACCAGGGTAACTTCCTTATCCTTGGGATCGATACGCGCAAGAATCATAGAATCAGTGCGATACGACCCACCATATTCATCCGATGATTCACGGCCCTCGTCTTTATCGATGCCGATAAGCAGCATATAGAACGGGTCCGATGCCGAATCGGTAACCGTAAGCGAGTTCAGAAGGTCTGCGTCAACGTCTTTGTTCAGCGCCTTATCGAGGTTATTAAGGTAAGCCCAGGCAGCGCCTACGCCACCAAGAACCAAAGTCAAGCAAACGGCAACCACACCGAGCGCAATGCGCTTGCGACGCTTCTTCGTGCGCTCGCGCTTAGCGCGAAGGATCTCGCGATCATGCGCATTGCGAGGAGTATACGGGCCGCGCTTGATGGGCGAACCATAAGCACCGACCGAACGATAATTGCTCTTTTGTTGTGTGTGAACAGGGGAAACATGCGTGGAGGAACCATAGTTGCTGGCTCCATACGCATTTGTGCTCGAGCCGCTAGGGCGACGCGAAGCATGCGACGCGCGAGACGTACGAACATACGGGTCAGAAGCACTTCCCGCTGAGCGATGCGGCGTGCGCGAGGAGGAAGCGTGCGCCGCCTTCCTTTCAGCAGGAGCCGATCGTTTTGATGGCTTGTTATTCGAAGCAAACATGCAATAAATGATGAAAGAAACGTTAATACCATGCAAATTAATTCGGCGAAAACCACAGTATGCGCGAATGAAAACAAGGCAATTCACGCATTATTAGTACAGACATATACTATTTGTTGAGTTTTTTGTGAACAAAACGTGAAGCGCTTCAGCTCGGACACGGCACAGAAAAGGAACGGCGCCCCAGGCAACCTAAAAGGTAAAGGTCTCGGCAAAAATAGCGTGAAATCACAACCTGCTATTTATGCTCCAGGCACACCCAGTCGCTTTGCCATATACGCATTCGCAGCGAGCTCGGCTTCGTCTTCAAGGGCAACGAGCTCCACTTTGTTGCCCAAACGACGCTCCATCGCCGCAGCAATAAGGTGATCGGCAATAGCCGGGTTCTTGCCCAGAAGCGGACCATGCAGATAGGTGCCGATGCAGTTGCGATACAGGGTTCCATCGCAACCCGAATCGTCGTCATTGCCGTGGCCCACATTGGAAACTACTTTGCCAAATGGCTTCAAGGACGCGCCGAGCTTCGTACGACCGGCATGGTTTTCATATCCCACCACCGGCTGCGGAGAAAGCTCGGACTCCAACGCAATGTTTTCGATAAGACGATCGAAGCCAGCGCCAGCACGAACCGTCTTCAGGTCGAGGATAGAAAGGCCCTCCACCGACTCATCGCCCATAAGCCAATTACTACCCAGAATCTGGTAGCCGCCGCAAATAGCCAGAAGCGCTCCATCGCCTTCTACATAGGTGCGCAATTCTTCGCGCATGCCCAGCAGCACTTCGGATGCCAGTTTCTGCTCGCGGTCGGGGCCGCCGCCCAAGAAAACGATATCGGCCGAAGTAAGATCGACCGATTCCCCGTAGTGAACTGCTTCCACCTGCACAGGGATGCCGCGCCATGCGCAACGCTGAGCAAGCACACGCACGTTGCCGCCATCGCCGTACAAATTAAGAAGATCGGGGAACAGATGCACGATGCGCAGAGGCTGCTCGTCGAACTTGGCAACTTCGGCTTGATGCACATAAGCGCCCGAAACCCACTTCTTACTGCATTCTGGCTTGGCATCGCCCGATGTCGGGTTGGCAGGCGCCGCCTTATCAGCACGCGCCATCAGGGCAGAGCGCACTGCGGGGAGCGAGGTGTAATTGGCGATAGCGTAGATATTCCATTCAGAAGGCAGCTTCAGCGCAGCATCCACCACTTCGTTGACGCTATCGACGATCTTGGCGTCGATGCCCGCATACTTCAGACGCAGCTGCAGGTCGTTTTTGCGGATTCCGCCAGCGAACACCATGACGTCTTCCTGGCTGGCTAGCTCCTCAAAGTCGCAGTCCCAAATCCAGGAAATGTCGCGACCATCGGCTTCGTTGTCGTTAATGAAGAACGCCGCAACCTTCTTGCCCAGCGCCTGAGTGATAAGTTTCATGTTCTGGTTGAAGCCCGTCGGGTTCTTCGCCAGGTTCAAAAGGACAGGGCGCCCCTCGATGGTAAGCGACTGCAAGCGTCCATTCTGCGGGTCGAACAGATCGACCGCCTTTTGGAACACCGCGTCGGAAACGCCAGCGCAATGGGAGGCCAACCAAGCAGCCATAACGTTGTACACCATGTACGACCCCGCGCGCTGCGCGTGAAGATCGACGCTTTTGCCCGTTGCCATTTCTTCGACCGAAAACGTGATTTCGTCTCCGAACACTACGCTCTTGGCGGCGAAATCCAAATCAGGGCGACTGAATCCACAGTTCGGGCACGAATACGTGCCAAGCTGACCGTATTGTCGGTAGCCGTAAGTAAACATAGCCGAACAGCGCTGACACATCTGAGCGTCTGCCACGACGTTTTGACGCTGGCGCATGTCTTCGCCCACGCCAAACGCAACAGACTTGTTGGACACGCGCTGCGCAATGATGGTGCACAGCGGATCGTCGGCGTTGTAAAGCAGGGTGGTGTTGGGAGACTGCTCCAAGGCAGTAGCGATGGCGTCTTGCACACGATCGATTTCACCACAACGATCCAACTGATCGCGGAAAAGGTTCAGCAGCAAAACGTAATCCGCCTGTACCTGCGGCAAGGTGTGAGCCAGCCACAACTCGTCTGATTCGAATACGCCCCATTCCACAGTACCCTTGGTTTGCAGCAACGTGGTAGCCACGCCGTAGGCAAGGTTGGCTCCCGTGCGATTGCACGCGATGCTCTTGCCCTGGCGCTCCAACGCATCGGCAATCATATTGGTAATGGTAGTTTTGCCGTTGGTGCCCACCACAACAATGGAGCCTTCGGTAATCTTGTCCATGGACTCGGCGATAATACGTGGATCAATTTTCAAGGCAATCTTGCCAGGCATGTTAGCGGCAGGCCTGTGCGCCAGGTGACGCAAACCCCACGTGCTCAGCGAGCTTGCCATATTTCCCATTGCCTTGCGAACGTCCATGACATCCCTTCCACAACATTTGCTGGCCTTATATAAAGGTCAAAGCGCTTTTTGCTTCAGCACATAATACGGCACAGCTTCGCAGAACGCGAAGCGAGCTCATGGTTGCCCACCGAAACAGCGCAGACTCGAAATCGTTCCCAGCAGTTAAGCCCCGAGAAGACGGAATGCCCACTCCCTCGCACAGAAAGTATTGCGCGCCGAGCCCCACAGCACAGCCAAGGGACCGAACCCACTCCCTCGCGTGGAGAGCGCTGCGTGACCGGACGACTGGCAGTGGCGGTATGCCGACGCTGTGCGTTCTCGGATATCTGGCGATGGCAAGATATCGACGCTATGCATTCCCAGGCGCCCGGCGATGGCAGGATATGCGCGAAATGCGTTCTCGGGCGACTGGTAGTGGCAATATTCTCGCGCGATGCGTTCTCGGGGGTCTTGCCGTGGCAAGATTCCGCCGCGGTGCGTTCCCGGGCGGCAATCCGTGGCAAGTTTTTCGCCCCACGCATCCCGAAAGCGGCCTCGGGCGGGAAAACCGCCAGTTCGCGGCAAGATTCGCGCGCCATGCATCCGAAAACGGGCTGGCTCTGGCAGGATATGCGCGCCATGCGTCCGAAATGCCCCGCAAATCGCCGTCGGAGGATACACCGCGCGAAGATCTTGCCAGGAAGGGGCGCTTTTCGCTGCACGGGCCCCTCGAATCATGCACGGCGCGCGAATCTTGCCATCGTTCAGAGCATGAGAGGAAAGGATCGGGCCGAAAATGCCTACGTTTTGTCAAAAACTGAGCCCTAAAGTGCTCACTAGTTTTTAATTGCACGGAAATCTGGTGGCTAAAAGTCAAATTCTGTCCAACAAAAGCATCTAAATACAGCGGCACCAGAACTGCATTTCGCACATTTGCGACAGTTTATGCCACAAAACATCAGTTTCGTGTTCCGCAAAGTGAAATATGCGACAAAACAGACCTTAAAGCCCATTTCAGGCACCCAGGCGCAGCGCCCAACCCCCCTAAAGATTAGCGGTATACTTTGGGTTAAGCGCGCATACGTACGTAAGCAGGAATTTACGATAGGTTGCACGCGCGCTTGCAGGGGGAGGTTCGTTCCAAGGAACCAGGCAGCCACAAATCCGTGGGTCTGCCTCATGAAGCGAGGAATCATGATTACGGACTTGAAGGTCAACGAAAAAAACAAGAAAGAGTATTACGAGAAGGGGTACTGGACCGAACGTACCTTAAACGACATCTGGAATACCCAGGTTGCCGCTTTCCCTGATCGCGAATACGTAAGCGACAACCTAGGCGTACGCTACACCTACGCCGAAATCGACGACAAAGCATCGCGCCTGGCAGCTTGGCTCCACGAAGTTGGCGTGAAAAACGGCGACGTGGTTTCCTACCAGATGCCACCTTGGTCAGAATTCTGCATCCTCTACGTTGCCTGCTTGAAAGTTGGCGCGGTAAGCCATCCGCTTCCCGTCACTTTTAACGACGAAGACTTGATCTACTCCATGAATCTGGTGGAAAGCAAGGCATTCATGTGCCCCACCTTCCATCACAAGACCAACTTCGAAGACCAGATTCTTTCCGCAGTCGATCGCATTCCCACGCTTTCCAAAGATGCTATTTGCGTTCACGACAAAACAGTCGAATCGCACGGCACCATCACGTTGAAGCAAATCTGCGAAACGTACGAGCCCTACCGCGAAAACCCTGGCAGCAAATCAGACGATGTGGTCTTGATCCTTTCCACTTCCGGCACCACTGGTCGCCCGAAGGCGGTTCTGATTTCCCATAATGCGCTTATTTTCTCTGAAACCACGTTCAGCCGTGGCCTGCACCTTACGCAGGACGACGTCATGTTCATGCCTGCACCGCTGAACCACGCCACCGGCTTCAACCATGGCCTTATCACGCCGCTGCTTCTGGGTGGTCGCGTTGTTCTCCAGCAAGAATTCCGCGCTCGCGAGGCAATCGAAATCATGAACAACGAAGGCGTAACCTGGTCGATGGGCGCCACTCCGTTCATCTTCGACCTACTTAACTGCGCCGAAGAAAACGACCTGAAATTCGAAACGTTGAAGCTCTACATTTGCGGCGGCGCTCCCGTACCGGGCACCATGGTGCAGCGCGCGCACAAGCACGGCCTGAAACTGTGCGAATGCTACGGCTCTACCGAAAGCTGCCCCCACCTGGCAGTTCCCCCCGAGCATTGTCTGGAATGGAATGGCAACTGGTCGGGCGTTGCCTTTGAGGGCATCGAGGTCAAAGTTGTCGACGAACACGGCAACGAAGTGCCTCACGGCACCCAGGGCGAAGAAATTTCCCGCGGACCTCATATGTTCAGCGGCTACCTGAAGAATCCCGAGGCTACCGCAAAAGACCTGAATGACGACGGCTGGTTCTTCTCGGGCGACCTGTGCATTCAGGACGAAGAGGGCCGTGTAAAGATCAACGGCCGCAAGAAGGAAATCCTCATTCGCGGCGGCATCAACATCTCCGCAAACGAAGTGGACAACAACCTGGATGGCTGCCCTGGTGTTGGCGCCCATGCCACCATCGGCCTACCCGATGATCGTTTGGGCGAGCGCATCTGCACCTTCATCGTACAAACCGGCGATGTTACGCCCACGCTCGATTCCATCGCAGAGTACCTTGATTCCATCGGCGTAGCCAAGCGCTTGCGTCCCGAGCACATCGAGTTCATCGATGCTATTCCCATGACGGAATCTGGCAAGGTCAAGCGCCACCAGCTGGCCGACGAGCTTGATCGTCGCCTGAAAGAACGCGCCGAATAATCTGCGCTCAGCTCATAACCTCGAAAAAACGGCCAGCGAAACGCTGGCCGTTTTTTGTGCTGCGTTGAGGGGGGGGGCGCCGAC
>OGOY01003708.1_pt1 | contig 11327 bp, 9 predicted proteins | sample 1552811 | NCBI WGS metagenome assembly OGOY01 (sample SAMEA2580132, study PRJEB22360) | human gut metagenome | biome: human gut; feature: human-associated habitat; material: faeces | place: Denmark | collected 2008/2010 | reverse complement strand
GAGGGACTGACTACGAATCAGTACGTCGGGGGTTCGAATCCCTCACGGCGCACCATCGAAACTGCAGGTCACCGAGGCTTTTACCTCGGTGGCTTTTTTGTTTTCACGGGCTCATTTCGTCCCGTGGGTGCTATTTGGGTGCTAAGCGCCGCCCATGAACCCTTCGTTCTCTGATCATTGCAGCCGCTTTAGGACTCTAACTGGCAAGAATCGCGTTGTATGCATTCTCTTTTTGCTGAATGCATTCAGATTGCCGCTTTCCTGGCAAAACTCGTTCGAAATGTATGCATTTCGACTTAACGATGGCAAGATTTTTGCTCCATGCATGCATTTTCAGATGCAATTAGGGAATTCGGAATACATAGCGCAAGAATCTTGCCGGCAAAGGCTCTATTTCACGTCGTGAGCCTCGAAATCATGCATGCTATACGATTCTTGCCATGGGGGATTAGTTCCTGAAGTCCGTGCACGGTATGTGCCGTTGCGATCTCTCTTGAGTATCGGGTGAAACATGAGTATCAGGTGAGCATGAGCGTTAGACGAAACGTGGCCATCAGGTGAACATGGTCGTCGAGTGAAACACGAGCATCGTGCTGGTATGGGTGCCAGTCGAAACGCGAGCACCAGGCGAAATGGGACACTGGGCTAAACGGATGCCAGGCGGAATATGAGCACCAGGCGAGCATAGGGGTCAGGCGAGCATGGACGCCGGGTGGGAATGAGTGCCAGTTGAAACGCGAGCACCGGTCGAAACGTTGGCTGGCGTCGGGCTCATCTTTGGATAAGCTCCCTTTTTCGGATGGCTTGTTGGGCTCTATAAGTCCAGGTTGTTGCGGGGTTGCCCAAACCGCCTCTTTGGAATTATAGCCGTAGATAAGGAAGTGAACCGTTTCGTCCCTCTTTGTTCGGGAGGCGGAAGGCGGTTTGAAGGCTGGCATCGAGTGCATTTGGCGTTGCTCAGGCTCTATTGCTTATTTGTGATTGCTTTCGCATCTATTTAAGGTTCGGCCGATAAGATTTCCCCATGGTGCTTTTTATCGGACATTCAAGTGCAATCAGGTTGCTTCGCTCGCTCGAGGATTTCGAAGACATTCGGTCTGCGCGGGCTATGCCGTCTCTCAAGGATGTTCCGACGTTGCCGAAATCGTTCAGAGAAAGTTCATCTCTAGCAACGCTCCCTCGTCCGCTGGAGGTCGTTGTCTTATCGGGAAAAACAAGAAGTCAATCCAAGCGGTTTCACAACAATATTTGGAAACTTCCCGATAGGGCACCTTGCTTTCTCTCCTTTGAGAGCGGGGTATATTTAAGCAATCCTGAATTCTGTTTCGTGCAGCTTGCGCGGTCATGTAGCGTGATCGACCTAATCAAATTAGGATTTGAGCTATGCGGAACTTACCGAATAGACCCTGCAAGTCCCATTGGATTTCGGCCTGCTCAGCCCCTTTCGAGCACAGAGGCGATCAATCGCTTTATAGACAAAATGCATGGCAAAGTGCCTCGGAAAGCAAAAACAGCTATTCGTTATGTCTGCGACGGTTCGGCATCGCCGATGGAAACATGTTTGGCGCTATTGCTGGGCCTGCCCGCCCGCTATGGCGGTTACGGATTAGGCATGCCGGAGATGAATGCTAAGGTTCTGATCCCCGCAAGGCTAGGCAAGCGAACCACATATCGCGAATACCACTGCGATCTATATTGGTCCGAACAGAACGTTGCCATCGAATACAATAGCCGCGAATTCCATGTAAATGAACTTGCGGTGGAGCGGGATGCGTCACGCATCAACAATCTCAAAGCTGCGGGGATTGAGGCTCTTGCCGTTACTCGCGCGCATGTCGCCGACAACGTGAAGTTCGATGCCATTGCCCATTCTGCGGCAAGCCTCATGGGAAAGCGTATCAGGATCGCCTATGTCGACATCGATGAGCGTCGAATGAGCTTGCGCAAGCAGCTTTTCTCCAAGGATCCTTGGTGCTGAGCTGTCTTGCTAATTGTTTCATGCTGCGAGGATTGGTGCCCTTGCGGGAATCGTCTTGGTGACAGGTTGATTTGAGCGTTGCTTCGGGCTGCCAGAACAATGGTCTTGTGGGTGTCGCCTTGGTGTTGGGCGATTTGGCTGTTGTTCCAGGATCTTTTTTTGGGTTGGCGTTCTGTCTGCCTATTGATTCGTTGTGCCTATCTTCGAGGTTGCTCTGGCTGCTGTGGCAAGATTCGCGCGCCATGTATCCTCTTTTCGCCGATTGCACGAAAAAGGGGGTCTCCCTGGCAGCGTTTGCGCGAAATGCATGCTTTTCGCGCTGAAGCTGGCAGGATCTTCGTCCCATGTATCCGTTTCGGGGTGCAATCGGGCGATTTCGGATACATAGCGCGCGAATCTTGCCAGGGAGGCCCCTTTTTTGCGTCGAGGTCCCTGGAATCATGCATGGGGCGAAGATCTTGCTGACGCTCGACGTTGCGCGGGCCTCTCTGCTCCGGCGGGCAGCCGATCGCGGAAGATTCCCGACGTGGTTGCGGAAGACTGCTGGTCTGAGTGAGTTAACCTGGCCATAGCGCTCTTGCTGCATAGTAAAACCAGGAGGGCGCCTTGGGCGCTCTCCTGGTGAATGATGCGGTGTTGGGGATTAGTCTACGGCTACCATTACGTTGGTCGACTTGATGATGGCTGCCGCCTTCCCGCCTTCCTTGAGACCCAGCTGCTCGATAGCTTCATTAGTGATGGAGCCAGAAATGCGTATGCCGCTTTCGTCTTTGATGGCCACATGGCCGTTAACGGCGCCATCCTTAACGGCAACAACGGTGCCGTTAATTTGGTTGCGAACGGAGTCGTGTTGTCCTCCTTTGTATTTGAGTGATTGAACTGGGAAAAAGTGGAGCAAGCATCTTTATTCTCAAGAGAAAAGGAAAACCTACTATTCCTAATGCTCCATAATTGTGCCAATAAAAAATGGACGCCCTAGGGCGTCCATTTCGTGTGCTATGCAAAATGTGCGGCAATGCCGCGATGAAAAGCTACTCGATCTTGCCGTAGCGCTCTTCGGTGATTTGGTCGAGCGTCTTGCCCTGGGTCTTGGGGCACCAGATAACGCCCACAACCAGGGAAATAAGAAGAACGACGCACATAATGACAGCTGCAGGGAAGAAGCCGGCAGGGTTCGTGGAAATGTCGCCCATGATGGCGCCAACGCCCACGAGCGACCAAATGCCCAAAGCGCCACGAACCAAGAAGAACATGATGCCCTGAGCGCCGCCGCGATACTGTGTGGGGAACAGCTCGGTACCCCACAGAGCGTAGAAGCACTGAGCGGAGAAACCGGCGGAAATGCCCCACAAGATTACGTATACCCAAAGAACCCAGCCCATGGATTCGGTGTCGCCACTCTGGATAGCAAGGCCGAATACGGCAATAGCAACCCAAGACAGCAGCGCCAACAGCGCAGACGCCCCGAACAGCACGCGGTGGGAGACAATGTCGCCGAAGCGGCTAAAGATTGCCAGCGAGCAGACGGCAACCAGTACCCACTGAACTACGCCCAAGAGGCTCTGGCCGGTTGCATCGATGTTGCCTGCGGCAGCATAGAGGTATGGCATGAACTGACCGTTGGTGCCCGCAGCCAGGTTCCAGGTCAGGTACACGGCAACCAGGAAGATGATGGTCTTCACGTTCACGGGGTTCTTCAAAGCGGTTGCCATCATTTTGCCGAAAGACTGCTTCTCGGTGGCAGCAGCGTTCTTTTCGGCCCAGTCGGCGGATTCCTGCAGCTGACGCTGAAGGTTCCAAGCGATAAGGGCAACGATGAACAGAACCAGGAACAGCAGGCGGGTTGCCAGCATGCCGTCAAACGGGCCGTAGGTGCCTGCGGGGAGCAGGGTAGTGCCATCAGACTCGAAGCCAGGGATGATGAAGCTCATGACCAGCGAAAGGATGAAGATAATGGCGGGACCGCAGCTCCATGCGAACTGGCTGATGCCGATGTTGGAAGCGCGCTTCGTGGAGGTAGACGTTTCGGAGATATAGCTCCAGGAGGCGGGAACGCCAGCGCCTACGGAAAGGCCGGACAGCACAACGCCCACTACGACCATGGGAAGGTTCACGGCAACCATTGCGATGAATACGCCGGCAGCGTAAACCAGCAGATTGTACTTATAAATAGTGGTGCGGCCGAACTTGTCGGTCAGGAAGCCGCCGATCAGCGCGCCAACAGCTGCGCCGAAAGCGTTTGCGCCGATGGCGCCTAGGATTGCGGTCCAGGCGGAGCCGAAGTTGAATGCAGCTGCCCAAGCGGTAAGGGCAAGGCTGCTGGCTACGATGCAGCCAGAGTCAAGGAAGTTGGTCAGGGAAACCGCCATGGTTCCCTTGCGTTCTTGGGAAAGCGCCAATGCTTTACCTTTCTAGTCGAGGTGGAATGCGCAGGGCAGGTCTACGGAAACGGGCGAATTGTCTGCATTCGTTTCCATGACGCTTGCCATGAAATCCCACCATTTCTTGCAGATATCGGTCTTGGCAGACTCGGCATAGCGTTCAGGGTCGTCAAGCTCGATATATCCGAAGAGGATGTTAGTTTCCTCGTCGATGAAAATGGAGTAGTTGTGCCCACCGTATTCGTGGAGCATGTCGGCCATTTCGGGCCACAATTCGTTGTGGCGCTTCTCGTACTCCTCGGCAAAGCCTGGGTAGAGCTTCATCTTGAAGCCTGAGATGGTGCGCCCATCAGCAGTTTTACGGATGGTCATCGAAGTGCCGCCTTAATCTAGGAACTCATCATTGACGGTGAGGCCGAAATCGATGCCGATCTGGCGCAGGCCTTCGTCGGAAATAGTGTTCAGGAATTCGTCGGAGCCGCCATTCATCTGGCGAGCGCGACGATATACGTCGGCAGCCTTTTCGATGGTGTGCATCAGGCCGAAGGTGGTGTCGAAATCGGGACCGGAAACGAACAGGCCGTGCTGTGCCCAAACAGCTGCCTCGTACTTCTTCATGAGTTCGGAGGTTGCCTTTGCGATCTCGGCGCCACCGGGAACCATCCAAGGCACAACGCCAACGCCAGAGGGGAATACCACGATACATTCAGTCATGGCCTTCCACAGGGCGCGGGTGAAGTAGCGTGCGTCAAGCGGGCATACGAACGTCATAGCAATGACATTGATGGGATGAGCATGGTAAATCACGCGGCATTCGTTGTTGGTGGCCTCCATGCGCACGGCATGGTTCATGAAATGCGTGGGGAATTCGGAAGTGGGCTTGCCACCGTCGGTCAGGCCCCATACGATGCGCCAGGAATCGCCGGCGTCATTGATTTCGACGATGCCGATGTTGTGGGAAGGGTCGCTCATGACGTTGCGCATATAGCGGCCAGAGCCGGTGGTAAGGAAGAACGCGCCGCGCAGGCTATCTGCCTGTACGCCCATGTTCACCCACTCGCCGGGGTTTGCGTTGAAGAAGGGACGAGCCTGCTCTACTTCCTCTTCCTTCATGCGGTAGGTAAGGTTGCCGCCATTGCGCTCGTGCCAACCCTGCTTCCAACCGTCGTCGCACAGACGGCGGAAGCCGCGCACGAAGCCCAGCTGCTCGACGGCAACGCCAGAAACTGCGCCGCGAGCTGCGGAAACGCCGCTTTTAAGCGTGTCCATAGCACTGTCGATAATGTCCATCATTGTCCTTTCGTTCTGAAGTACCGAATGATCGGTTTCGGAAAAGCCGCTCGGGTAAGTGGCTTTTCCGAAACGCATTCGACTTGCGTTTACGGAGTTGAATCTCGGCATCGGATCCTTCCGGCAAGGGCCTTCCGGTGCCCGGTGCGTTTCGGCAAGGGTTTCTCGGTGCCAGAGGCTTCGACGATGGTTCCCTTGGCACCGGACGCCCCGGCAAGGGCTTCCACCTTGCCTTCTAGGCGCAGAAAGCGCCCCTCGAGAAGAGGGGCGCTGAAAAATGCGCAGGCTTACTGGCGCTTGGAGAGTACCTCGTCTTCGTAGGCCTTAACCTCGTCCCATAGCTGGTCTTCGGCAACTACGCCCTGACGTGCGCAGTACTCGTCCCAAACCGCGGTCCAAGGCATGGTCTTGAACTGCTCGGTAACGATCATCTTCTCGGGGAACTGGTAGGTATCCTGCAGCTCCTTCAGGCGATCCCAAGGCTGCAGCAGTTCGAACAGCAGGCACTTTTCCATGGCGCGCATGCCGGTAGCCCAAGCGCCGATGCGGTTGATGGAAGCATCGAAGAAGTCCATGCCGATAAGGACCTTGTCCATGCCCTCGGGGCAGCGAACAACCTCAGCAGCGATGTCCTTGATGGAATCCTCGAACAGAACAACGTGGTCGGAGTCCCAATGCATAGAGCGGGTAACGTGAAGCGGCACGTAGGGGAAGAACTGCAGCAGGCTGGGCAGCTTGTCGGAAATGCTTTCCATGGGGTTGAAGTGACCCGCATCAATAAGCACTACATGGTTGCCGCCTTTCTTGGCAGCGTAGGATACGTAGAACTCCTGGTTGCCAGTGGTGAAGCCTTCAACACCGATGCCGAATACCTTCTGCTCAACCGCATCGATAACATGCGGGGTTTCGAAGGAATAGATTTCGTCGAGGGAGTCCTTCAGGCGTGCACGCAGGCCATAAGCGTCAGCGGCATAGTCCTTCAAGCCGTCGGGAATCCAAAAGTTGTTCAGGACCATGTCGTCCATTTCCTCGCCTATGCGCTCTGCGATCTGGCGGCAGGCGATGCAGTGACGGATCCAGAAATCACGCACGTCCTTTTCGGGGCTGGAAACGGTAAGGCCTTCCTTTACCAGCGGGTGGCTGAACAAGGTGGGGTTGAAGTCGATGCCGAAGCCGTTCTTCTTTGCCCAGGTTACCCAGGGCTCGAAGTGCTTGTACTCGAGCTTGTCGCGATCAACCCAGGGGTTTTCCTCGGTGAAGATGGCGTAGCTCGCGTGCAGGTTGATGCGCTTCTTGCCGGGGATCAGGCTTGCTGCTTTCTCGAAGTCGGCCATGAGTTGTTCGGGGGTGGCGGCGCGGCCAGGGTAGTTGCCCGTGGTCATGATGCCACCGGAAGCTGCGTTGTCGTCGCCCTGATCGAAGCCGACAACATCGTCGCCCTGCCAGCAGTGCATGGAGATGGCCTTGTTTGCCAGGGTTTCGATCACTGCTTCGGTGTCGATACCCTGCTTGGCATACGCTTCGCGCGCCAATTCGTACATAGTGGTCATGAATGCTCCTTATCTGTACCTAAAAGGTTGGTTGCTGTTATTCGAATCGCTTCACGTCGAATGACGTTGCGATAGCGTCGCGGACGCTTTGGAGGTCGGGGAATGCGCCATCGGCGATCATCTGCACGGCAAGGTTGCCCAAGCTTGTTCCCTCAACTGGACCGGCGAACACGGGAATGCCGCATGCGCGGGTGGTGAGTTCGTTCAGATATGCATCTTGGCAACCGCCTCCAACGATGTTGATGGAAGTGTAGGTGCGTCCGGTAAGCGATGCCATTTCTGCAATGGATTCCGCATAGCAGGAGGAAAGGCTTACATATACGCAGCGCATAAGCTGACCGACGGTTTGGGGCACGTCCTGCCCGGTTTCAAAGCAGGCGCGGCGAATCTCGTCGATCATGGAATCAGGCGCCAGGAAGCGGTCGTCGTTCACGTTCACGTGGGCTTCGAAGCTGTCTGCCTCTTTTGCGTGGGCAATGAGGTCGGGGAAGCCCCACTCGATTGCCTCATGCGTGAAGGGGGGCAGCTCGTCTTCGTCGGTTTGCTGATGGGTGTTTTTTCCCTCTACGTAGGAAACGCCGTTCAGCTCGCGGCGAATAGACTGGATCATCCACAGGCCCATGATGTTCTTCAAGAAGCGGAAGCGCAGCTCAAAGCCGCCTTCATTGGTGAAGTTCTGGAAACGGGAGGCATCTGAGGTGATGGGGCCTTCGTTTTCAACGCCCAGCAAGCTCCAGGTGCCCGAAGAAAGGAACACCGCATCGGCGTCGCGCGCGGGAACAGCCAGGTAAGCGCTGCCCGTGTCATGCGTGGCAGGCGCGATGATATGCGTGGGGTAGCCGATTGCTCCTTCGATTTCAGCGGTGACGGCACCCAAATCGGTGCCGGGCATAACCACGTCGCAGAACATGCTGCGCGGAATGTCGAATGCCTCCAGGATGGTTTCATCCCACTGCTGGGTGCGTGCGTTCATCAGGCATGTGGTGGAAGCGTTGGTGTATTCGTTGGCCTTGGTGCCGGTTAGCAGGAAGGCCAGGTAGTCGGGGATCATCAAAAACGTTTCAGCGTTTTCAATCTGTTCGGGGTGCTCACGCTGGAGCGCCAGCAGCTGATAGATGGTATTGAACGGCTGGCGCTGAATACCCGTGCGGCGATACACCTCATCAGGCGAAACGATAGCGTCTGCCACGGCGTACATGCCGCTGGTGCGCTCATCGCGGTAGGCTACCGCATCACCGAGCATGTGGTCTTCAGCATCGAGCAGCACGAAGTCGACCGCCCAGGTGTCGATACCCACGGTTTTGGGCGCATAGCCTGCTTCTTTGCATTTTGCCAAGCCCGCAACGGTTTCGCGGAACAGCATATCCACGTCCCAGCAGTCGTGACCGCCGGAGCGTTTCTGGATGTTATCGAAGCGATGGATCTCGGTAAGCTCGATGGTTCCCCGTGGAGTAACCTCGCCGATTACCACGCGGCCGGAAGAGGCGCCGATATCGACGGCGGCATAGCAGTTGGTTTTGATTTCCATTAGTTATCCCCCTCTGCTTCAACGCCGATTTGCACGATCTGCATTACGTTGGTGGGGCGCGGCGAAGGCGCAGTTGGGTCGAAGCTTACAGCGTCGCCCGTTTGGCCGATGCGGGGAGAAGTGGTGCGGTCTCCCAAAGTGAATACGCAGATATCGCCTTTGTTCACGAAGTTCTTTTTCACAACGACGCTGCGAGCTTGCTCGAGAACGTACGAGGCGTCACCAACGACTTTGCCCAAAAGCGGCGTAACGCCCCAGTTCAGCTGCAAGGAGCGCCGGTATTCTTCCGAAGTGGTTACCGCATAGATGGGCATCTTCGGACGGTAATTGGAAACGATGCGGGCCGTGCGGCCAGTCATCGTAGGGGTAACGATGCAGCAAGCGCCCACGTTTTCTGCGGCGGTTACGGCAGCCAAGCCTACAACAGCGGAAATGCTCTTCTGCTCTGCGTTGCGATTGGGGATGGAGCCTTCGTCGTATATATGCGATTCGCTTGCCTCGGCAATGCGTGCCATGGTTTGTACTGCGGGAACTGGATACATACCGATGGCGGTTTCACCGGAAAGGGTAACGGCATCGGTTCCGTCGTAGATGGCGTTTGCCACGTCGGCAACCTCTGCGCGCGTTGGGCGGGGGTTGCGGATCATGGAATCGAGCATCTGCGTGGCGGTGATAACCGGACGGTAGGCGCGGTTGCAGGCTTTGATGATCTTCTTCTGCAAGTGCGGAACCTGGTTAGAGGGAACTTCTACGCCCAAGTCGCCGCGGGCAACCATCACGGCATCGGAGACTTCGATGATTTCTTCGATGTGATCTACTGCATGCGCGTTTTCGATTTTCGCTACGATTCGAATGCTTTCGCCGCCGTTTTCTGCGAGGAAAGCGCGAATGGCACGCACGTCTTCGCCACAGCTTACGAATGATGCTGCTACGAAATCGACGCCCTGCTGAATGCCGAACAGGAGGTCTTCCTTATCCTGTTCGGTCATAACGGGCAGCGGAACGTTGGTGCCAGGCAGGTTCAGCTGCTTGCATTCGCCGAGCATGCCGGAGTTCTGAATGGTACATTGGATATCGGACCCCAGGATGCGATCGACGGCGAGTTCGATTAGGCCGTCGTCGATAAGGATGATGGTGCCGGGCTCAACATACTTATAGAGCCCTTTGAACGTTTGATGCACGCGGCGGGAAGTGCCGGCGATGTCATCTTCGGTGAGGAAGAAGTTGTCGCCCGCGCGGAGCAGCACGGGCTCGTTGCCCTCAAGCTTGCCGGTGCGGATAGAGGGCCCTTTCGTATCGAGCATGAGGGCGCAGGGTGCGTCCAGTTCGCGACGAACCTTTTTCAGGCGGTCCATGCGCGCTTTATGCTCGGCGCGGGAGCCATGTGAGAAGTTGCAGCGGGCAACGTCCATGCCTGCTAGCACAAGATTTTTCAATGCTGACTCAGAGTCCACGGCGGGACCCAGGGTGCAGATGATCTTGGTTCGCTTCATCATAGGGATGATGCGCCTTTCGACCGTGCGGTAAACGCCCGTTCATGGGGTTAGTTCGACCGCTAAACGACAATACGTTCAGAATTGTAAACGAAAATTAAGAAGTATGCTTGTGTTCATCGTTTTTTCTAAAGCTGCATATGTTGCAGCAGGTGTTGGCTGCGCTCGTCTGGGTGCCGATTGCGCCGGCTCGTGTTACGCGGAGTGTTACGCGCACTGTTTCGTTGCTGCCGTAGGTGCCAGTCGTGGTAGTCTGATGGGGAGAATCGAAAGGCGGCCATTATGACCTGCAGCAACCCAAATGCCACCGAATCGGCAAACGTAACCGAGAAGTTGAAAGCCCACGCGCGAGAGCTCGAGCCTTACGTTATCGAGCGTCGGCGCCACTTCCATGCGTATCCCGAATTGAGCGCTCGTGAGGTCTCCACTTCGCGCACGATTGCCGAAGAGCTCGATAAGCTTGGTATCGAATATGTGCGAGCGGGGGGAACGGGGCTCATTGCCACCATCAAAGGTACCGCGCCCGATGCGTATGACGAAGAGGGCAAGCCGCGCCGTCGCATTGCGCTTCGAACCGATATGGATGCGTTGCCCGTTTTGGAACAGACGAAGCTACCCTTCGCGTCGCGGAACGAAGGGGTTATGCATGCCTGTGGCCACGACTGTCACATGGCAATGATGCTCGGCGCTGTTCACCTGCTTCTGGGCATTCGAGACCAACTGCATGGCGAGGTGCGTGTCTTGTTCCAGCCGGCGGAAGAGATATCGGTCGGTTCGCGCAAGATGATTGCTGAAGGTGCGCTCGATGGGGTGGATACCATTTATGCTGCTCATATTTGGAGCGAAGTGGAAGCGGGTACCATTTCCGCCGAAGCGGGGCCGCGCATGGCGAATTGCGACTGGTTCCGCATTGATGTCGCGGGCGCTAGCGCGCATGGCGCCATGCCCCACAAGGGCGTCGATGCCATCGTTGTGGGCGCTGCGGTTATCGATGCGTTGCAGGTTATCGTCAGCCGCGACGTTTCCCCGTTCGATCCTGCGGTTATCACGATTGGCGAATTCCATGGCGGTGTTGCGCGAAACATCATGGCGGGCACAGCGTACCTA
>OGOY01003693.1_pt1 | contig 11355 bp, 4 predicted proteins | sample 1552811 | NCBI WGS metagenome assembly OGOY01 (sample SAMEA2580132, study PRJEB22360) | human gut metagenome | biome: human gut; feature: human-associated habitat; material: faeces | place: Denmark | collected 2008/2010 | reverse complement strand
GTTCCGTTGGCTGCTCGCGCCGCCCCGGCTGCAGCCAAGGCCATGACCCCGCAGCAGAAGAAGCTGGCCATCATCATCAGCGCCATCGTCGGCGTGCTTGCCCTGCTCGGTATCGCTTACGCAGTGGTCAACTCCACCGTGTTCAGCGCCGATAACACCGTGAAGAGCTACCTGTCGGCCATCGCGTCCGGCGACTATGACAAGGCCAACGGCATCTCCGACCCGCAGGTCGCCAACGGCAAGCGCACGCTGCTCACCAATGCGGCTTCCAAGGGCGACAAGACCACGATCAGCAACCAGCGCATCATCTCCGCCACCGACAACGCGGACGGCTCCCGCACGATGCGGATCTCGTACACGCTGGGCGGCAAGTCCATGACCGACATTCTGACGGTCGCGCCGAACGGATCCAAGTTCCTGATCTTCAAGAACTGGAACATCACGACGCCGCTGGTCAAGGAGATCTCCGTCTACGCGTCACCGGCCATCACCAACTTCACCGTCAACGGTGTCAAGGTCGGCGCAAAGAACGCCACAGCATCCGATTCCGGCACCTACACCTTCAAGGTGTATCCGGGCTCGTACACGGTGGAACCGGTCACGTCGAAGTATCTGACCGCGGATTCGACGACGCTGACCACCTCCTTCGAATCCTCCGCCTCGATCTCTGCCGAGCCGACCGACGCTCTGGCAGACGAGATCAACGCGAAGATCAAGGACAAGCTGGATACCTGCGCCAAGTCCACGGATGCACAGCCTGAAGGCTGCCCGTTCAGCATGTACGGTTCCGATGACGACTACCGCAACATCGCGTGGAACATCACCGAATACCCGACCGTCACCACTGATGACCTCAGCATCGACTCGGGAAGCTTCTACGTGTACGGCGGCGAAGCCAAGGTGGCGTACGAGTACAAGAACTATGACGACTCCTGGGAGCCGACGGACAGTTCCACCAGCTTCAGCATCAGCGGGCAGTTCACGCTGGACGGCGACAAGCTGGACATCACGCTGGACGACGACTGATCGGAATGATTTCGCCCGGCACGGGGCACCTGCTGCGCGCACCGTGCCGTAAGTGGAAGAATCCGTGAGCATCGCAACCCGCCGTTCCTCTTGGGACGGCGGGTTCTTGTATATTGGATAAGGTTTGTGTACGGCAACGTATCACCACGGTGAACGGTAACGAAACTATCGACGGAAAGAGCGGAAAAACATGTCGGCGATCCTTGAGGGCACACCCGATAAGCGACTGGCCTTGGTGACGGGCCGCGCATACCCTGAGCTTGCCAATGAAGTGGCTCAATATCTCGGCATCAACGTGCTGCCCACCACCGCATACGACTTCGCCAACGGTGAGATGTATGTGCGGTTCGCGGAGCCGGTTCGAGGCGCCGACGTGTTCGTGCTGCAGTGCCACACCAACCCGATCAACAAGTGGGTGATGGAGCAACTGCTGATGATCGACGCCCTCAAGCGCGCCTCCGCCAAGTCCATCACCGTCGTGGCACCGTTCCTCGGCTACTCCCGTCAGGACAAGAAACATCAGGGCCGCGAGCCGATCACCGCACGCCTGATGTTCGACCTGTTCCGCACCGCGGGGGCGAACCGTCTGGTCACCGTCGACCTGCATGCCGCGCAGGAGCAGGGCTTCTTCGACGGCCCGGTCGACCATTTGACCGCCATGCCCGTGCTGATCGACTACGTGCGCAGCCACGTGCCTATGGACAAGGCGACGATCGTCTCCCCCGACGCCGGCCGCATCAAGGTTTCCGAGCAGTGGGCCGCCAAGCTGGGCGGGCTCCCGCTCGCGTTCATCCACAAGACTCGCGACATCACACGCCCGAACCATGCCGAAGCGCATGGCATCATCGGCGACGTGCAGGGGCGCGACTGCGTGGTGGTGGACGACATGATCGACACCGCCGGCACAATCTGCGAGGCCGTGCGCACGCTGCGCAACTCCGGCGCTGCCTCGGTGACTCTGGTCGCCACGCATGGTCTGCTGTCTGGCCCGGCCGTGGAGCGCTTGCGCAATTGCGGCGCCCGCGAAATCATCCTGATGGACACTGTGCCAGTGCCGCAGGAGAAGCGCCTGGATAACATGACCGTGCTGTCGGTGGCGCCGCTGCTGGCCGCAGGCATCCGCTCCGTCTTCGAGGAAGGCTCCATGGCGACACTGCTGGAGGGCCTGCCGGAGGACATGCGCCCGAGAAACATCTACGCCTGAAATATAACACAAGGGACTACATATTTGCCCCCCGCTGACGGGGGCAGAATGACGCGGTCCTGGCCATCCATAACGGTTTGAACACAAAAAAGGGAGGCCGCCACAGGGCGACCTCCCTATTTCTATTTACTTATATCACTCGGCGCGCTTGCGGGCGATGAACACCGCGCCAGCGGCGGCGACCAGCATCATGCCGGCCATGCCGATGACGGCGATGTTCGCACCCGTCTTGGAGATGGCGTTGCCGTTGGCATCGGCCTTCTCCAGTGCGGCGATCGCGTCGGCGAGGGCCTTCTGCGCGGCGTCGATGTCAGCCTGGGTGGCGTTGTCATCGGCGAGGACGCTCTGGGCCTTGGCGAGGGCGTCACGCACGGCCTGGGCGGACTTCTTCGTGTAACCGCTCAGATCCAAGGCCTTGGCCTGATCGATGGTGGCCTGCAACTTGCTCTTGTCGGTCGTCTCCGGGTTCGGAGTCGGCTTGGAGGAGGCGGGCTTCAGGGCCTTCATCGCGGCGTTCAGCGCGTTGTACGCGGCATCGACGTCAGCCTTGGTGGCGTTCGCATTGTTCAGGACGGCCTTGGCGGCATCCAGAGCCTTCTTGAACGCGGCCCACGAATCCTTGGTGTACGCGGATTCCTTGAGCTTCTCGGCATCGGCGACCAGGCCGGCGAGCTTGGAGGTGTCCACGCGCTCTTCCAGGGCGGCGATGGCATCCTTCAGGTTCTGGTAGGCGAGAGCCACGTCGTGCGCGGTGGCGTTCTCGTCGTCCAGCACCTTCTTGGCGGCGTCGCGCTTGGCGACGAGCACCTTCCAGGTGTCGGCGGTGTAGGTGGCCTCGGTCAGGGCGGAAGCGTCATCGTACAGGTTCTGCAGATCGCACTTGTTGACCTTGACCTCGGTGCTCGGCACGTCGCGAACCGTGGTGACACGCAGCTCGGCAGCGGAGGCGTACGTGTTCACCTCGCCCGCGGACTGTCCCGCGGTTTCGAGAGCGGTGATGCGCACCTTGGTGACGTTCTTGACCGCGTCGAACTTGACCTTCTGCCAGACACCGCTGGTCGTGGTGAACGTGCCATTGGTGACGACGTCCTTGGTAGTGCCGTCGGACAGCGTCAGCGTAATCTTGTACTTCTTGATCTTGCCGTTCGCGTTCGCGCCGCCACTGCGGGCCATGTAACGCAGACCGTCGATGGTCGTCGGCTCGTTCAGGTTGAACTGATACCAGGCGGTACCGGCGGACACTGCGTTGGCGCTCCAGGAGGTGTGCCAGTGAGTGCCGGCATTGCCGTCCTGGGCGAGGCTTGCCGGGCCCTCATTGCCGCCCGACAGTGCCTGCTGGCTGCCCGCCTCGACGGTGTAGGCGTCGGTCGCCACGTCGTACGCATCGTTCGAGTCGTCGCCCGGTGCGTTCTTCATGTACTCGGCCAGCGCCACAGCCTTGTTGTAGGCGGTGGTGTAGTCGGGCTTATCCTTGGCGATGAGCGCCTCGATCTCGGCCACCGTGTTCACGTACGTGGTCCAGACTTCGGCGGAGTAGTCGCCGCTCTTGCCGTCGTAGGTGTCCTTGACTTCCTTGAGCTTCGCCTCGGCGTCGGCCTTGGTGTGCTCGGCGGATGCCACGTGCTCGACCTTCAGGTCATCGAGGACGAAGTCCTTGTAGCCACCGAAGTCGGCGGCGTTACTGGACGTGTTCTGCAGGTCGGGAGCGGTGGAGGTCGAGTAGATGCCGAACCAGCTGTCGCCGGTGATGGAACCGGTGATCTCGAACTCGGCCGTGCCGTCCTCGCCCAGGGCCTTCTTCAGGTTGGTGAGCTTGACGGTGCTGGCGTTGTACTCGCCGTCACCGGTGGCGATGGCGTAGATGTCGTCGGAGCCGGACTGGTACTTGAACGACACCTTGTAGGTCTCGCCCGGTTCCAGCTTGACGTTCTGCGGGATCGTCTGGTAGATCAGCGTGCCCTTCTGGATCAGGCCGTTGGCCTTGACGGACCACTTGCCGTCGAGCACGTCGTCCATCTTCTTGACATCCCAGCCGGCCTGCGTGAACGGGTCATGCAGCTCGGACAGGTGGATACGGTTGTCCTCGACGCCTTCGGAGCCGGAGACCACGAACGGCCAGATGCCCTGAGCATTGTCCTCGAAGTCGTTGGTGAGCGTCTTCAGGGTGCCGTCAGCGTTGAGCGTCAGGCCCTTGTAACCGTTCTCAAGCACGCGCACGTCATCGAAGTACACATGGTCGGTGTTGTCGCATGCGCCGGAGTGCGAGAGCGTCACCTTGACGTCGCCGCTTTCCGGAGCCACGAACCACACGTACATGTTCTGGAAGTAGCTGCTGCCGCCTTCAGTGTTCGAGTACGTGTTGTGACCGTACGCCTTGATGTAGTTCTTGGCGATCGACTTGCCGGTCTCGTTGGTGGCGAGGACCTTGGTGCCGTTGGTCACGGTGATCTTGGCCGGGGAGTTGGTGCGGTTGTCCACGCCCACGTAGATCGCGTAACGCTTGCCCGCGGTCAGGTCGGTGAGCTTCTGGGAGACCTTCACGTCACCGGTCAGGCGCAGCATGGCGTTGTTGGTGCCTTCGACCTCGGCCTTGCCGGTGCCGGAGACGGCCCAGTTGTCCTTGAGGGTGTTCTGGCCGCCGTTGAAGCCGGCGTCCACGACGTGCATGCCTTCGCTCCACTTGACGGAGATCTGCTTCTCGGAGCCCTTGGTCACGACGTACGGGGTCTCGGCCTCGGCGGTCAGCGAGATCTTGCCGCCGGAGACGGCGACGGTCTTCTCGTTGGTCTTGCCCTGGTCGGTGAGCTGGTACACCTTGACGGAGGCGAGGTTCTGCCAATCCTTCGGCAGGGTCCACTCGGTGGTGCCGCCCTGGGTATTCCAGTGGTACAGCTTCTCATCGGAGGACTTGACGAGCTTGCCGGTGTTCACGTCCCACAGCCACGGCAGCAGGTAGGACTCAGTGCCCTTGACGGTGTTGCTGTTGCCCGGGGAGACCGCGCCGGACGCCACGGTGATGCCGTTGAGCGTGATGGTGCGGTTGCGGTACGCGGTGTTGTTGGTGTCGTTGGAGCCACGGGACAGGACGACGACGTTGCCGTGGTCGTCCTTCAGCGTGATCTGCTCGTTGCCGTTGTTGACGGAGGCATCCTTCACGGAGGTGGCGTCGAGCGGGCTGTTGACCCAGCGGACGACCTTGAAGTGCTGGATGAACTTGGTGGACACGTCGTGCGTGTACAGGTTCCTGATGTACGCGGCGTAGTCGTTGCGTCCCTGCCAGCCTTCGAAGTCCTTCATGCTGTAGCCGCCGAGCAGCGGGGCGTTCGCGGCCTGGCCGTACGACGGGTAGTCGCCGACCCAGCTGTCCTTCTGGTGGTTGCGCAGGAAGCGCATGACCTGAGAATTCTCGCCCTTCATGGCGGAACCACCGTAGGTAAGGTCGGCGGCCCAGTGCTGGAAGGTTGCGTCATACTCGTTGCCGGCGCCCCATTCGGTGGTCATACGCCAGCCGTTGTCGTTGATCATCTTGCTCATCTTGCGGGTTTCCCAAGAATCTTCCGAACCGGAAGAAGTCAGGTTGCCCCACACATCGAGGTAGATGAAGTCCATGTTGTCGCCGACCTTGCTCTTGAGGTCAGCGAAGCGGGACTTGCGCATGCCGGAGGCGAGATCGTAGATGCCGTCGATGCCGACGCCCTGATCCAACCAGTTCCAGCCGTAGCTCAGGCCGCCACTGGAGTTGCGACGCACCATGTCCTCGCTGAAGGCCTTGGCTTCCGGGTACATTTCGGACGCGTTGACGTGCACGCCGAAGCGGGCGCCGTACTTGGTGCCCTTCTCCATCAGGGTGTTCATGTCCGCGGCGCCGCCGGCGCGGGTGTTGATGTCGCCGTAGTCCGGATGGCCGGAGTCGTGGCCTTCGTTGCCGTAGCCCTTGAGCAGCACGGACTGGCCGAGGCCGTCGGTGTTGAGGGCGACCTTCTTGACGTTGTCAAGCGTGGTCAGGAACGGGTTCTGCGCCTGGGAGCCGAAGTTCATGGCGATGCGCCATGCGACCAGCTCGGGCACTTCCTCGGACTTGTATGGGTTGTTCATGATGTCGCGGTATGCGATCGCGCCATCTTCCCAGTTGACCGTGCCGTCCTCGTTCTCGTCGCCGGCGATGGCGACGGCCATCTTCGGCATGTCGGTCTCTTCGACGGTGTAGGTGCGCTTCTTCGTGTCGGTCACGACGCGGTGGTAGTACCACGGCGCAGTGCCCAGACCGAAGGAGGTGGCCTTGCCGACCTTCTGGGTGGAGGTGAGCACGCGGGTGTTCCTCGCACCGCCGGCGACGGTGTTGCCGACGGTGGTGCCGTCGTGCTCGGAGTTGGACCACAGGCCGGCGCTCAGGCCATTGCCCGAGACGAAGCCGTAGGTGTAGTCGTTCGCATTGCTGACCGTGGTGTTGGCGGTGATGCCGAAGTTGGTGTCACCGGGCCTGGCAGTGTCGGACGACATGCGGGCGCCGGTGAACTGGGCACCGTCCTGACCGGAGCGCACGGAGATGAGGCTCTGGTTCGGGAACGCAATCGTCTGGACCGGGTTCTCCTCGGCCTCGGTCTTGGCGTCATCCGCCTTGTTCACGATCTTGGTGACGTTGAGCTTGAGCGTATTGTCGACGACCTTGATCTGCACGGCGACGACCGCGTTGATCTTGTCGCCGCTCTTGACGTTCAGCGTGTACTGGGCCTCGGTCGCGCTGACCTTCTTGAAGGTCACGTCGGAGTCCTTCAGCGTCACGTCGGTGCCGTTGATGGTGATGACGCGCACGTCCTTCGGCTGGCCGTACATGATCTTGCCGCCGAGCTTCTTCATCGTGTAGTCGTACACGGACGGGAAGTTCTTCTTCACGCGCACGTCCATGGCGGCGGTGGAGAGCGTCTCAGTGGCGACTTCGGCCGACTTGTTCAGCGTGATGTTGCCGACTGAGGCATTGCCATCGGCGACGGTGACGGTCTTGGTGGCGTCATCGTAGCCTTCGGCGGACACGGTCAGCGTGTAGTCGCCGGCGGCGAGGCCGGTGAGGGTGAAGGTGCCGTCCGCCGCGGTGGTGGCGGAGTTCTTGCCGGTGACGACTTCGGCGCCGGCGATGGCGGCGCCGCTGGCGTCGACGACCTTGCCGGTCACGTTGTGCTTGGCGACTTCACCCACGGTGAAGTTTTTGAAGTAGACATCAGTGACTTCGCTGGTGCCGGAGTAAGAGCCGGCCTTCATGGCGAGCTTGTCGGTCAGCGCGGTCATCGAGGAGTAATCCACATCGAACGCCTTCTGTCCGTCAATAGTCAGCGTGGCAACCTTGGCGGCAGTCCAGGAGACGTTGACGGTGATTTCAGCGTTCGCGGCAGGGGCAGCGACACGTGTGCCGTTGTACCAATCGCCATTGCCGCCGACATACTTCTGCCAGAACCAGCCCCCCTTGTCATAGCCCAGGAACAGGGCGTTGCCCGGATCCTTGTAGCCGAGGTAGAAGCCGAAACGGTTCGCGGAACCAGCCTGCGGGGACTTGACCTTGATGGAGAACTCTCCAGCCCGAGTCAGGTCAATCGTCTTGCCGCTAATGGCGACAGCCGGATAGCCACTGCTGCTGGTGGCATTGCCGTTGGCGGAGGTGGACTTGAAATGAGTCCATCCCGCATAATCGCCAGTGCCGGCTGCAAGAATTTCGCCGCCTTTGGCGGTGTTGCGGTCAATCGTCCAGCCGTTCACGGCAGCATCGTCCGCGACGGTGGCGACATCGTTGGCGTTCGCGTCATTGAAGCTAGCCGCTGAACGGAGCGTGAGAGTCTGCAAATCACTTGCAGAAAGCGGCGCGGCGGACGCTGTGCTGCCCACCCCCAGTGGGGCGACAGCGAGTGCAACCGCAAGGGCCACTGAAACCACTCGTTTTCTCATATTTCCTTACCTTCATCATGGAGTACTAAGGCTTAACCTTGAGCGGATACGCATGACGGAAGCCCGACACGCGCGTCTCAGTTTTCTATGATAACAGTCTTAACAAAAATACAAGAACGTGTGTTGTTAACATTATTAATTTCCAAGGAAAATAGAAATTTTCGCCATATACCAATGGGTATGCGTGAAAAAACCTGTGCAAATCCCCTCAAAGAACAGTGATTTTTCCCCGTCGCGACAACACTGTCTCGCGGAAGTTTTCCGCTATTTGTTAACTTACCTTACTTATTGGAGCGCTGGAAGAGCCAACTGGCCGATGCGATGCTCACTGGAGGTGATTTGCGTTCATATGTTCGCGCCGAAACGACGATCCTGCGCACTTACGGACGCAAATGGGTCTGTTTGCGTCCGTAAGTGCGCGCACTTGTCGTTTCGGCGCGCACTTACGGACGCTAATGCCCCCAGTCGCTTCGCGACGGGGGCACACACTATATAAAAGGACTATTTGCTATCCGGAACGAACGACTCGAAGATGTGGCGGTCGAAATACTGGTCGCATTCGGCGAGTTCGTCCGCGCTGCGAACCGTCCACGACACCGGTATCGCGCCCATCCAGCGTGCGGCCCGCAGCTGCGGAGAGGGGCCGCCATGCCAGTCGAACGCCACGAAGTCCGGACGGGAGATCCAATCGAACGCCAACAGCCCGGCCAGCCACTCCTTGGCCCCGGTACCGGTGAGCGACGCCGGCTCTGCCAACTGGCCGCGGCACACCCCCGGACGGTGCTCCTTGTACCAGTTGACCGCGCCCGGATGGAACGACTCGATCACATACGGGCCGTCATACGCCTGCAGCAGTTGGTCGCCCTTCTCCATCAGCTCGTCCGCCCGCTCGCCCCACGCGGCGTTGTCGGTGAACTTGTACTCCACGATCACCGGTACACGTCCCGCGATCACGCGCAGCACGTCGACGAACAGCGGCACGTGCTGGTAGTAGCCCTGCGGAGCGAACTGTGCGGCGGCCACCGGGTCGGCGACGGGCGCCGCCTCGGCATCCCCCGGCTTCGCGGGCGCAGGGAACAGCGGGATGCGCGACAGCTCCTCATACGTCAGGTCGGCGATCTTGCGCGGATCTCCGGCCACGCGCAACAGGTTATCGTCATGCACGACCACCACGCGGCCGTCCTTGGTGAGCTGCACGTCCAATTCGATGCCGAATCCGGCCTCACAGGCGGCGGCGAACGCAGCCAGCGAATTCTCCGGGGCGATAGAGCCGCTGAAGTCAGCTGTCCCGTATCCCGCGCACAATGCGCAGCGACGCGCCAGCGCCACATACTCGCCGCTGTGCGCCGCATACTCCGGCGTCAGTCCCGATCCCGCGTCATGCAGGCCACGATGCGCATACCATACGTCCGGAACCGACGGCACGAAATGACGCTGCTTGTCGCTGAACGAACGCGGCTTGATGGCCCAGACCGCGGCGCCCGCGGCTACGGCTCCGGCAAGCACCAGCTTGCCGCCAACATGTTTTCCCATAGTGTTCCTCCTAACCGTGCCGTCGGTTTCTAGCGCAGCACGCCGTCGATCAGCTTGGTGATCAGCTCGGTATAGCCGATGCCGGTCGCCTCCCATGCCTTCGGATACATGGAGATCGGCGTGAAACCGGGCATCGTGTTGATCTCATTGACCATCACCTCGCCGTCCGGCGTCACGAACGTGTCCACGCGGCTCAGGCCGGCGCCATCCACCGCCTTGAACGCCTTGATCGCGGTCTCGCGCACCTGCTGCAGAGTCTCCTGAGGCAGATTCGCCGGCACCTCCACATGGCTCGCCGACGAATCCATGTACTTGCTGTCGAAGTCGTAGAACTGGTCGCCGCCGCTGTTGCGCTTGTCGAGCACGATCTCGCCCGGCCAGCTGGCCTGCGGCTCACTGCCGGCCTTCGGGCACAGCACCGCGCACTCGATCTCACGCGCGTCGATGCCCTGTTCGATCAGGATTCGCCAATCATGATGGCTCGCCTCGAACACGGCGGCGGCCAGCTCGGCGGCGTCACCGGCATGCTCCACCTTGGTCACACCGAAGCTCGATCCGGCGCGGGACGGCTTGACGAACAGCGGGTACGCCAGTCCGGTCTCCTCGACCTGAGCGAGCAGACCATCGGCATCAGCGGCGAACCGCGACGCCGCGTCGAAGCCGCGCGCGTCCACGGTGATGCCGGGAGCGACCGGAATGCCGGCGGCGGCCAGCAGCACCTTCGTGTAATGCTTGTCCATGCACGCGGCGGACGCGAGCACGCCGCAACCGACGTACGGCACATCCATCATCTCCAGCAGACCCTGAATCGTGCCGTCCTCGCCATACGGGCCGTGCAGAACCGGCAGCACCGCGTCAACGTGCCCCAGCGAGCTCAGCGTGCCGTCGTCATTGCGGGCGAAGAAGCCATCCTGCCCGAGCGCCACGTCCAGCACGACGTCGCGCGAGCCGGGAGTCTTCTCGACGACCGGCAGACCGTCGGCCATATCCCATCCGCGCGGGTCCTCGCCGTCCACGATCCACTGGCCCTGCTTGGTGATGCCCACCGGCACCGGCTCGAACCGGTCGGTGTCAAGCGCACGCAGCACGCCGGCAGTCGAAATGCAGGAAATCGAATGCTCGTCGGCCTTGCCGCCATACATCACCACAACGCGAATCTTGGCCGTTTCAGCCATGTTTTCCTCCCATGCCATGTTTTGCACATACTGGGTCATAGCCTAATACGTGCGATGGCGCACCGCCCCGTAACAATTCGCCTCTTGCAAAACCCGCCAAACTCAGCAGGGTGGGCACCGGTGAGATTAGCTTTGCCGATGGCGCGAACCACCCCGTCTCGCTGCGGGGCATATGCTAACGCCCCCGCTGACGGGGGCTGTCGAGCGCAGCGAGACTGGGGGTGGTTAATGCAGCCTACTCCTCGGTGATCTCGGTGCCGAGTAGTTCGGAGAGCATCTGCTGGCAGGATATGCCTTCGTTCAGCACGCGGCTCATCGCGTAGGCGAGCGGAGTCGGCACGTCGAGCTCGTCGCCGAGCGCGACCACGGCGTCGGTGGTCGGCACGCCCTCGGCGACGCCGTTGCTCACCTTCGTGGCCTCCTCGACGCTCAGGCCCTTGCCCAGATTCGCGCCGAACGTGTAATTGCGGCTCAGGGGCGAGC
>OGOY01003675.1_pt1 | contig 11429 bp, 8 predicted proteins | sample 1552811 | NCBI WGS metagenome assembly OGOY01 (sample SAMEA2580132, study PRJEB22360) | human gut metagenome | biome: human gut; feature: human-associated habitat; material: faeces | place: Denmark | collected 2008/2010 | reverse complement strand
TTAAACTCATAGGTGCCTTCCAGTGGCCAGCGGCCTTCTTCGTCCTGCACATACTCTGCACACGTCCAGTTGGTGATCTGCAGATTCTCCTCTTCCCAGTCTTCGCCGTCTCCCACCTGGGCGATGATGGCCTGTGGTAAATACTCGGTGACTTCTGTAAAGGATGGCTGGGCTTCCTCAGTGATTCCGGTCAGCTCCAGCCTGCCATCAAGCAGATTTTCCTCCGAATCAGACCATGACCATGACAGGATCTTCGTCTGTGGAACCGGTGTGACTGTTCCACCTGTGGTTGTGATATCTTCCGCATTGGATGGCGTACTGACAGAAAGTACTGCCCCATTCTGAGCAGGCACATCGTTTAAGTTTTTATTTTCATCATTTTCCTTCTCTGTATCCGGTCGGATCTCTCCCCATACTGTATTCCCAAAAGCTGTCGATATTGCCAACGTCATCGCCAGCCAGATTGCCGCTGATTTTCGTGTGTTTTTCATTGCCACAACGCCCCTTTCTGATTCCTTTTCAAACTTAATATACGCTCATAAAGTCAGTCTATTGCTCTGCTTTCATTATTTAACCTGAATTATTCACAGCTGTGCCGTGAAAGTGATCAAAAAGAATCTTTAAAATGCTTTTTTCTCCGCACCAAAGCCATACCAATCATTGATGCGAACAGGAGCAGATATACTACTGTAACAGGATCCTCTCCTGTTTTCGGAGGTGTCACGCCTGTATTATTCTCTGCACTTGGCTGTGCAGCATTTGTATCTGCCGGTGCAGCAGCACTGCCTGCTGCTGTTGTTCCGGACGATGTATTTCCGGATGTTTCAGTCCCGGATGACCCTGCTCCGGAAGCTCCTGCATCTTCAAGTGCAGGAATCGTAACTGCAGGTTTTGTTGCAGCACAGATACTGCATTGTTCATGCTTAGATCCAGCCACTCCGACTGGTGCGAATGTTCATATAGGATTTGGTAAAATACAGTTTTACCGATAGTCGAACATTATATTCAAATAATAATCCGCACATTCGCAATTCGATTTTGTTTTTCGTATAATGAACTTACTAAAATCAAGGAGGTTTTAATATGAAAACAATTTTTGAAAATAGCGGTGGTACTTATACGCAGGTCGGCAACTATTTATTGCCTAATCTTTCGTTATCGGCGGAAGAAAAAGAAACGAATATCGGTGTATGGGCAATGAGGCACAAACGATATTTGAAACAAAATCATAAAGTGCGTTACTACAATTTGCTGACAAGCGGTAAGCTCGATTCATACCTTGCTGACATCGAAGAACAGGCTCAAAATCTTTTTTCTCGGTTGGTAAAAGACCTTGCCGAAAAAGAAAATGTTACGGAAAAATTGAAATCGGATAACCCAATGTTATGGGTGCAAAAGATGAACAACATCCGCAATCAAGCAACAGAAATTGTTAATGAACAAGTAATATACAACTAAAAACAAGGCACAGCCGACGGAATATTTCCAGAAAGCTGTGCCTTGATTTTATTAAGATGTATAATCTTAGCGAGCAGACCATTTGGATATCCAAACGGTAATTTGCCCGCTTTTCACACAATCTCAGCGAGCAGACCAATTATGGACAGGTTGTCCAAATTGGTTACTTTCGCTTTGTTGTGAAACAAGCGGTGTGTTCGGACAGCTACACTACCAAACACATCGTTAGGGACACCCTAAGACCTGATTAATGATTAAAAGAAAACACGGCAGAGAACAAGTCTATACCGTGTTAGTTCATTATTTCTTTTTAAACAATAAGTATCTGTTTTTTAGAGCGTCTTAATAGTTCTCCTCAAAATTTTCCACTTGTTCCATAACCTTATTAAAAACTTCGGGGCTATACTGTGGCGGATAACCATTCTTAACCAAACAAATCTTAATACGAAGTTTTAACTGGTCACGCACATTCTGATTGTTAAGCCAGTCAGCATAAGAAGATTCGTCATCAATAATTTCTTTAACTTTTTTGGCAAGATATTTACACTTCTCGTTTACAACTATGCCGTCCACTTTTTTGTCAGTTCCATATTCAAAGTTGTATCGGTCTCGAAGACTGATTAAAATATCATAGAACGCTTTTTCCTCGAAAGTTAATCCGAGTTTACGGAAGCTCTCTCGGTTTTCATTCATTTGGCGTAGAATATCCAACGCTTGTTCGGTAGCGGCTCTTATAATATCGTCAGAGGCTATATTCTGCGTCTCTCCGGCTTCTTCTGCTGTAAGGTGTTTGCGCCTTTCGTGATACTCGGCAATTGTCTTTTCAAGCATTTCTTGGAATGTCTTTGCCGCTAACTGATTGACCTTGCTAAACTCATTAATCTGCTTTCGAAGCATTTTAATAAGCAATTCTAATTTTGTAGCGGGCATTTTAACATCAGATAATTTCTCAAAATATTCAGGAGAAAAAATATCTTCTTCCTCACCGCTTTCCAAAACGCTTTCAACTTGATTGTATCTTAACGCTTCTTCCACCATTTTAGAAACAGCACGGTTCATAGTATCTGTATCAACTTCGCTTGTACCACTCATTTTACGGACAAAACCTGCGATTGCCATAAAGCACTGAGCCAAAGCCGACTCATCTTCTTTGAGATTTCCGGAAGGTTGACAGATGTCAAAAGCTCCTCTCATTCGTTTAACGGTTTTCAAGAAATATGTTTTGAATGACACTTGATATGAGCCGCCATTGCCCTCGGTATTCAGGAGTTTTGTTGAGAGAAAAACATATTCCGCAGCTTTTGAAAGCAACTTATACCTTTCTACCGGATCACAGTTTGGATTTAGAAACGGCGTCAAATCATAACCGGTAAACTGGGATTTTAATATTTCAAGTTCTTCCCTAAACACAGAGGTTGCCTGCTCTACATCGTCGGAAGTAGGCGCAACAGAATTGTTACCGCCGTAAACTTTCATAGCTTCACGCATATTATTGCGAATACCGATATAGTCAATAATCATACCATAATCCTTACCCGGATATTTTCTGTTTACACGGCTGATTGTTTGAATGAGCAAATGCTTCTTCAAAGGTTTATCGTTGTACAAGTATGTAAGAGAGGGAACATCAAAACCCGTAATCCACATATCAACAACAATTACAATATGAAAATTAGACTTTTCCTGTTTGAAAGCTGCATCTAATTCTTCCGAGCGTTTATCGTTTTTAACTCCGCCGAGATAATTATACATTTCGGCTTCGTCATTACTGCCCACGCTGGACACCATAGCCATAAACGGCATAGGCTTTAATTCATTCAATTCCTGTTTTGTTGCGGTTATCCAATCAGGCGTTTTCTTTTCTTCAAACCATTCAGGATATTTTTCTTTGAATTTCAAAAGCAAGGAATACGCAATTTTTCTGCTGGAGCATACTATCATTGCTTTTTGCACTCTGTCAGGATTACATCCGCAAGACATAATATAATGGTCATGAATATCCGTTGCCAGTCTTTCCAAACGGGAAGGCTCTGCGAGTATGACTTCCATAGAACTCATAGCACGCTTACTTGCTTCAATATCATCTTTTGTTGCGCCGTCTTCGGCACATTTTTTATAGTAGTTTTCGATTTCTTTTACTTTGTTGTTGTCGAGTAGTACTTTGGCAATACGAGGATGATATTTTATAGGAACCGTAAGGCCATCCGCAACTGCTTGGTCCATAGTATATCTATCAATTTCATCGCCGAAGGTTTGATACGTTTCGGCAATGGGTGTGCCTGTAAATCCTACGAATGTAGCTTGCGGAAATGCTTCTTTCAACACTTTTGCATATGGTTTTGACACCATAGCTTTCATATTTTCATCAGCGTCTTTACTGAATTGAATTTTTTTAGAATGTTCAAGCTGAGTTCTGTGGGCTTCGTCGGAAAAACATATAATATTTTGGCGGTCGTTGATAAGACCGATTTTGTCATCTTCTCGGTCGCAAAATTTTTGTATGGTGCAAATATAGAAACCGCCGCTTTGTCTTGCTCCCAGTTCTTCTCTTAACTGAGCCCTGCTTTTAACAACAGATACTTCACCAAGATTTAAGAATTCTTTACTCTTGGTAAATAGCTTTGCGCCTTGCTTTTGCAGTTCATCTCTGTCAACGATAAGTATAATCGTCGGAGAGCCTATTTGCGGAATATCGGTACAGCGTAGCGCAAGTTGACGGGCAAGGAAAGCCATAGTATATGTTTTTCCGCAACCTGTTGCGCCAAAATATGTACCGCCTTTACCGCTTTTTGTAACAACAGAATTTATAATGCTTTGCTTCAAAAGCTTTGATGCGAAAAACTGCGGATACCTACATACAATTTCAACTTCATTCTTGTCGTAAATGCTGTCTTGAAAATAAATGTAATCCCTAAAAATTTCCAAAAATCTTTTGGGAGAATACACACCCTTAATCATAGTTTCTGTTTCAGCAAAAGGCAGCGTCGATAGCTTATCACCGTCATTAACTCTTCTCCAAGCGTAGAAGTGTTCGTATGGGGTGCGTACTGTTCCGAGCCTTGTTTTAACCCCGTCGGAAATACAAGCCAGGGGGCAGTAATGTAACAAATGCGGAATATCTCTCCAATAGCGAATGTTAATCTGTTCCCAAGCGTCATAAACAGTGGCGTTGGCATCCGCCGGATTTTTAAGCTCTATAACGCATAAAGGCATACCGTTTACATATAACAGCACATCGGGTCTGCGATTTTCTTTCTGCCCATTATTTGTATATTCTATGGTAAGTTGATTAACTACACGGAAAATATTGTTTTTCGGATTGTCAAAATCAATAAGCGGTATCATTTTTGCTACTCCGTTTTGCAGAGTAAACTGAATACCGTCAACCATCCAACCATAAACTTTATGTAAAGTGGAAAAATCACTCTCCGAACCTACAAGACGGATATAATCAAATATTTTAACAACTTCATCTTCGGTAAGTTCGGGGGAAGAGGCAGAAATGAATTTTTTGAAATCATCGGCAATCAGAACATCTCTTTTATTTTCACGGTTTATCTGCTTGCCAGAAATGTAATTCCAATCTTCAGCCTCCAAAAGCTGAATAAAAGCATATTCATATTCCGATTCACAATAATGACCGTTGTATTCTTTTAATTTAGACATAATTTGTCCCCCCATTGCATCATCTCATTAAGACAGTTTTCCTACTATCTCTTCAAGATTTTTTATAAACCAATCGTATTGTAATTTCTGAATTGCGTCGCCGATATCACCGTCACGGTCACTCTTAATATAATCAAGTAATAATTTGATGGATTCTTTATCATTTATCAAAAAATCTCTTATGTTTCCGACTCGATACATTTCAAAAAACGCCCCACGAATATCTTGCTTTTGTTCCGCTGTGCAACCTTTAAACATTTCTGATAATCTCTTCATATCAAATTGTGTTGCAAAAGATTTTTGTATATGGTACCTGTATTCGTTTTTTACAATAGAGTCGCAAAAAAGATGACTTTGTTCCGGAAGATAATCGAATTCCGGGATCATTTCACCGCATATTTTTAATGACTTAGCCATTTCCTTGCGCAACGATTCATATTCTTCTTTTTGTTCGTCAGTACATTCGTCGCTCATAATAGTTCTAAATATTTGCTCAAGTTGAAGTTTGTTGCCTTTTCCTTTTAAGTTATCAATAAGATGCTTTTTGATTTTATCAATATCATAACCAAGTAAACTCTTTATAAGAATCGAATAAACCGCAATGGTTCCATACTGATAAAATGATATGTCCTCAGGATTTTCTAACCTTTTCTCAATGCTTTGTAACGCATTTAATAAATTGATTTCTGTTTGAATACAATAAGTTTGTAATGTAATAATGTCTTTGTCCCAATTTGAACGGTTACTGTCATACAGTACAAGCTCCAAATATGATTGATAAGCGTCCTCGACCTCATCAAATTCTTCTATTTGTCTTGTGATGTAGTCATAGCAGAACTTAAATAGCGGAGCTTCCTCGTTACCAAGCTCAACTGAAAAGTATTTCTCTTGCCCCCATTTTTCGTCTTTTCCGTTTCTCTGCCTTAATACAAAAAATAGCGTTCCGAAAAATATAGCCTTAACAAAATTATCATCAGAAAGATATTTTTTGTCGAGCTTTTTGAAAATGTCAGATGACTTTTGGCAAACGAAAATAAAAGAGCGCAAATTAAATGTTTCGCATGATTTCATTACATTTAATATATCTTTTACATTGCTATCATTAGCAAATCTATTCAAGATTTCATCATCAAATAAGTGAATAATATCACTTATAGCCATTGAATAATCTTCCTCAAACTGAATAGTGTCACTTATGGTTTTTTCTTTTATCTCTAAATATTTTTTTGCTGTTTCTGTAAATTCTCTGTCATTGTTATCTGTTGCTTTATACATCAATTCAACGACATTTTGTTGGTCTTCTGTAGTAGTCGTTAAAGGTTTATATTGTTTAATCGCCTCTTCGTTTGCAACCAACAACACTTTTACGCCGTCCTGTTCAACAAGATTATTAACATACCCAAGCACTTCAAGAATATCAATTCCGGAACGTTCCAAGTCTTCTAAGATGATGAGTTTCCCTGAAAGATCAATAGACTCAAAAAGCTTCTGCATATCTTCATCTGAATGCGAAAGATCAATACCCAAAAAGCTGGTAACACCTTTTAATATAGTTTTTGTTGCCAATTTTCCGGCTTCCATTTTTTCGGAATTATTATTTAAAAATTTTGCACGGCTTTCCAAATACAAAGCTTTGCTTATTTCAGAAAGCTCTTTCAAACCGTACAGAGATACCACAAGGCATTTGTGACTTCTGTTTTCCTCTTTTTCAAGAAACGGTTTCAGTTCATTTTGAATATAGAAACTTTTTCCTGAACCCCAAGGCGCAGTGAGCATAATAGCACTTTTGGTTTTGTCCTCGGTTAAATAATGGAGAATGTATGGATTAAGGTATTGATGTGTCATTATTTCTTTTCTCCTTTAGTTTTCCCCCAACGAGCCTTTAATCAAAATAGGGCAAATGTTTTTGATTTGAACCTTTAACTGTTCGTTAATTTTTTTACGTTTGTTATATACCATGTACATCTCTGCAATTGACTTTTGGATTGTTATATCTGGAATGGGGATTTTGACATCACACATATCATTCCAATTAAATGTCTCTCTCGCAGAACCCCATGAATTAAAGCGTGCATATCTGTCAAACTCAGTCCTTGAATAAAACAAAAACAGATATTCAGGCAGAAGGTGCTCCTTATTTGTGCGGAATACAGTTGAAATAGATGATACCAAATACATTTCATCCGAAGAATTCATTGCAAGAGAAATTTTATCTCCTCTACGAGAAGTATCGGAAATATATGCAATTTCATTCGGGTGAATCATCTTATAGTTACTCAAAGAAACACCGTCCATATTGGCTTTAGTGTCGATAAACTCTTTGCTCGTCGCAATTCCACGAACATTATTAACTGTTAGTCCGACATTATTTCTTTCATTGCATTCAGATAGATACTTACCAATTTTTTCGCATGGTGTTTTTCTTCTTAACTCCTCTATATACGCATCGCAAGTCAATTTCAAATCATCCAAGCCATGCTCATAGCTTTGCTGATTGGCAAGCATTGCATTGTAAACATCAACATATTTCTGCTGAATTTCAATAGATGGGAGTTCAATATTCATATCGCAAAAGACTTCCCAATCAAGATTTGAACGAATACTGCCATCACTACAGAACGCACCATATCTATCCTTTTCTTTTGTCAAAAATCTCAGAAAAAAATATAAAGGAAGGACAGTGCTTAATGCAGTTACTTCGAAAGTAACATAAGCAGGCGAAACAAGAATCGGTTTATCTTTTGTGTACATACTAATTCGTATGCATTCATCTCTTCCCGTTTGCATACCGCTATATACAAAACGATTTTTTCTGACTACTTTATACTTTCTTTCGTCAAGACCTTCAGTATTAGCAACTGTTGGCATAAATTCTTTATTTATATTAATGCCATAAAAATCACGAATTCCAATTGTGTTTCTTTCATCAACGGTTGTTATCAAATCACCAATTTTATACTTAGTCAATGCCATATCCAATCCCCCTAAATGCATCTTCCAGCATTTGCTGGGATTCTTTTTCCTGCTTCATAATTTCCTGCATTTCAGCCTGAATTCGAGCCATTTCTTTTTCATAATCGATTTTCAAATCATGGTCAATAAACTCAATATACTTACTCGGAGTAAGTGTATATCCTTTTGATTCGATTGTAGGAACATTGTTTTTTCGTTCTTCGTCTGTCAACTGGCTGTCATACACCTTTACAGAGCGATACAATTCAGGTACTGCATATTTTTCGCTGACAGTTCCTTCATTTTGCCAAGTGTGGTAAATTTCAGCCGCTTTTTCGATTTGACCGGCGAGGTTTATTGTTATATTCTCGGTGTTTTTGGAGTCTTTTGAGGACAGGAAAACTTTCTTTTTATTCTCATGTTTAACTGGATTTTCTTTCCATTGACGCAAATCCATAAAAAGAATTTCGTGCTCACGGTTACGGAGATTTCTGCCGTGATAATTTCCGCCTTTTTTATTTCTGTTAAGAATCCAAAGGGTAACGCTTATATCTGTTGTAATAAACAATTCTCTCGGAAGAACAACAATCGCTTCAACCCTGTCATTTTCAATAAGTTTTTGGCGAATATCTAAAGTGTCGCTATCGTTCAAAGCACCGTTTGCAAGCAGGAAACCTGCAACGCCGTCAGCTTTCAAGTGGGAAAGTATATGTAAAATCCAAGCATAGTTTGCGTTGCTTTCGGGCGGTGTGGCATAATCCGCCCAGCGTGGGTCATTTTTTAAGTTGTCGTTATACCAGCCTTTAAGGTTAAAAGGCGGGTTAGCCATAATATAATTGAAGCGCAAACCCTCGTGTAAATCGTGAGTAAAAGAAGAATCCGCCTCGCTGCCAAGATTGTGACTTATGCCACGGAGTGCCAAATTCATTTTTGCAAGACGATAGGTTGCCGGCTCTTTTTCCTGACCGTAAACATTGATACTGTTAAGGTTGCCCTGCTTTGATTTTACAAGTGCTGCGCTCTGCACAAACATACCGCCCGAACCGCAGCAAGGGTCATATAATGTTCCGTTATAAGGCTCAATCATAGTGGCAATAAGCTGAACAACATCGTGAGGAGTATAAAATTCGCCCTCTTCCTTTGTGGCATTAACAGCAAATTCTTTAAGGAAATATTCGTACACATACCCGATTAAGTCTCTATCTTTTCCAAACTCTTTATGACTGATTTTATTAACCTCATCCACAATTTTCTTTATATCATTCGGAGCTAAATTTCTTGTTGTAAATGTACCGTTAATAAAACAGCCTTTCAACTGAGGGTCTTCCTCCTCAAGTCTGATTAAAGCGGTATCAAGAGCAACATTAAGTTTTGGTGCAGGCGTGTTTATTATGGTTGACCATCTTGACTCTATGGGAAGATTATATGTTCCGTCTGCAAATGTGGCATCATCAAAAAATGCCGCTTTTATATTTTCATCATCCGGGTCAAGTCCTTTTTCAATTAAGGTTTGGCGGAGTGCCTTAACTCCGTCTTCGTATTTTTCTCCGATAAAGCGTAAAAATACAAGAGTAAGCATCATATCTCTTTTTTCAAAAAACGAGCCTGAATTTCGTGCGGCACGCAAATAGTTTCTGCAGTTAAATAAAATATTGTCTATGTTCAGTGATTTTTCATCAGTTTTCTTTTTAGCCATTTTCGTTTACCTTTCCCGATGATTATTAAAGTTAAAATTTCAAAGCAATGAAAGCTATGCTTTGCGCATCTATTTTGATATATAAAATAATTATAGCATAATTGAATACTGATTTCCACCATACAAATTCATTCGGCGTACTGTAATTCGGACTGAAGTTCAAATTGCCGATTAAAATTCAATACAAAACTCAAACTCACTTTTCCCCTTCGATTTGATAAATCGGAGGGATTTTTTTATTTTCGTAAACTTTTTTCTTCGGAGGGGGTACAAAACGGCTCTCCCGGTTCAAACAAATGGGGGGTAAATAAAAACATTTTGCAAATCGAGAAAATGGGTGTGCATTTCGTCACCCTTTGTCCAAATGAGTAGAGAGGTAAATGTTAAAAATATAAATTTTTCAAAAACACCCCCAAAAAAAGCGTTCTCTGTTCAAACAAGTGAAGGAGTAATAAAAAAATATTGGTCAGAGGGTTAATTTTTGATCGTTTTCGTTGCCTACCAAGTGAGAGGTGAAAATTTATTTGCAAATAGGGGGTGCAAAATGCCTCTCCCGGTTCAAACAAGTGAAAGGAGTTTTTACAATGCCGAGATTATCAAAGAAAGCAAAACAAGAATGGGTTTTTTTCATAAATCCCGAAACAGGCAGAAGAACATATAACAGCCTTTGTCTCAAATGCAAAAACAAATGCAAGCAGAGCCACACGGCAATCGTTGTTTTCTGCCCAAAGTACAAATCCAAAAGAGGTGCAAAAAGCATTAAAAATCGCCATGAATATGACGACAGCGGTTAATTTGATATAGCGATACTTGTTTTCAATAAAATGTCGATACAAAAGAAAAAATTACCGATTTCGGCACCAAATCAATACAGAAACGGAGGTAACACAGTGAACAGATATTTCAAAACATCGGATGCCAAAAACTTTGCATTCTACAAAGTACCTAAAGCGTTATTTGAAGAAAAGTACAAATCGGTTTCAACCGATGCAAAAATGCTGTACGGACTTTTACTTGACCGAATGTATCTGTCCGTCAAAAACGGCTGGATAGATAATCAAGGCAGAGTATATCAATATTTCACAATAAAATCCGCTCAGGAAAAACTGCATTTCGGTCACGAAAAGATATGCAAGTTATTCTTCGAACTTGAAGTCGCAGATTTGATTATTCGCAAAAGACAAGGTCAGGGGAAGCCGAGCATTATCTATCTGAAACAATTCTGATTTTCGGTTTTCTTGATTTCCGAATAACGGAAGGTAATAAGACTTAGAAGATTAAGACTGTTACCGGCCGAGAAAAGAATATATATGGAGATTAAAATGATAAAAAACATAAGTATAGATTTGCTTGTTCCCTTTGAAAATCATCCGTTTAAGAAAAGAAACGGAATCGAACAACAAGAATTAACAGAAAGCATAAAAGAAAACGGATTGCTTGAACCGATAATAGTTCGTTCTTTTCCGGCAGGTAAATATGAAATTATCAGCGGACACAGACGAGTTGAAGCGTGCAAGGAATTGGGGATAACAAGCATACCCGTGACAATAAAAGAATTAACAAAAGACGAGGCGATTGTGCAAATGGTGGATTCAAACATACACCGTGAACATATTTTACCGAGCGAAAAAGCTTTTGCATACAAAATGAAATCAGA
>OGOY01003661.1_pt1 | contig 11479 bp, 8 predicted proteins | sample 1552811 | NCBI WGS metagenome assembly OGOY01 (sample SAMEA2580132, study PRJEB22360) | human gut metagenome | biome: human gut; feature: human-associated habitat; material: faeces | place: Denmark | collected 2008/2010 | reverse complement strand
TTCAGGAAGTGCCGCAGCCTTTTTCTCCATTTCCTGAAACTTCTGAAGCGTCCACATGTCCTCGTCCGTAATCGAATCCTGTCCCACTGCAAATTCATTAATAGTAAGTTCGCAGCCTTTTCGCTCTTTCATCGCCGCATAATATGGATAATCCAGCAGTTCCATCCCCAAAGTAATGCTACAAAAACATAAGACCACCGCGATCATGATCGCGATCAACGAATACAATGTCTGAAGCGGATGTTTCAAGCGATAGCGGATCGCCAACATTGCATAATATCTGAACTTATTCATCGCTCTCACCCTGTCCTTTCACATCGGAGGACAAGGCATGTTTGACTTTGACGTCCGATAAGATCACGCCATCCGACAAGGTGATGACACGATCCGCCATTGCCGCAATCGTCGGATCATGTGTTACAACAAGCAGTGTTAAGGAAAATTCACGGATTGCCTGATTCAATAAACTCATCACTTCCAAACCATTCTGATGATCCAAATTGCCGGTCGGTTCATCCGCAAACAAAAGACTGGGATGTGCAGCAAGCGCACGCCCGATCGCCACGCGCTGTTTTTGTCCACCGGACAGTTCCTGCGGCAAATGTTTCTCACGACCTTCTAATCCAAGAACATGTATTAATCGCTGCAAATACTCCTCATCCATACGTCTGCCATCCAACCGTACCGGCATTTGTATATTTTCCGCTACATTGAGGATTGGCACAAGGTTATATTCCTGAAATACAAAGCCAATCTGTCTACGTCGAAATACTGCTTTCTGTTTCTCTTTTAGCTTTAAGATATCTTCTCCCTCAAAAAACACCTCTCCCTCCTGCGGCTCGTCCATCGTACCAAGCAAATGCAGCAAAGTAGATTTGCCAGAGCCGCTGGCACCGGTCACCGCGATAAACTCCCCCTTATCCACGGCAAAACTCACGTGGTCCAATGCTACCAATGCATTCTCTTTTTTTCCATAGATCCTGGTTAGATTTTTTACTTCCAAAAATGCCATTTTTCCGCTCCCTTTCTCCCTTTCCACTCCCAGACAACTCCTTTCGCAGTCCCCCGGTGCAGTTTCATTATAGCAATCTGACCTTACATTTCCGTGAATTTCTATCTTACAATTTTGTAAGATTCGCAGGATAGGCACCCCAAACTTCCCATACCTCAAATCCCCCACAACCACATATTGCTTATTATGTCAAAGAATATTAAACATTTTGCAGCCACCAAAGAATGACTTCTGCCATCAGTGAAGCAAAAATACAATTTCAAAGCTTGTATAACTTGGCTTGTTCGTACTGCTCTCTACCACGAGGGAGCCTCCCTGTTTCTCGATGATCTCTTTGGCAAGTGCCAGTCCGATGCCGACTCCTTCTGTCGATGCATCAGACGGATGTACACGGTAAAAACGATTAAAAATTTTTGGTAATTCTTCTGCAGCGATCCCTGCACCATGATCCGTAATCTTTACGATAACTGCCATCTCCGAGGCAGACCATGTCACTTCGATTTGTCCGTGTGGTTCACTATACTCTCCGGCATTTTTCAAAAGATTGTCAAGTGCTTCTAACGTCCATTCACGGTCACAACAGATAGACACCTCCGGATCTCCGGACAACACAACATTTAAATCTTTATCTATATAATTTGCGCAGACAGACTGCACACATTCCTGCAACAGGATGTGCAGATTCACCGGTTGTTTTTGCAGCGTCAGCATGCCGGATTCGAGTCTTGTCAATTTAAGCAATCCAATAACCAAACGGTGTATCCGGATCGTTTGCTTTTGTGCCTGATGTACCATATCAATAACAGCCGTGTCCTCAGACTGTTGGGTAAACTTTTGCTCAAAAATATCCAAAAAAACCTGCAACGATGCAATCGGTGTTTTGATCTGATGTGATATGTCTGTCATCATTTTTTTGAGATATTGCTGTTCCTTCCGGCTCGATGTTTCTCTCTGTCCCAAAATACGTACACTCTCTAGTATGTGATGCTCTAATCGTCCGACCGCACCTTCCTGTTTACTAGATGATAATTTTTCATTCCAAACTTCCATAGATGTCTTTGCACGATCCGGTTTAACACTATCTTCTAATATTTCTGCAAACACATCGCTTGCCTTATCAATTTTATGGCATATGTTTCCTACATACCAAATACTGTACACCCAAAGTACAAGCATACAGACAAATGCCATGATATATTTCATATGCGTCATTGCCATATCCCAACCAAGCAATGGCAATACCAAATATATCCCATAACACAAAAGCGCAGTCAGCAGACATAATCCGAGTGATATACAAACATATTGTTTTACTATTTTTTCCTGCATAAACTTATTCCTCTCCCATTCTATAGCCCACACCACGAATCGTCGCAATATATGATTTTTCCTGATCCAGATCAATTTTCTGACGCAGCCTGCGCATATAAACGGACAACGTGTTGTCGTCTACAAAGGCCTCGTCCACAGACCATAACTGCTCCATCAATTGTTCACGGGTCAATATTTGCCCTCGATGATCGTAAAGTGTCTGAAACAGACGATATTCACTAAGCGTTAATGCGATCGGAACACCTTCCCGGTATACCTGCATATTTTTTTCATCTAAATAAAAGATGGATTTCTTCTTTCCATCCGCAGTTTCGGTCAGATTCGATAGGTTCTTCTGATATTTTCTGGTATTCGCATATATCCGCGCGATCAATTCCTTCGTGCGAAACGGTTTGGTAATATAGTCATCTGCATACTGTAAGCCATGCACAACATTCCCCTCATCCTCTAATGCCGTCAAAAAGATGACCGGGATATCCGGCTGTTCTCCTTTTAACCATTCACACAACGAAAACCCGTCTCCATCCGGAAGCATGACATCCAGCAGTACAAGATCGATCTTTTGCTCTGTCCCACATACTTTCCTCGTCTGTGCACAATCTGTTGTATGTATAACCTGCATTCCTTCGCTCTCTAAAGCATATGTTGTTCCCATTGCCAATGCAGTATCATCCTCTACCAATAGAATTATCACAATATGTCCCCTTTCCGCATTGATCTCTCAATCATCGCTAAAACATATCATAACATATTGTCCTATTTTGTTTCAATGAATGTTGTTCTCTACAAGCACTCCCTTTCCCCATAACATGCAAGAACCGACATATATGTAGGAATTATTCAGAAATGCATTATACATTTTCATTATCCTACTACATATGTCGGTTCCTTAATATAAAAGGGTATTATGAAAGCATAATCTACGAAATCTCCGTAATTACATACGAAAACTTTCTCTTGTTACCGATAACTTCTAAGCAAAAAGTTTACCAATCCGTTTTGCCATACTTTTGCTTCATGTGTACCGTTCGGATACATATACCAAATATAATCCACCTTGTTCTCTTCCAATGTTTTATGATAGTTATAAGGATTATCTCCTATTGTTGTGTCTGCTGTCCCGCTACAAAGGAGTACGGTTTCCGGCACATTTTTCCAGCCATTCGTATTTAATAAACTTTGATCCAATGTCGGTGCCGCTGAAAAAGATCCAATATAATTAAAATGATCTTTAATTGCAAATCCTAAATGTAATGCCTCCATGCCTCCCATAGACAGACCACATACTCCGGTATCTTTTCTGTCGGATGACACGGCAAAATTTTCAAGAATATATGGCTCCAGATCCTGTAAAAATTCCTGTTCAAACATAGTGAATGCGCCAATATTCTCTGGTCCCAGCGTATTTGACGACACTCCATCTTTTGGGACAACACTTGGTATAACAGCTATAAATGGTGCAACCTCACCTCTGCAAATCATATTGCTTAATATAGTTTTTAAGGACATGCCAACCCACTGTCCTCTCTCACAGCCAATTCCGTGAATCATGTATAATACCGGATATTTTTTGCTGCTATCATACTGTGGTGGCAAATACACATATGCTTCGCGTTCTGCTCCGACAACTTTGGATGGATACGTAATGCTTTCAATCGTTCCAAACACCGTTCCTTTCTGTTTCTTTGTATAGTCTTTCATATTTAATGCAAAATATTTATTATAATCTTCTTCTGATCCGCTGACCTTCCCGGTCTGCCACCCCTCATCCGGAACAGGTGTCGGCTTCACTGTCGGTAATGGTATCGGTGTTGGCGTTGGATTAACCGTTGCTGTTGGTACAATCGTCGGCTTTTGAGACACTACCGGTACTTTTGATGCAATTGGACGCATTGTATAAGTCGGTTTCTTAGTACTCTTTATTTTTGCTCTCTTTTTGTTAGGCTTAACCGTTACTCTGCAAGTATATTTTTTCTTTCCGATACGTGCAACAATCTTTGCTGATCCCTTTTTCTTCGCTGTAACAATCCCTTTTTTATTAACAATAGCAACTTTTTTATTTTTACTGATCCATTTCACTTTCTTTTTTGTGTTTTTTACTTTTAGTGCTCGTTTTTGACCAATCGCAAGTGTCATTTTTTTATGATTGATCGTTATTTTTTTCGCTTTTGCAGCCACGTGCCCAGAGGCTCCGACAAGCAATAATGTGACGGTTATAGCAATTGCTGTCACTTGTAAACTTCTTTTATTATTTTTCAGCATTTTCATTCCCTCCTTCAATCGTAATTGACTTATTGCTCTTCCTATGTTACCATTTTCGCAACTGGTATTCCATGATTTATAGCGACGCAAGCATATATAATAGCGACTTTTAAGGAGTAGTTTATGAAACAAACATATTTTATAACCAATTTACAATCTCTTCCACACGTCACATTGTCCGGATCAGTTTCTGTTCCTGCTCCTAACAAGCATTTTCGCCGCACCCCCTCTGACTGGATTCTATATTTCATCACAAATGGCAGTATGCTTTTGCAGGAAGAAGATACTATTTACCACTTAAGTGCCGGACAGACCCTGCTATTATGTCCTGATAAATGCCACTTTGGTGTCCAAAGTAATTCTCCGGTAAGTTATTACTATATTCATTTTCAATGGAACCCACAAAAAGAACTGTTGCTGTCCGAAGAAGAAGTTTATCACCAATTTCTTTCAATGCATAGTGAACTTAATGCTTCCCCATTACAGTACAAACCATGCGAACAAATACTTATTCCAAAGAATGCAACACTTTCAGGAGCTTCTTATTATGAAGTCCTTAATGAAATTATATCTGCCACAAACAATGCAGTACCGGGTAGCCCTTATCATCAAAGCATGATAAATTGCAATTTTGCAATGCTGCTGTTAAAAATATGTCGTGCACATATTAATGCGTTATTTCCACCAAATAACATCGGCACATTTTCCGCGCTCCCATTACTTTCTTATCTGAAAAGTAATTACAAAACAAAAATCACAAGTGTCCTTTTAGAAAAACAATTTCATCATAATTTTGATTACATGAACCGTAAATTTAAGGAAGTAACTGGTGAGACTATTTTTGCTTTTCTTGAAAAATACCGCATTGAGCAGGCCAAAATCTTACTATCCAGCAAACAGTTTACTGTAACGCAGATTGCTGATCAATTGGGTTTTTGTAATGGTTTTTATTTTAGTAAAGTTTTCAAGAAAAACGAGGGTATATCACCACGCGAATATCAAGCCAACCTAAATAATCTTCAACAATAAGAAAAAAGAGGTTCCGATACCTCGTTGTCTGCTTTCCTTAATATTGAAAACAGTTGCAAGAGTTCTCGGAGCCTCTAATGTAAGTGCTTCCTTTATCTGTAACAATTATATCTTAATAATTGCACACAGTGCTCATTATTTTATCACGATATCTGTGATCGCTGGTACGTTGCTACCTCCACCAACACCACAATTTAATGTGATTGTTTTACCATTTGCCCAATTGCCATCCCATCCAGGATTGCTTACGCGGTAACGATTATTGCCAAGGCTCTCACAAGTACCGCTCCACATAGAAGTAATCTCGCGGTCTAAGGTAAACTCTACCGTCCATCCATCGGTATAGCTGACACCTGTATTGTTGGTAAGAGTGATCTCTGCAATTCCGCCACTGCCCCAATTACTGGTAAGTTTTACCGAGCCTGTTACTTTGCTGTCGCCGGAAGGCTCTGTGGTTGGTGCTGCTGTCGGTGCCACTGTTGGTGCTACTGTCGGTGTAGCTGTCGGTGCTACTGTTGGCGTTACGGTTGGCTGTGGAGTCTCCCCACCTACTTTAGAAAGTGTAAGACTTACGATCTTGCCACCGTTCCAAGCAGACAAGCACAAATAGGTAACCTTTGATGTGCTCTTAATGTTCATGGTTGCCTTTAATTCTTTGACTGTATATGTCTTCGTTACTTTATCCGTTGCATTACTTGCCGCAGAATAATTATCACCACTCTGCCATACATTGTCTACAGATGCACCCCATCCTAAAATGCCCCAGTTACCATGGGAAGGATCTGTACAAGTATAAACTACGGTAACAATATCGTCATCAGATGCATTTAACAACCACTGTGGATCGTTCGTTGCATATGTAGACTCTAAGTTAGATACAATCTCTGTCGTATCTGAAATAACCGGTGACTGTGTCGGAGCTGCGGTTGGTGCTACCGTTGGTGCCTTTGTTGGCGCTGCCGTTGGTGCCTTTGTTGGTGCTACTGTCGGAGCCTTTGTTGGTGCCACTGTTGGTGCCTTTGTTGGTGCTACTGTTGGTGCTGCTGTTGGCTGAACATCACTGCCACCATTAATACCGGACACCTCAAAGTTCATGGTTACCTTATTCGTTGTCTGGTAATTTACATTATTGAAATATGCCTTGTAATTTGCATTTTCCACAGTTACGTTGTTTACATGTGTATTCGCCCACACATTAATAAATGAGAAATTAAAGACTGGACAGATCAATCCATCATCTGATGCTTTCTGTGAAACATCATACGTAAATTTTCCATTTTTCATGGTATATTTCTGTCCGTTAATTTCAAATGATGTTACTTTCAAAGTTGCTTTGTCAAATACAGATGCCTCATCATCAGCAACATTGATATCTTTGATATACAAAGAACCAATATTCTGCAATTGACTCTTAGTCGCATCTAAGGACAAGGAGAATTTTCCTCCTTCTGAATAAATATCAACATATTCATCACTGATGACTGACTGCCAGCTTGCGGTCTCTAATAAATATAATTTTGCACGTACATAGTTGGCCTGTGGTACCGTCACCTTACAGGTTGCTTTGTATCCTAATGGAACAGATGCAGTGATCGTACAAGTTCCTGCTCCTACTGCACTTACCTGACCTTTGGAATTAACGGCAGCTACTGACTCATCACTGGAGCTCCAAAGAACTTTATCCTTGCTGTCCGATGGTGTTAATGCTGCTGTAAGCTGCTGTTTTTCATCACCAATGTGAATTGTCAACTCGCTCTTGTTTAACTGAATGCCTGTTGCCGTTGCGGACTCATTACCACCATACACTTCCATCATAGCGTCCATCAATTCCTGATGAACAACCTTGTTGGAATAACGGTCAATGATCGCAAAACCATAGTCTCCGTTGTATCCATTGTCCCAAGCTACCGGGATCAATCCATACTGCTTTGCATAATAGCAGACTTTCTGATAATACTCTGCACGGCAAACTTTATTCTGGCTGTCATAACTTGCTTTATTGATGGCACCAAATTCACCGATCACCACAGGATATCCCTGTGAAACGAATTTGCTGGACATCTTTTTGAACTGAGATGCCATATAGGACTCATCACCCCAGCTTGCTCTCTTCGAATAATCCGTAATACTGTCTCCCCACTGTGTGGTTGCACCGGACTCTGTTCCACAGAAATCCCATGGATCATAATAATGTACAGAGATCATAATTCTCTTTTCGCCTGATGCAATCTTAGAAGACAGATAATCATCGGTAGGAAGTGCAAATCCGTAATTCTCCGCCGTGTAATCAATATTGGTATTCCATCCCGGAATCAATAACCATCTCTGATCATTGTTTCCACCGGTTTTTCTTACGGTGTCCACAAAAATCTGATTGTAGGCATTTATATTTGCATAAGCCGTTCTGCTAGGTGTTCCATAAGTTCCATCAAATTCTTCATTCATGGACTCAAAGATCAGATGCTCATCATAGTTTTTGAAACGATCTGCAATCTGCTCCCAGCACGCTTTATATTTTGCTTTGATCTTGGTCTGATCAGAACTGCCGCATAATAACCAGCCACCTGTTACTGTCGTATAACCGTCTCCATGCATGTTGACAATTGCATACATATCATTGTCAACGCAATAATCAACAACCTGCTGTACACGATCTAACCAAGAAGAGTCGATCTTGTATCCATTGTTGTCGTCAATCATGCTAAGATAGGATACCGGAATACGGATAGATTTAAATCCTGCGTCTTTGGCTGCCAAAACTAAGTCTTCTGTTAATTTTGGATTGCCATATGCTGTTTCATTCGGTGTTCCGGAACTTGCAGCCTCCAATGAGTTACCAAGGTTGTAACCTACACCCATCGTCTCTGTAATCTGCGATTGATTAAGGTTGTTAAATGTTGTGCCGGCGGCTTCCGCCGTTTTGGCTGTCGTTGTTGGAATTGACAGCGAAGTTGCGACCATTGCCATACTCATGACAATAGCAAGTGCTTTTTTACGAAAAGCCATAATCCTTCTCCTTCCCGGCAGATTGAGAAACTTGTGCGTTTTTTGTGACAAAATAACATAAATCATCACCAAAAAATATGAATAGAAATCCATAAGAAATACCGATACTTTCCCAATATTTATACCGATAAATCCCAAAAAATCCACATATTTTTGATATTAATTCATGAAAAAAGAAGCAAACACATTAACGATATCCGTCACCATCACGTACAATAAAAAGACATCCTTTGTCCCCACAAAAAATGTCTTTCTACATCCCAATCACGCCCAATACATTATCGAAATAACTCCCCCATGAGTTATTTCTTTTGCTACGAAAACTATCTTAACATTTTCGTAGTAGTATTGCAACATGATTTTTAAAATTTCATGTACAATTTTTACAAAAATATATTTTAATTATATATTTTATTATGCATATTGCAAGATATTAAGATGCTTTTTGGGGATAGCATACTTCGTTTCCCTTTCTCTTATAAAGCACCCCGGCTTTCACGTAATATATCGGATTGGCATTATCCACCTCAAAAGTGATCTGCTGCCCCAAATCGTCTATGAGTGTCGTAAGCGGTCCGGTAGCATTCTTCCCAAGCTTTACCGTAATTGGTCGGTAATCATATTCCGACTTGCTATAATTCATTTTTTTCGTACAAAGCAGAAAGATTTCTCCCAAATTTAATCTGCATAATATCGTCAAAGAACGCAATTCTTCGTTTGCCATAAACGCACAATTTCCTACAGATACCAGTTTTTCCGGAAGAGTTACACTTTGCAGCCTGCAGGCATAAAACGCATTGCTGCCTATTTTTCTAAGTGCACTGTCAAAGGCAAAGTTGGTCAATCCATCGGCTTCATAAAAAGCCATCTGTCCTATCACTCGAAGTTTTTTGCCGCCGGTAACTGTCTTGACTGTTGAATACTGAAATGCGTACTCTCCAATAGTTGTTAGCTTTGAAGAAAGCTGAATTGATTTCATATCCGCTGCATAAAATGCATACGGTGCGATCGTCGTCACCTTATCGGATAACTTATAATTGACGACACTTTTGCCCGAAGGATATATGTAAATTGTCTTTTTGTCTTTCGAATACAATACACCTTTTGATGATGAAAAGTTACGATTCTTTTTATTTACAGAAATCTTTTTTAAGGTTGTACTCCAGCCTTCATAAGCTCCATTGACACGAACTGGGCTTGCATACTTAATCTTTTTAAAAGATTTTGGCAACGATATCTGCTTGATGCCCTCCATTGCAAAATATCGATAATCGACCTGCGTAATCCCCTCTCCAAATTTAATCTTCGTAAACACCGGCAATACAGAATCTTCCGAGCACGGCCACTCATAACTGCTCAGTGATTTGTCATAAAACCCGGTAATTTTAGCATATCCCTTTCCAGTTATCGTTAACGTTTTACTCTTTTTATTGTATGTCCATTTCACCCCACTGCATACTTTACCGCTCGGCTGCTTTTTCTTTGTCTTGGCATCTGCTGTCATTGTCATAGTCAACGCTGCCATCAGACAAAGCATGACTACTGCTACCTGTCTCCATTTTTTCATAAAAATCACTCCCTTCTTATGATTGCTCTTTACCATTTAACTTCTTAAAGCTCTCTTTCAGACGATCCCCTCGTTTAGCGTATACCGCCTCGTCTTTGATGTAATATGTCTTATTGCCTTTCTCAACTTCAACTTTCATCTTGCCAAGTCTTATGTGATCTGCAAAATCAGCAAACAAACGATATATTGTTGCATTTAATTCCTTACCCAATACAATTCGAAAATCCGTATAGTTCTCTCGGTCATAGGTTTGAAGATTTGTTTGAAAACCACTGTCTGCAAACACATAATTTAGTTTACAATTGCATCGTACGATGATTGTCGATAAATCTTTGATGTTTCCAAACGCATGATTTCCTACCCGCTTAAGGCCCTTTGGCAATTCTACAGATGAAATCTGAGTGCTGTCAAACGCAGAATCTTCAATAATTTTCAACGACTTTGGAAGCTTTACAGACTTTAACTCCGTTTTCGCAAAAGCCTGCCGACCAATTTCACGCAACTTATTTCCCATAATAACACTCTCTATGGAATTTCCATAAAAGGCACGTCTACAAATTTTGGTTACCTTGGAAGGTATTGCAAATTTTTTCTCCGTCTTGCCACTTGGGTAAATGTACAACTTCTTTTTGTCCTTTGAATACAAGATGCCCTTACTGACAGAGAACTTCTTGTTTTTCTTAGACACTTGAAGTTTCTTTAACGTCGTGCTGTATGGTTCAAAAGAGCCATTGACGGCATCCATTTCATTGGACGCTTTGATCTTCTTAAAGCTCTTTGGCAGTGAAATCGTTTTGATACCCTCAATACAAAAAAAGCCAGATGAAATTGTTGTTATCCCCTCTCCAAACACCAGCTTGTCAAAAATTGCCGGCTGTCCCGCTTCTGAACCAGGCCATTTGTATCTTCCCTCTTTACGAAATTTACGGATATCCACCGTTCCTTTTCCTGTGATTGTCAATACTGTCTCATCAGAGTTCAAAGACCATTTGATGTTTTTGCTCAACTTCCCGGTTGACTTTGCATCTGCCTGCACCGGTAAAGTCAGCATAACTCCTGCAGCGATACATAATGCCAGCGTCATTACATATTTTTTCATCCTCATATTACTCTCTCCTTTCTATGTTGGACAATTGATCGCGCTGTCCGTTTTGCTACAATAGTAATATTACGATGGAGCTTATAATTTTCTCCTTGGTTATATATTACAACATTTATGGCTGTAATATATGTCCGTTTCCTTAAGAAAAAATTAAGATTGCCAGACAGCA
>OGOY01003657.1_pt1 | contig 11493 bp, 18 predicted proteins | sample 1552811 | NCBI WGS metagenome assembly OGOY01 (sample SAMEA2580132, study PRJEB22360) | human gut metagenome | biome: human gut; feature: human-associated habitat; material: faeces | place: Denmark | collected 2008/2010 | reverse complement strand
GACCGTGGCGGAGGTGGCGGCGCGCCTTGGCTACCCCAGCGCCGCCGCCTTCAGCCAGGCCTTCCGCGCCTCGCACGGCATGAGCCCCAGCGACTGGCGGGATCGGCGGTAGAGACGTGCCCGAGCTGTGGGGTTTACCCTGATATGTACGCTATTGCGGTTTTGATGTTCTGTGGCAAGTAGCGCGGCAAGGCTCTGACCTGCTGTTCTCTTGGCGAGAAGTGCTTCTCGCCCCTGCATCAATCCCGCAAGTACGTACATACCAGGGTTAAGGCACCAACCCAGACTCGCCTAGCCCCGCAGGAAGAGCGCGCCGAGGATCCCTATGACCAGAAGCCCGCCCAGAACCACGGCGGCGCAGAGGGCCAGCACCTGGAAAAGCCCCACGCGGCGGCGAAGGCGCCGGCGGTCTGCCAGCACGAAGGCCACCGAGGCAAAGCCGGCCGGCATCCACGCGCCAAAGGCGAGGAGCCTGAGCCAGAGGGGCCACGCGGCTCCAGACCCCGCAGGCTCCGCCACGTTCACCCAGCTCGCAGCCACCAAGACCGCAACCGCCAGAGCCAGCACGACGTTCCACGCGCGACCCGCGGCGGCAGGCACCTCCACTCCGACGGCCCCGGTTGGCGAGAAGTGCCTGCCGTCGGCACGCCCCTCCACCGCGCGGGCAAGCTCCTCCGCGCTCGCGTAGCGCGCCTCCGGGTCAAAGCTCATTGCCTTGGCCACAACGCGATGCAGGTCAGATGGCACGTCAGGCCGCTCGGCCAGCTGCCGGGAGTCCATGCCGGGCGCTGGGTCCTCCCCCGTCAGGCAGAACCACAGCACGGCCCCCAGCGCATAGACGTCGCTCCTGACGCTGGTCTGCCCAAAGCCGAACTGCTCCGGCGGGGCGTAGCTGCGGGTGCCCAGACGCGTGGTATCGGCCTCGGCGCCCTCGCGCCACGTGCGAGCAATCCCCAGGTCAATGAGGACGAAGCTTCTGGGCAGGCCGTTCTTGCCGCCCACCACCATGACGTTTGACGGCTTGAGGTCTCGGTGGATCACCCGGGCGCCCTCGCCCAGTCCCCCGTGGAGAAGCCCCATGGCGCAGGCGAGCTGCGGCGCCACCTCGCGCGCCAGCTCCTCGGACGGGCCCTCCTCCCGCACGCAGTCCTCGAGCGTCACGCCAGGTAGCCACTCCATGAGCGCGTTGAGGCGCTCACCGTCGTTCCAGCAGTCAAGGACGCGCGGCAGGTTGGGGCAGCGAAGGCCCTGGCGCTGGGCGGCCATAAGCCGCTCGTAGGCGTGTCCCAACCCGCAGGCGGCGTCGATCCGCTTGCGCACGAAAGGCCCAAGCTCCCCGCCGTCGCGTCCGCAGAAGACGACCTTCTCCGTGACCTCAAAGTCCGACGACTTGAGCGTCTCCACAACGCGATAGCTACCCGCCCCCTCGCAAGAGGACAGGTAGCTCGCAAGCTCTGCATCAAAATCGGCATCAATGTCTGTCTTGTGCTCATCCATGAGGCACATGATAGCGCCGCTAGCAGACGGTTTTCTCGCCAAAGCGATAGAGTTCCTCGTTGACCTTCTGCAGCGAGCAGCCACGGTCGATGCAGAAGATGATGATGGCGTCGCGGCGGCTCTTGCAGTTGAGGTTGCTCACCCCGGCCGCCGTGAGCGCGCGGTTGGTCTCGCGCAGCGTGAGGGCCATGGCAAACGCTATCTGGAGCACCTTGTCGCGCGAGGGGTTGCGCGCGCCGGTGAAGATCTGGTAGCCAAACGTCTCGTTGAGGTCGGCCATGCGCACCACGCGGGAGCGTGCCAGGTCCTTCTCGTCAAGGAGCTGCTGCAGGTAGGCCGAGAGCGTCGTGGCCGGAAAGTCGTGCCCGGACACGTAGCCGTCTATGCTCGGCGCGTCCAAGAGCTCGGCGAGAAGCTCCTCGGTCAGCTTCTTCTGCGACTGTGGTTGCGTCACGCGCGCACCTCCCCTCCTGCCTGGGTCCAACGCCTGATATCTTAGGAGAGCGACCAGCTGGCAGTGGCGGTCTTCTCGAGTAGGTTGCCAAAGTAGAGCACGCGGGCCAGGTCGCCCTTGAAGTAGACGTTGCCAGAGACGGTGCCGCCCTTGGCCAGCGTGCCGGAGCTCAGCTCGTCGGAGCCCTCGCTGTAGTAGCCCGCGGACTGCTGGGCGCCGTTGGCGTCCTCGCCCTTCCAGTCGTAGACGTTGTAGCTGGCGCCGTCGTCACCGTTGTTGGTGTAGGTCACGTGGACGCCCGTCATCGCGGAGCCGTCGTAGTTGGCGAGGCCCGGCTCAACGGAGTCGACCGTGACGGAGAGGCCGTCCGGAAGGTTGACGGTGGTCCCGATTAGCAGGTTCTCGGTGGACTCCTCGGTCTTCTGCTCCGTCGCAGACTGATCCTGGGCGTCAGGCTGCTCCGTCTGCTGGGTGGATTCGGGAGCGGTCGTCGTGGTCTTGTTGCCGCCCATGGACCCGATTGCCCCCACGACGACGAGAACTACCACGACAATCAAGACGATCTTGCCAATGGGCCTCTTGCCTTCCTTAGCCATCTTTCCTCCTAATGTTGGCTGGTTTGCCGGCTGTTTTGCCGTCGGGGCCCATGGTGAGACGTTGGGGAGGCGATTTCATTAGCTGGGAGCTAATGCCGGGCGCGATTTTGCGTGTATTAAATGTTTGATACAAGAAAGGGCATTTCTCTCAAAAGGCCCGTGCATGCACGGCACGTTTGCGAGAAACACGGCTCTGTGTATCAACGATTAAATACACAAAGCAGCGGCGGGCCTCCGCTCGCGCCTTTCTCGCCGGACGCGACGAAACGGCTAGGCTATGATGTCCTGCGGCGATAGGCGCCCGCGCTGTTCTAATCCGATATCCAGCGCGTAACAAGTTAAAACCAAAGGAGCCATGCATGTTCAAGAAGGTCTGGGAGGACTACAAGGTCCTTCTGCGGAGCATTCCCGCGTCCACCGTCACCCTGTTCATCGTGAGCGTCATCATGATGAACCTCCTGGCAAACAAGGAGCTCATCAGCCTGCCGTGGCTGGCGCTTGACTGCGGCTTTGCGGTGAGCTGGGTCTCGTTCTTGTGCATGGACATGGTCTGCAAGCGCTTTGGCGCACGCGCCTCCATCATGGTCTCGGTCATGGCGCTCGGCGTAAACCTGGCCGTCAGCCTGGTCTTTTGGCTGCTCACGCTCACGCCCGGTATGTGGGGCGCCTACTACGACACGGGCCTTGCTGAGGTCAACGACGCCCTGAACGCCACCATCGGCGGCACCTGGTACGTGGTCCTTGGCAGCTCCTGCGCCATGCTCGCCTCCTCCGTGGTCAACTCCCTGCTCAACCAGGCAATCGGCCGCCTGGAGCACAAGAACACCTTCGGCGCCTTCGCGCTGCGCTCCTACGTCTCAACCGGCATCGCGCAGTTCGTAGACAACCTGGTGTTTGCCATCATCGTCTCGCACACGTTCTTTGGCTGGACGTGGCTGCAGGTGCTCACGTGCTCTCTCACCGGCGCCGTGGCCGAGCTGCTCTGCGAGGTGTTTCTCTCCCCCGTCGGCTACCGCGTGGTCCGCGGATGGGAGCGCGAGAACGTGGGCGCGCTCTACCTGCAGCGACGCGCGGCAGAGACCGGCGCAGGCGCCGAGGCCGCGGAGGTCCAGCAGTGAGGGTCCTTGTCACAGGATCGTCCGCCGGCATCGGACGCGCGACGGCCGGGCTCTTCCTGGAGCGCGGACACGAGGTCGCAGGCTTTGACGTCCAGGCCGCAACGCTGGACCACCCCAGCTACACGCACCACGTGGTTGACGTACGCTGCCCGCAGGACTTTCCCCGCGACATCAAGCCAGAAATCATCATCAACAACGCGGGGGTCCAGGACTCTGGCGACGACCTTGGCGTCAATCTTCACGGCACCATCAACGTCACGGAGTTCTATGCCTTTGGGGGAAGGTCTTCCGGCGACATGGGCACCGGCACGTCAGCCCTTCCGACCAAGCCCGCCCCGCAGGTGCGCGCCGTGGTCAACGTGGGTTCTGCCAGCGGTCACACGGGAAGCGAGTTTCCCGAGTACGCGGCCTCAAAGGGCGTTGTCATCGCTTACACCAAGAACGTGGCCGGTCGGCTTGCCCCGCAGGCGACGTGCAACAGCATCGACCCCGGCGGCGTGCTCACCCCGCTCAACCAGTGCGTCATGGACGACCCCAAGCTCTGGGGGCGCATCATGGATCTCACGCCGATGCGCCGTTGGGCTACGCCCGAGGAAATCGCGGAGTGGATCTACTTCGTGGCCGTCGCCAACCGCTTCATGACCGGCCAAAACCTCCTCATCGACGGCGGCGAGGCCGGCCGCAGCGAGTTCGTCTGGCCTGAGGAGTAGGCAAAGGGGCCTCGAGCGCGCGCCCGAGGCCCCTCCAACGCAAAAACTCGCCTACGTTTGCGGCAAAACCCGCCAGCCGATGGCCGTCTGGAGCGCCGACGAGACAAACCAGTTGTCCGCCGCGGAGACGAGCCCGCAAATGCCAAGCGTCAAGACAACGCGTCGCTGCTCAGAGGTCATGCTCGCACCCTCCCCGCGCCTCCGCGGTGGACAGAATCCGGAACTGCATGGGACCTTCCTTCAGATAGGCAACGTAGGGTAGTATCCCGCTTTTGCGGCGTATCATCGACCACGGCTCGAAAGTCACCCCAGGAAGGCGACCATGTCAGACGCAGACCGCAAGCCAGACGAGAAGGACGCACATGACCGCATACAAGCTCTTGGCCCTGGACATGGACGGAACGCTGCTTGACTCCCGCAAGCAGGTGCTCCCCAAGACGGCCGCAGCCCTGGAGCGCCTTGCCGCAGCAGGCGTCGCCGTGGCCTTCTCCACCGGCCGCGGCCTCGCGGAGCTTTCGGACTATGTGCCCAACCTGCCGTTCATCAAGTACGGGTCTTGCATCAGCGGCGGCCTGGTGTATGACTTCTCAAACCAGCGAACCGTCTTCGCCCATCCGTTTGAGACCAAGCTCGCCCTTGAGGTCATGGCGGTGGCCTGTCAGGAGGCCCCCATGGTCCACGTCCTCACCACCACCCAGAGCGTGGCGGCCTCCGACGCCCTTCCCCACATGGCCGACTTCCACATGGGCATCTACCAGGACATGTTCGACCGCATCTGCACGCCTGTGGACGACATGCCCGCCTTCGCGCGCGCCAACGAGGGCGCGGTCTGCAAGGTCAACCTCTACCACCGCAGCGCCGAGTCGCGCGAGCGCACCCGCATACGCCTGGAGGAGGCCGGCCTTGCCGTCCAGCTTGCCTACGCGGAGGAGACGTCCCTTGAGGTCTCCCCCGCCGGCGTGAGCAAGGCCGAGGGCCTCTCCCGTCTCTGCGACTACCTGGGCATCACGCCCGCCGAGGCCGTCGCCGTGGGAGACGCGCCCAACGACACGCAGGCTCTGCAGGTGGCGGGCCTTCCTGTCGCCATGGGCAACGCCACGCCGGACATAAAGGCCCTGGCCAAGATGGTTGTCGCCGACAACGACCACGACGGCATCGCCGAGGTGGTCGCAGAGGTCTTCGGCGTCACCGCATAGGTACGGCGCCGGGTGCCCGAAGCGCTACTCCTCCACCAGCTCCGCCAGCCAGACGTTCAGCGTGTCCACCTCGGGGCAGCAGAACTTGGCCGTACCGGGGGCGTTTCCGGGGACGGTCCCGCCGTAGCGCAGGATGTCGATGTAGGGAAAGCCCACGTGGCAAGCCATGGAGCACATGCGACCCCGGTCTCGGTCAAAGTCAAAGACATCGCCCGGCTTGTGCCCGTGGTGGCAGCGGCACGTGCCCAGCTGGTCCACGCAGGTGATGCGTATGCGCGGCCGCTTTCCGCGCGGGACGCCCAGGGGCTTCTCGCCGTCCGCGGCCAGGCACTTCTCGCCGTCTGCGCTACTCACCGTCGATCACGTCCAGGCAGGCCTCGATGGGCAGTCCGGCGGACTTGTCTTGCTGGCCGGCGTTGCGCGCGATGAGCTCGGAGACCACCCGCATGGCGTCGGCCGTGGCGCGCTGCAGCGTCCAGCCGGCCATGACGCGGCCGAGCAGCACCGACGAGAACGTGTCGCCCGTGCCGGGGAAGTAGACCGGAATGAGCTCGAACGGAATGGAGAAGTGCTCGCCGGCCACGTGGTCGTATCCGATGACGGCATTGGTGCCGTCCACCTTGGCGCTCGTGACCACGACGGACTTGGCGCCCAGGCCGAGCATGGCGTCCACCAGCGCGCGGGCCTCCCCGGCGGTGATGCCGTCCCTCATGGGGGTATCCGTGAGCAGGCAGGCCTCGGTGTAGTTGGGCACCGTGTAGTCCGCACAGGCCACGAGGTCGCGCATAAGGCCGATGGTGGACTCGGGCACGCCCGCGTAGAGCCTGCCGTTGTCTCCCATGATGGGGTCCACGAAGACCTTGGTGCCCTTGGCGGCGCGCCTGTGGCAGAAGTCGGAGATGATGCGCGTCTCCTCCTCCGTCACGATGAAGCCGGTGGAGATAGCGTCGAACTCAAAGCCCAGCTCCTCCCAGATGGCCAGGCTCTGGCGCACGTACTCGGTGGTGTCGTGGATGTAGAACTTGGGGTAGTTGAGCGTGTCGGAGACAAGCGCCGTGGGCAGGTTGTGGATGCGGTAGCCCATGTGGGACAGCACGGGCAGCATGGCGGAGAGCGCCACCTTGCCGTAGCCGCACATGTCGTTGATCAGCAGGAGCTGGGTGTTGTTCATCGGGTTCCCCTCGGGTTTGGGCGACGCGGGGACGCGCCGCAGTCCTCCCAGTCTAGCGCAGGGCCTGGCACGCGGTGCGGGCACGGCCCGTGGCGAGGCATAATGCGACCGAGGGACACTGCAAGAGAGAGGATTTTCATGAAGGTTCTATTGGTCAACGGCAGCGCCAAGGTGCACGGAAACACCGCGCGGGCGCTCGCCGAGGTGGCGGGCGCGCTTGAGGCCGACAGCATTGAGACCGAGGTCTTCCAGCTGGGCGCCAAGCCCATCAGGGACTGCATCGACTGCCAGCGCTGCCGCACGCAGGGCGGAGGCTGCGTCTTTGACGACGACGTGGTGAACAAGCTCATCGCTGCCGCGCGCGAGGCCGACGGCTTTGTGTTTGGCTCGCCCGTCTACTTTGCGCACCCGTCCGGCCGCATTCTGAGCGCGTTTGACCGCGCGTTCTACGCCGGCGGCGACGCCTTCACGCACAAGCCGGGCGCGGTGGTGGCCGTGGCGCGCCGCGGCGGCACCAGCACCACCTTTGACGTGCTCAACAAGTACCTGACCATCAACCAGATGCCCGTGGTCTCCTCCACGTACTGGAACAACGTCTTTGGCCGCAACCCCGGCGAGGCCGAGCAGGACGCCGAGGGCCTGGCCACCATGCGCAACATCGGCCACAATATGGCCTGGCTGCTGCGCTGCATCCAGGCCGGCGCCGCAGCTGGCATAGAGCCGCCCGTGGCCGAGCACGCCCACACCAACTTCATCCGCTAGCAGGGACGCCCGGCGAGAAGGGCTTCTCGCCGGGTGCCTTGCGCTGTCCGCGGAGGCGTTCCCTTCCTAAATCGACGTTTTGGCCCCTCCAGAGGGGGTCTTTTGTCGATTCAGGAAGGGAACGGGCGGGAGATAAGAAGGCGGCTAGATTCCGTAGGCCTCCAGGGGGACCTCCTCCGTCGGCGGCTCCTCGTCGGGTGACTCCACGACAACATGGGGCTCATGGTCGCGAGGCACGCCGAACGCGTCCAGCAGCTGGCTGAACCTCCAGTTGTCCGCCACGTCCGCCGGCGAGAAGCGCACCACCGCATCGCAGCTCGCCGTGACGCGAGACTCGCGCCGGCGCTCGTCGCGCATGACCTCAAGGGCGGACTTTCCGCCGGTCATCTTGGGGTTCACGTACTTCTCGCCACCGTCGAGCTCCCCCACCAGAACGCGGCCGTCGGGCAGGCGCCAGAGGAAGTCCACAAAGTACTCACTTCCGTCAACCGGGTCCTCAAACCGAACCTGCAGCTCAGGCGCGGCAAAGCCCAGCTCCCACATGGCGGCTCGGGCAACGGACTCCCGCCGCTGCCGCTCCGCTCGTCCGCAAAGGCCGCCACCCGCCGCGCCTGCGCCACCCCGCGAAACCCGCCGGGAAGCCCGTCGAGGTACAAGAGGAGACCCTCCCTAGAGAAGAGCCCCTTGGCCATAAGAGAGTCAACCACGCCCACGGCGTCGCGGAAGGCCAGCCTCCGCGCGCAGTCCAGCGCCGTCCTCAGCGGGGACGTCGTCCAGATGCCGTCGTTGTACACGCCGTACGCGTCCGCCTCGCTGGCGTACCGGCCACGGACCTTGCCGCCCAGCAGAGACCCGCGGCCGCACGGAGAGACGACCTCGATGGGGTCAAGGCACGACCAGCTCACCGACGCGCCGAGCACGAGCGCGGCCGATGGGCCGCACAGCACCCACCCCGGTCTCAGCCGAGAAAGGCCGCGAATCTTGTACATGGCCCGCTCTTCCGGGCCGAGTCCCTTCCAGTACTCCTTACGTGCGTAGAGGCCTGGAAGCGGCTCCACGACCTGCCCAAGCTTCCGGCGGCGCCTCAGGTCCTTGTGAACCAGCTCGCTGTAGGAGTGCAGGCACGCCCCACGGGACTCCGCCTCGGCAAGGGACGTCTCCACCTGCGCGTCGACCGCTTTGCCCATGCGATGTCTCCTTCCGATGCCTCGCGACTGGTCGTTCCCTTCCTGAATCGACGTTTTAGTCCCTCCAGAGGGGGTCTTTTGTCGATTTAGGAAGGGAACGGCGCCTTGCGGTCGAGAAGAACTCGCCTCTCGCCGACTTCCACGCCCTCTAGCTCAAGCAGCCGCCTCTTGACGTCGAGGCCGCCGGCAAAGCCCGTGAGGGTGCCGTCGGCGCCCACCACGCGGTGGCAGGGCACAATCACGCAGAGCCGGTTTCTGCCCACGGCGCCGCCGACCGCCCGGGCTGACGTCTGCCGGCCCAGGCGCTCCCCCAGCCTGCGGGCCAGCGCCCCGTAGCTGGCCACGCACCCATAGGGCACGCGCTCCAGCTCGGCCCAGGCGGCGCGCTGGAACTCCGTGCCGTCCGCGCGGCGCGCGAGCCCGGACGGCACGGGCTTCTCGCCGGCAAAGTAGCGGGCAAGCCAGTCTCGAGCTGGGGCAAACGCGGCCAGGGCGTCGTCGCGCACGAGCTCGCCGGCCGCCCCGCGTTCGAGGTTGCGGTCGTGCTCGAACCAGCACCCGGTCAGGACCTCACCGTCGGACGCCAGCGTCAGCCTCCCGATGAGCCCGGTCTCAAACGTGGTACAGAAGCTCGTCTGCCTCATGCCGCCTCCCGCGCACATTGTCGCCCCTACTCCGTCTCCAGGAAGGCGCCGGTCTGGCGTCCCCAGAGCCCGGCGCACTCGCCACCGGCGGCCACGGGCGAGGCCTGGATGCGGTCCACGATGAGGCCCATGACGTAGGTGTTGGCAAACGTGAGCAGCAGTATGTAGCCGGCAGACGTCACCACGGACATGGCGGCAACGAGCGGCTGCTCGCGCGTGACGGCCCAGAAGCGCTGGAGCGTGCGCCGGACGGTCGCAGCGTCGAGCTTTGAGGTCATTCTCTGAGACATGTGTTTCTCCCCTGCGAGTCTAGCGTGGCGGCCATTCTCTCACATTGGAGCGGACTCCAGGCAAGCGCAGGCGAGAAACACATGTTCTAGATAAGCTACTCCTCGGGCTGCTCCCCGGCGTCCTCGGAGGCGGGCTCGGCGGCCTTGGGCTCCTTCTTGGAGCGGTCGAACTCCTCGCGCGTGAGGACGTCCTCGATGCGCAGGTTGACGCCGGCGACCTCAAGGCCCGTCATGCCCGTGACCTGCTTGACCACGGCCTTCTTGACGTCCTCGAAGACCTGCGGCGCGTAGGCGCCGTACTCGATGAGCACGGAGATGTTCACGCGCACGGCGCTCTCGGGCGTGACCTCGACGGTGACGCCCTTGGTGGTGTCACTCGCGCCAAAGGCGTCCTGGACGCGGTTGAACCAGCTGCCCTTCATGCCCACGACGCCGGGGACGTCGCGCATGGCCAGCGCCACGATCTTCTCGATGACGCCGTTGGAAAAGGTCAGGGAGTCCTCGGAGTCCTCGTCCTCCTCGTCGCCGGCGGCAAGGTCGATGTCGGCGCCGGCGGGCTCGACGGCGGCAAGCCCGGTGGCGTCGGCGGCCTCGACGGCCTCGGGCTCGATGGCGGCCTGCTCAACCTCGGTGTTCTTGTCCTCGCTCATGTGTGCTCCTTGGGTCTAGAGGGCGCGTGCGCCCGAACTGCCTCTACTGGTTGTTGGAGAAGAGCCTCTGCAGCGCCCTGATGAGCTTGGGGTCTCCGTCCACGAGCTGGCCCACCGCGATGCCCGCCACGACGAGCACCACCAGGATAAGGGTCTTGAAGATGCCGAAGGCCAGAAGCACGATGGCGGCCAGAAGCCCCAGCACGCCGCCCCAGAAGGCGTTCTCGTGCCCGGGGAAGGTCTTGCTCACCCACGCCGAGACGCGCGAGAAGCCCGCGGCCGCGGGGTCCGTGCCGGAGCCTGCGGTGCCGGAGCCTGCGGCGGCGCCAGCGCCGACCTTGCCCTTGGCCCCGTCGTCCGTCTGCGCCTTGGGCGCCGGCGCGGGCGTCCCAAGCTCAACCTTGGCCTTGGGGGTCCTATCGGTCTCTGCCATGTCTATGCCTCCCTCACGCCGTCATGGGAAGCACCCATGGGCACCGTGATCTCGCTGGTTGAATCTGCCGCGCCGGGCTCGGCGGTGACGATCGCGGTAACCGCGCCCGCGCCCGCGGCGTTTGCCACGGCCTCGTCGGCCTCGTACTCGGCAGGGGCCGCCTGGACGGCGGTGGTGACGGCCTCCGGCTCCACGAACTCCAGGCTCACGTCCTCGAGCTTGTCGCCGCAGACGGCGGCTAGGCCCAGGCAGAGCTCCTCGTGGAGCTGTGCGCCCTTCTCAACCACGTCGACGGACTCGTGCGGGAGCACCCGGACGTGCACGCGGACGTGGCCGCGGGGCTTTGCCGAAACGCTCACGCGGGCGGCGGCGCAGGAGCCGTCGGCCTCCACGATGTGGGAGGCCTGGGACGCAATGGCCGCGCGCGTGACGGAGATGACCCCGCCGTCGACGGTGGTGACCTCGACGGTCTTGACGCGGCGAGAGAAGAGCGCGCGCAGCAGCGTCACCACAAGGCCCGCGGCAGTAATGCAGAAGCAGACCTCGAGGGCAATCCAGTACTCGTTGATGACCATGAGGGCGCTTGCCACGTCAGTCCAGGGGCCGCCCCAGGTGAGGCCCAGCGCCGCCAGCGTGAAGACGCCCGCGAGCGACCAGACTGCCAGGCACAAGCGCTTGAAACCACCCATGACTACCCCCTGCCGTAAGACGTTGCTACCCGACTAGCATACCCCTCGCGCCGGACGCTTACTCTGACGCCTCGGGCACGCCGCCGGCGGCGCAGG
>OGOY01003653.1_pt1 | contig 11502 bp, 12 predicted proteins | sample 1552811 | NCBI WGS metagenome assembly OGOY01 (sample SAMEA2580132, study PRJEB22360) | human gut metagenome | biome: human gut; feature: human-associated habitat; material: faeces | place: Denmark | collected 2008/2010 | reverse complement strand
GCCGGCGTACTGGGTGATGACCACGGCTGCCACGGCCATGCCGTTGCCGCGGAAGAGGTCCACCAGGCGCAGGACGTCCTCATCGTAGGTGATGCCGAGGTCTCCGCGGGACTTGTTCTTCTCGATGTGGTTGGCGTTGATGGCGATGATGACCTCGACGTCGTCTGCGATGCTCTTGAGCATGCGGAACTTGGAGTCGGGCTCAAAGCCGGGAAGGACGCGGGAGGCGTGGTAGTCGTCAAAGAGCTTGCCGCCAAACTCCAGATAGAGCTTGCCGCCAAACTGTCCGACGCGCTCGCGGATATGCTCCGCCTGCAGCTCGATGTACTTGTCGTTGTCAAAGCCTGTGCGCATGGTTGCCCCCTGGTAGTGCCGAGCGTCTGGAAAGCAACAGTCTAGCAGGCAGGGGCGAGGCGGACGGTGGCGATGGGGCTTCGCAATCTCGCTCTCTTCCTGACGCTGCTGTGAAGCCAGTTCGCTAAACTATCGCCACAACGATAGTTTAGATTGGAGAATGAAATGGTTGAGCTCTACCACGGATCGCAGCGGGTGATCGAGCGTCCCGTTTTGGGCGCGGGCAATCCGCACAACGACTTTGGTCCGGGCTTTTATTGCACCAAGAGCTGCGATATGGCATGCGAGTGGGCCTGCACGGCAGACTCTGACGGATACGCCAATCGCTACCAGCTAGACGAGGATGGGCTAACCATATTCGACCTCTCATCGGATGAATACCACATTCTCAATTGGCTTGCGATCCTGCTGCAGAACCGCATCTTCAAGGTCGATGGTGACCTTGCGGCCGACGCCTGCGACTACGTCCTGAATCGTTACCTTCCACCCTATGAGTCGTTTGACGTCATTGTTGGCTATCGTGCGGATGACTCGTACTTCTCCTTTGCCTCGGCGTTTCTCAACGGGGCTATCTCTGTTGAGACGCTTGGCCGCGCCATGCGCCTGGGTGGTCTAGGCCGTCAGACGGTCCTTCGAAGCCAACGGGCCTTTGAGGCGCTCAGCTTTATGGGCGTCGTCTCGGCGGATTGTGAGACCTGGTATCCCAGAAAGAGCGCGAGGGACCGCAGGGCGCGGGCGGAGTTCCAGTCAATGAGAAGGGTGGGGTCTTCTCGCCAGGGTCACTTTGCGCTGGACATGCTGAGAGAGGAGTGGGGCGACGATGCCGCATGGCTACGATGAGTCCTACCTTGAGGACTTCCGCTGCAACATGGGCAACATGTTCGAGTACGTCGCCCTTGACTGCGCGGTCGACCTCGATATCTTCTTTCGCGCGCTACTGACGAGTGGCGTGGCGCGTCGTATAGAGTCGGGCGACCCACGCTATCTGGCAGGGCTCTCGGGCTTCGAGTTGGCGGGTATGGTGCTCTCCTCCTCGGGGCTTCACGCCGGTGAGCTGCCTAGGCCGAGCTTGAGAGAGGGGCGCTCGCCGGAGTATTGGTGCGGATGGGCCATGGCCTACTACCAGTGGCTTCGAGGGGAGCGCTTCTGCGATCTGGAGCGTGCCGGCCTTGTTCCGAGCGCAGTGCTGGGCATGTACCTTCTTCACGAGGCGCCGGAGGAGAAGTTTGTTGAGGCTTTTGATGCGTTTCTTTCTAAGGCGCGGATGGGGCGCCTAACGAGGCTCCAGGCAATCAGGCGCGGTCGGGGGCTAACGCAGAAGCAGCTCTCCGAGGCATCTGGCGTGAGTCTCCGCATGATTCAACTGTACGAGCAGCGGCGGAATGACATCATGCGGGCGGAGTTTGCGACGGTCAGAAACCTCGCGCGCACCCTGGGCTGCGCCGTTGATGAGCTTGCCGAGCCGCCCGTCTACGAGTAGGGCCGTCCCTACGCTGCGGCGACGAGCAGCAGGTCGAGAATGACGCCCAGCAGGAAGAAGGCCACACTGCCCGCGAGCAGCGCCCAGGGCCAGCTGATTCCCCGCGCGCGCTCAAAGGCAGAGAGGGTCTCGTCCTTCTTGAAGCCAATGCGCTGGTCACGCGGGGCGTCGCCGGCAAAGAAGAGGCCGGCTCCGCTCACCACCACGCAGACGCCGCCAATGACGTAGAGGACGCGGCGGGCCCAGTCCAGGCCCAGGCGAGCGTCAAAGCCGCCGGTCAGAAAGGCGAAGAGGAAGGTGAGGATGGCTAGGCCCAGCGCTGCCGCGCCGCCGTAGAGGACGGCCTTCCCGAGGGCTCCCGCCGCGCGCCTTGTCTTCTCCTGCATGGGTCCTCCCCGCCGTTGGCCTTGCGCGGGCGTGGGCCTGCGCGGATTAAAACAATCTACCCGTTTGGCGCCCGCTAAGTCGCCGGGGCGTACCATACGCACGTCAAACCAGGCGAAGGGAGTGCCGTGTCAGTTGAGATCAGGCGAGCGGGTGCCCGGGACGTTGCCGGAGTCCACGAGCTGCTGAGCCAGGTGCTGGAGGTGCATGCGGCGGGTCGTCCGGACCTCTTCCGCACGGGCACGCGCAAGTACACCGACGATGAGCTGCTGGGCATCTTTGCCAATGATGAGACCCCGGTCTTTGTGGCCGTTGAGGGCCCCGAGGTCCTGGGACACGCGTTCTGCGTCCTTGAGGACCACACGGCAGAGAACAACTGGCAGGACGTCAAGACCCTCTACATCGACGACATCTGCGTCAGCGAGAAGAGCCGCGGCCGGCACGTGGGTACGGCCCTCTACCAGCATGCCATTGACTACGCGCGCAGCCTTGGCTGCCACGACGTGACGCTCAACGTCTGGAGCTGCAACCCTGGCGCCAAGGCCTTCTACGAGGCCATGGGCATGACGCCGTACAAGGTTGGCATGGAGCAGCTGCTCTAGGGCCTGCGCCTGCCGCCTTTGCGAGCGCGGCCACGGCTGAAAACTCGTTCAAACAACCTTCCGACTTGTTGGAACCTTCGGGCGATGGAGACCTTGCCTGCCTTGACCTATCGTCTTACCCGTAAGCATCGGATCGGGAGGAGGCGAAGATGGACAGGTCGCATAAGCTCGTCGAGTACTTGCGCTCTCATGCCAGCGTTGACGCCTCCGACCTGTCGGATCTCTTTGCCGTTGGCGAAAGAAGCGTCCGCTCCTATGTGAGAGAGGCAAATGCGGCCCTTGTCGGCATCGCGTCCATCGAGAAGCGTTGGGGCGGCACCTATGAGCTCCTGGTGACCGATGACGATGCCCTCAAGACGTGGCTTGCCGACGAGGCCGCTCCTCGGGCAGGGCTGCAGACGCGTGAGGAACGGGTTGCCTATCTGCTGGACGACCTTCTCCACCGCATCGAATGGATAACGCTCGACGATCTGAGCAAGCTCGTCTACGTGTCGAAGACCTCCCTCTCGCGAGACATCAAGGACGTCGAGAAACACCTCTCGCATTACGGCCTTTCCATTGAGCGAAAGCCCAGATATGGCATCAGGGTGTGTGGCCCCGAGGAGGCGCGTCGGCTGTGCATGGCAGGGCTTGTCGTCGACGGGCTCTCTGGTGGTGCCAAGACTCGCTCGAGACTCTCTCGTGTTTCCGCCTGCATCGACCGAGTGGTTGATCGAGACGGCTTTCACGTTAACTCGGCTGCATATCAGAACCTCGTGGTCCACATTGCGGTTGCCTTGGGACGGATTAGCCATGGCTGCTACGTTCCCATGCCCGAGGACAGGCTTGTGGCGATTGAGGCGGGCGAGGCCTTCTCTGTTGCCCGGGACCTGGCGGCGGAGGTCTCCCGCGAGTTTGACGTGGACCTGCCGAGGGAAGAGGTAGGCTACATTGCGCTTCACCTGGCGGGACGCAGGGTTCTCGACCAGGACCAGCGGCCCGATGGCGGGGGTCTCGTCATCTCTGACAAGACCTGGGCCGTGGTCGATGAGATGCTTGCTGCCGTGAAGTCAGTATTTGGGTTTGACTTTGCGGATGACCTGGAACTTCGGATGAACCTGGCTCGTCACGTCGAGCCGCTTTCCATCAGGCTGACCTGTTGCATGCGTATCGAGAATCCGCTGCTTGCGGAGACCAGGGAACGATTTCCGCTGGCCTATTCCATGGCATCCGAGATGGCCGTTGTCCTTGCTTGCCACTACGGGGTTGCTCCCTCGGAGCACGAGATTGGCTACCTGGCCTTGCCCTTGATTCTTGCGATGGAAAGGCAGCGCAGCGCGCCCGTGAAGAAGAACATTCTGGTGGTATGCGCAAGCGGACAGGGTTCCGCCAAGTTGCTCGAGTATCGCTATCGTCAGGAGTTTGGTCGATGGATCGATACGGTGACGGCATGCGATGCGGCGCAGGTGTCAGACATCGACTTCAGACGGATTGACTACGTCTTTACCACTGTGCCTCTCGGCGTCGAGCTGCCGGTGCCCGTTCGCGAGGTGGGCTTCTTCCTGGACGACACCGAGGCCAGAGACGTAAGGCGCCTGCTCCAGTGGACACGGGCTCCCGCTGGGTGGATCGCATCGTTCTTCCCCGAGGACCTGTTCTTCGCCGATCTGGACGTTTGGACTAAAGACGAGGCCCTTGACCGACTCTGCGTCGAGGTCTCCTCTCGTCGCGCCCTTCAAGGGGACCTGCGCCTGCTGGTGGGGGAGCGAGAAGGACTTGCCCAGACGTCCTTTGGCAACGCCGTGGCCATGCCTCACCCCACCAGGCCAATAGCCACGACGACGTTTGTGGCCGTGGCCACGCTGAGGCGAGAGGTCGACTGGGGCGGGCATCCGGTCAGGGCGCTCTTTCTGACCTGCATATCACCCGGGGGAGACGAGAGACGTCAGGCGTTCTATGGGACCCTGGCCAGGACTCTTCGCAGCAGCGAGCTCATAGGACGGCTCCTGGAGACGCCTGAGTACAAGACGCTAATTCAGATTTTGATTGAAGCGGAGAAAATGGAGATTGGAGACCAGCCATGATTGACGAGAAGCAATACGAGACTGCGATGGGCATCATCACCAACGCCGGAACTGCGAAGTCATGCGCGCTTATGGCGATCGACGAGGCAGCCGAGTCAAACTTCGAGGAGGCCGAAAAGCTGCTCGCCGAGGCCTCTCGGAGCATGCACGCAGCTCATGACGCGCAGATGGACATGATTAGCTCCGAGGCGAAAGGCTCGTCCGTCGATCTGAGCCTCATCCTCGTGCATGCGGAGGACCATCTCACCATGGCCATCGTGACCAGCGACCTTGCCGCACGCATGGTCGAGTTGTATCGGAGGCTCGCCGCGAGCGCCGACTAGATTCAAGGTTTCACCAAACGGGGCATACGGCCGATGCTCCGATTGACATTCGTTGGACAAAGAAGAGAAGGAGAAGAGGCATGAACATCATGCTCGCGTGCTGCGCTGGAATGAGCACCTCGCTCGTTGTCGCGGCCATGCAGGAAAGCGCAAAAAAGCAGGGCAAGGACTACCACATCTGGGCCGTCGAGCAGGGTCAGATAGAGGATGAGGTGGGCAATTTCGACGTCTTGCTGCTTGGACCCCAGGTTCGTCACATTTTTCGTCGCGTTACCGCCATCGTCGGCGACAAAGCCCCCGTTGCCGTCATTGAGCCGACCGCATATGGGCGTTGTGACGGCGCGGCGGTTCTCAGGCAGGCAGAGAGCCTGGTCAACGGCAGGTAGCCGCAGCGCTCCGACAGTATCGCGGAGCGAAACCCCTTAATCAGACAACTCAATACAAGGACAATCGCACCTCTCGCACAAAGGAGGCATACCTCATGCTTGACAAGTTTACGGACTGCATGGAGAGAGTCCTCGGTCCCGTCGCCGACTTTATGAGCTCCAACAAGTACATCTGTGCCATCACCAGCGCCTTTACCATGCTCGTCCCAATGGTGATCGCAGGCTCCTTCGCCTTCATGCTCCAACTGTTCCTCTGCTCAGAGAAGTCCGGTCTCGCCGGCCTTGCCGGCTTTGAGTGGCTTGCCGGCTTCAGCAACGTCTTTTCTGTCGTCAACTTTGCCTGCATCTCCTGCATGGCACTTTGGGTCTGCGGGCTCATCGCCTATTCGCTGGGCAGCTCCAATGGGCAGAAGCCCATCATCTGCGCGGTGATTGCGATGATCTGCTTCATCGAGCTCCTTGATCCGGAGAACGTGGCCGGAAGCCTCGGTGCCTCGGCCCTCTTCCTGGCGTTCTTTGCGGGCATTTTCTCAACCGTTATCTTCAGCGCTCTCATGAAAGTCGAGAAGATCAAGATCAAGCTTCCCGACTCGGTTCCCCCAATGATTGCCGCTAGCTTTAACGCGCTCGTTCCCGCTTGGGCGACCATCGCCTTCTTTGGCCTGTTTGCCGGCGTCCTGTTTGCCACGACGGGAACCTTCATCAACACCATCATCTACAACGTCATCCAGCTTCCCTTCAACCAGGTCATTGGCTCCCAGCTCGGCGTGAGCATCGTCGTCGTGCTCTCCCAGCTGCTCTGGTGGTGTGGTATCCACGGTCACATGGCCATGAACGCCGTTGCCAAGCCTGTCCGCGTGGCCAACATCGCCGCCAACATCGCTGCCGTTGCCTCCGGCCTCGTCCCGCCCGAGTTCTATACGCTTGCCTTCGTGCACCTCTTCATCAATCTTGGCGGTGGCGGCATCGTCATCTCGCTCGCCCTGTCCATCCTGGCGTTCTCCAAGCGCAAGGACTACCGAGAGGTCACCAAGGTCTCCTTCGTTCCGTTGCTTTTCAGCATCTCCGAGCCCATGGTCTTTGGCCTGCCGATCATGCTGAACCCGACCTTCCTCATTCCCTTCGTCCTCGTGCCACTGGTCACCTGCAACATCGGCTACTATGCCATCACCTCCGGCTTCCTGACCGCCTCCTATGTCGAGTCCATAGCCGGCATGCCCATCGTCCTGCAGCAGTTCCTGGCCTTCAGCGGTCAGTGGCAGGCAATCTTGCTCGTTTTTGTCGTCATCGCGGTCGGCTTTGTCCTCTACACGCCCTTTGTCCTTCTCTCCAACAAGATCGCCGAGAAGGAAGGCCTGCCCGAGGACCAGGGCGCTCAGAGGGCGGAGTAGCTTATGACTGACGAGACGGTCGCAGTCGGGCTCGCGGACGCGAGCGTTTCGGAGACGATGCCCGACGGCTTTCTTTGGGGTGGGGCCATAGCCGCCAACCAGGCCGAGGGCGCCCATCTCGAGGGAGGAAAGGGCCTTTCGATCGCGGACGTCCAGACGCCGGGTGCCTATCGGGTGCCGCGCGAAATCCACATGGAGTGCCGCGAGGGCGTCTACTACCCAAATCACACGGGAATCGACTTCTATCACCGGTACCACGGGGACGTGGAGCTCTTTGCCGAGATGGGTTTCAAGTGCTTTCGGACCTCCATTGACTGGGCGCGGATCTTCCCCAATGGTGATGAGGAGGAGCCCAACGAGGCGGGGCTGGCTTTCTACGACGGGCTTATCGACGACCTTCTTGCCCATGGCATCGAGCCCGTCATCACACTCTCGCACTATGAGACCCCACTGCACCTGGTGACCGAGTATGGCTCGTGGAGAAGCAGGAGGCTCATCGACTGCTTTGTGCGCTTCTGTGAGGTTGTCTTCAGGCGTTACCGGAACAAGGTCAGGTACTGGATGACCTTCAACGAGATAAACGAGGTATTCAACAAGGCCGTTCCCTTCAACCAGGCCGGACTCGTTTGGGCCGAGGGAGAGGATGTCAACAGGAGCAAGGTCATCGCGGCGCACAACATGTTCGTCGCGTCTGCTCGGGCGGTTAGCTTGGGTCACGAGATCAACCCCGAGTTCCGCATTGGCTGCATGGTCCAGTATCCGACCACCTACTCCAAGACATCGGCGCCAAACGATGCCGTTGCGAGGCGCCTGAACCAGATTGTCAACTGGTACTTCACCGACGTCATGGTCTTGGGTCGCTACACAAACCTATGCCGTCAGCAGCAGCGCAGGATGGGTGTGAGGCTCGAGGTCAGTGAGCAGGACGCAAGGGAGCTTGCCAATGGATGCGTCGACTTTATCGGCTTCAGCTACTACTATCCGGTGATGGCCAGCAGCCCGGATGGGGAGGAGCTCGTGAAGATGCGCGACAACCCCTTCCTCACCGCGACCGATTGGAACTTTCCGATCGACCCAGTGGGCCTGCGCGTCGCCTTGGACGAGCTTTACGACAAGTATCAGATTCCGCTGTTTGTCGTCGAGAACGGCATGGGTGCGGTGGACGTTATCGATGAGGACGGCAAGATCAGGGATGACTATCGCATCGAGTACCTTGCCCGTCACATCGAGCAGGTCAGAAAGGCTGTCAATGAGGACGGGGTCGACCTTATCGGCTACACCACATGGGGTCCCATCGACGTGATCTCCTGCGCCTCGGGCCAGATGAAGAAGAGATATGGCTTCATCTATGTCGATCGTGACGACGAAGGCAACGGAAGCCTCGAGCGGTCACGCAAGAAGTCTTTCTCCTGGTACAAGAAGGTCATCGCGAGCAACGGCGGAGACCTTGCGAACGACATCGACTACTGATTGGCTCCAGCCATTGTGCTGGGGGCCCGTCATCTGTCCGCGGTCCTAGCACATGGGAAGGCCCGGGCTGGCGTGGGGAGAGGGTCCACGTCAGCCCGGGCCTCGCTTGTTTGGTCGCGCGCCTGTCAGATGGGGGGTTACAGAGCGCAGGACCAGCGGATGTTCTCGTCGACGTCGGTGGTCTTTCCGGGGAGCTCCACCAGGCGAAGCATGGGACAGCGGTTCTCGCGCACCACGTGGGCGGGGTTGCCGGCCACGGTGGTGTCTGCCGGCACGTCGTGGACCACCACGGAGCCGGCGGCCACCTTGACGTTGTCTCCCACGTAGATGTCTCCCAGCACGATGGTCCCGGCGCCCACCATGACGTTATTGCCCAGGGTGGGGTGGCGCTTGCCGCCGTGTTTGCCGGTCATGCCAAGGGTGACGCTCTGGTAGATGAGGCAGTCGTCGCCGATGATGGAGGTCTCGCCAATGACGATGCCCATGCCGTGGTCAATCATGAACCTGCGGCCAATCTGGGCCGCCGGGTGGATCTCCACCCCGTAGCGCCTGCGCGTGTGTCGGGAGACGAGGGAGGCCAGCGTGTGGGCGCCGTGCTCCCAGAGCCAGTGGGCGCGGCGGTAGGCCCAGACGGCGTGCATGCCGGTGTGCCAGAAGATGACGTCCGCCGCCGAGTGCACGGAGGGGTCGCGCTCGATGACGCTGGCTATGTCCTCGCGGAGCGTGCCAAGCATTAGAGGTCCATGGAGAGGTAGCGCTCGCCGGTGTCGGGCAGGATGGCCACGATGGTCTTGCCGGCAAACTCGGGACGCTCGGCCAGCTTGATGGCGGCGGTCACAGCGGCGCCGGCGGAGATGCCCACCAGCAGGCCGGCCTTTTCGGAGAGGGACTTCTTGGTTGCGATGGCGTCGGGGGAGGAGACGGGCAGGACCTCGTCGATGACCTCGGCATCGTAGTTCTTGGGGACAAAGCCGGCGCCGATGCCCTGGATCTTGTGGCCACCCGGCTTGCCGCCGGACAGGACGGGGCTTTCGGCGGGCTCCACGGCCACGGCGTAGACCTCGGGCTTGTGCTCCTTCAGGAACTTGGCGGTGCCGGATATGGTGCCGCCGGTGCCCACGCCAGCGACAATGGCGTCGACGGTGCCCTCGGTGTCGGCCCAGATCTCGGGGCCGGTGGTCTCGTAGTGGGCACGCGGGTTGGCGGGGTTCACAAACTGGCCGGCAATGATGGAGCCTGGGGTGGCCTCGTAGATCTCGTCCGCCTTGGCGATGGCGCCCTTCATGCCGTCGGCGCCTGGCGTGAGGACGATCTCGGCGCCGTAGGCGGCCGCGAGCTTGCGGCGCTCGATGGACATGGTCTCGGGCATGGTGAGGATGAGCTTGTAGCCGCGCTCGGCAGCGACCATTGCCAGGCCGACGCCGGTGTTGCCGCTGGTGGGCTCGATGATGGTGCCGCCAGGGGCAAGGCGGCCGTTCTTCTCGGCGTCCTCGACGATGGCCTTGGCGATGCGGTCCTTGATGGACCCGCCGGGGTTGGTGGCCTCGTACTTGCCGAGGATGGTTGCGTTGCCATTGGCGAGGTCGGAGAGGTCCACGAGGGGCGTGGAACCAATGAGGGCCTCAATCTTGCGAGCAGTACGCATTCGGTGCCTCCTAGCTATGCAGCTTTTACTGGTTACGAGGTGGGCCGCCCGCGGGCGGTCGTGCTCGTTGCCCGGTAGGATGGCACGTATAAACCCCTCGCGCAAGTAGGAATTAGAAAAAACCTAGCACCGCAGTGGGAATTAACATTCCGGCAAAGCGCAAGGGCAGGGCGCCGGCGAGAAGTGCGTGCTTCTCGCCGGCGTTTGCGCAGGTGGCTATGGGTGTTGGCCTAGTAGAGGGGCAGATCTCCGGTGAGGGGGTCGATCTTCTCTGCGGGGAGCGGCTCAAAGGCCAGGCAGGTGAAGGTGGCCTCTCCGTGAAACTCCGTCATGCCCGCGTCGCGGATGAGCGCCACGGCAAAGCCTTCCTCGCGGCCGCGCGCGGCAAGGTCCAGAAGCGCCTCCTCGCCGTCCACGTAGACGCAGACCTTGGCCACGCCGGCGTCAAACCAGTCGGTGAGGGGGGAGCGGTCCTCATCGGCGTGGTCAACGTAGACCCAGTCCTGAGTTGCGCGAATCTGGTCGAGCCGTCCCTCACGGGCAAGGGCCATGAGGGTGGCTTCCACGCAGGCATGGCCCGCCTGGGCGGCAATCTTGCCCTTGCGCATCTTTAGGTCTCTCCTCATGACGATCATCTGCTTGGACTTGTAGCTCACGTTGGGCATGTGGCCTCCTGGGTCTGGGTGGTGCCTCCACGCCTACTGCGCGGAGGAGACGTAGCTGGAGTCTATGTTTATCACGCAGACGGCCTCGGGCCAACGCTCGGAGACGGTGGCCTGGATGCGCCGCTTGAGGTCGGCGTCGGTCATGGGCAGGTCGTGCGGGCGCACGCAGTCAAAGATGACGTTGGTGTGGGTGGGGCCTGGCACGCAGCGCAGGTCGTGGATGGAGAGGCGCGGGTCTATGCTGCGGACGTGCAGGTCAATCCAGTGGCGCATGTCCTTCACCTGTGGGTCGTCGGTGACGATGGGGTCGTAGTGCAGGGTCATGACCAGGCCCATGTCGCGCTTGAAGTCCTGCTCTATGTTGTCGAGCGTGTCGTGGGCGGCAAAGGGGTCCTCCTCGCCGGCCATCTCCACATGGGCGCTGGCAAACTGGCGGCCCGGGCCGTAGTCGTGGACCATGAGGTCATGCGTGCCCAGGACGCCTGGGTACGAGAGGATCTTGCTCCTGATCTGGTCGATGAGCTCCGGGTCTGGCACGCGTCCAAGAAGCGGGCTTATGGCGTCCTTCACCAGGCCAAAGCCGCTCCAACAGATGAAGATGCCCACTGCGAGGCCCGCCCAGCCGTCGAGGTCCACGCCCGTCGCCGCGGAGACTATGGCCGCCGCCAGGACGGCCGCTGAGGTGATGACGTCGTTTCTGCTGTCGGCGGCCGTCGCGGCCAGCGTCTCGGAGGAGATC
>OGOY01003647.1_pt1 | contig 11526 bp, 8 predicted proteins | sample 1552811 | NCBI WGS metagenome assembly OGOY01 (sample SAMEA2580132, study PRJEB22360) | human gut metagenome | biome: human gut; feature: human-associated habitat; material: faeces | place: Denmark | collected 2008/2010 | reverse complement strand
TGTCAATAGCACATAATTACAATCTAGCATAATTTCACAACAAAAATGTCCACCCCAGCACAATTTTGTGCATATCATAACACAAAAATTGAAAGAGCAATCCAAAATTAGTCCATTTTACACAGAGTACCGATATGATATTATAATCCCATCAAAAAGCTATAGAACATAGCAAATAAAAATGATACGGGAGGTTTTTTCATGAAGAGAAAAGTAGCAATGGCAATGGTAGCAGCAATGGCAGTTGGTTCACTTGCAGTTCCGGTAATGGCAGAAGACGGAGCAGCTGGCGGAAAGATCGGTATTTCAATGCCTACACAGTCTCTGGAGCGTTGGAATCGTGATGGTTCCTATCTGCAGAAACAGTTCGAAGATGCTGGATACGAAGTAGAGCTTACATACTCTGACAACGAGACAGACCGTCAGGTAAACGATATCCAGAACCTGATTTCCGACGGAGTTAACCTGTTAGTTGTAGCAGCTATCGATGGCGAGGCTCTTAATACAGTTATGGATGAAGCAGCAGATGCAGGAATCCCGGTTATTTCCTATGACCGTCTGATCAAGTCCGACGCTGTTTCCTATTATATTTCTTTTGATAACTACACAGTAGGTACCCTTCAGGGACAGTACGTAGTAGATACTCTGGATCTGGACAATGCCGGAGACAAGACATACAATATCGAGTTTACAGCTGGTGATCCTGCTGATAACAATGCCGGATACTTCTTCAATGGTGCATTTGATGTATTAAAACCATACATTGATGCAGGAACCTTAAATGTAGTTTCCGGACAGACTGATTTTGATTCTGTTGCAACACCTGCATGGGATACCCAGACAGCACTTGAAAGAATGCAGAATATTCTGGCATCCTACTATGCAGACGGAACACAGCTTGACGTAGCTCTTTGCTCCAACGACTCCACAGCACTTGGTGTAACACAGGCAATCGAGTCTGACTATGCTGGTGATAACACAGTTCTGATCACAGGACAGGATGGTGACGAAGCAAACCTTGCAAACATCGTTGATGGAAAACAGTCCATGACCGTTTACAAAGCAGTTGCCAATGAAGCAGTCGTAACACTTGACCTTGCAAAAGCAATGCTGGCTGGTGATACAATTGATGAGTCCCTGATTGAAAAATCTGGTTGGGATTTCGAGTGTGCATATGATACAGAGTCCTATGAGACATCTGAAGGCAACAAATGCCCATCCTTCCTTCTGGTTCCTACAGTTGTAACAAAAGACAACCTTCAGGAAGCACTGGTTGACCCAGGATACTACACAATGGACGATGACGGATATCTTCATCCGGCAAACTAATAAAGGCTGAACGAAAACGTCATACAAATCAAAAATAAAGTTTTAAATGTGGGCGGGGTGAAAAGCCCCGCCTGCTTTATGGGAAAGGGGGCGCCATTTTGGCTGACAATATTTTAGTAATGGAACACATTACGAAGGAATTCCCCGGTGTCAAAGCTTTGGATAACGTTAACCTTGAAGTTCAGCGTGGCGAGATTCATGCGCTGATCGGTGAGAACGGTGCGGGAAAGTCCACATTGATGAACGTATTAAGTGGTCAGTATCCATACGGCAGCTATACTGGAACGGTTACCTACGAGGGTGAAGAGTGTAAGTTTAAAAAGCTTAATGACAGCGAGGCAAAAGGTATCGTTATTATTCACCAGGAGCTTGCATTGATCCCACTGCTTTCCATCGGTGAAAACATGTTTCTTGGAAACGAGATCAAAAATAAAAGAGGAGCCATCGACTGGGATAAAACATACAGCGAGGCTGAGAAACACATGGCCCAGGTAGGTCTTCATGAATCTGCCCAGACCCTGATCAAAGATATCGGAACCGGCAAACAGCAGCTGGTAGAAATTGCGAAAGCTTTTTCAAAAGATGTTAAACTGCTCATCCTGGATGAGCCGACTTCATCCCTGAATGATGAAGATGCAAAGATGCTTCTGGACCTGCTTATGGAATTTAAGAAACAGGGACTGACATCTATTATTATCACACACAAACTGAATGAGATCATTTACTGTGCAGACCGTTGTACCATTCTTCGAGACGGAAGCACAATCGAGACACTTACAAAAGGCGTGGATGACTTAAGTGAGGACAGGATCATCAAAGGAATGGTTGGACGTCCTATGGAAGACCGTTATCCGAAGCGTGAGCACAATGTAAGTAAAGAAGTGATGCTGGAGGTAAAGAACTGGACGGTTCATCATCCTCTGTATCCGGAAAAAATAGTAGACGACAATATTTCCTTTAAAGTACATAAAGGTGAGGTTGTTGGTTTCTCAGGACTGCAGGGTGCAGGCCGTACAGAGCTGGCAATGTCCATCTTCGGTAAGAGCTATGGAAGTGCAATTTCCGGAGAATTGTACATAAAGGGTGAAAAAGTAGATTTGAAAGATCCTCGTGCGGCCATCCAGCATGGTCTTGCATATGTAACTGAGGACCGTAAGACAAACGGACTGATCCTTGATGAGTCCATCCGTTTCAACACAACTCTTGCCCGTCTGAGCAAAGTCTGTGATAATGGAATTATCAACACAGACCTTGAGGTACAGCTGGCGGAGCAGATGACAAAAGAAATGGGAACGAAAACACCTTCCAATGAACAGCGTATTGGTAACCTGTCTGGTGGTAACCAGCAGAAAGCCCTCCTTGGAAAGTGGATGTTTACAGAACCGGATATTTTGATTCTGGATGAGCCTACCCGTGGTATCGATGTAGGTGCAAAATATGATATTTACTGTCTGATCAATCAGATGGTAGAACAGGGAAAATCTGTAATCATGATTTCCTCTGAAATGCCTGAAATCCTTGGTATGTGCGACCGGGTTTACATTATGAATGAAGGTAAGATGGCCGGTGAACTGGATGCAAAGGAAGCAACCCAGGAAGGCATCATGGCACATATCATGCAGAATCAGAAGAAATAATGAAAGGGGAAAACACTATGAATTCCAAAATCAAGGATTTTTTAAGAAAATATACGATGGTCATTGCGCTTGTAATCGTATTTATCCTGTTCTGTGCTCTGACTGATGGACGACTTCTTTTTGCACAGAACATGTCAAACCTTATGCTCCAGAACGGATACGTACTGGTTCTTGCATGTGGTATGTTGCTCTGTATCTTAACTGGTGGTAACATCGATCTTTCTGTTGGATCTGTTATCTGTTTTGTAGGTGGTGTTGCCGCTGTCCTGATTGGCAGCAAGGGCTTCAATCCATTTATCACCATTCTCCTTTGCCTGGTAATCGGCCTTCTGGTTGGTGTATGGCAGGGCTACTGGATTGGTTATAAGAGAATTCCTCCATTTATCACAACACTTGCCGGCATGTTCATTTTCCGTGGATTTGGACGTCTGGTACTGGATAATAAGACAGTATCTATCCAGAACAAATCTTTCCTGAATGTATTTACATCCTACATTAACATTCCGGGACTTGATGATGGAAAGAAATATTCTGCACTGATCGTTGGTGTTCTGATCGCATGCTATATTATTTTCTCTACCATGCGTTCCAGAGCAAACAAAGCGAAAAAAGGTTATCGCCAGAATACAGCAGCTTCTGATTACAGCAGAGCAGCCGTGATTGCAGTTGTTATTCTGTGGTATTGCTACAAATTATATCAGTATAAAGGTATTTCCGTAATGCTTGTATGGGTAGTTGCAATCTGCATGATCTACAACTTCATCACATCCAAGACAGCGTTTGGACGTTACTTCTACGCAATCGGCGGTAACGAGAAAGCAACACAGCTTTCCGGTATCGATACAAATAAGGTTTATTTCATTGCATATACAAACATGGGCTTACTTGCTGGCCTTGCAGGTCTTCTCTGCGCAGCACGTGTAGGTTCTGTAAATGGTAGTACAGGTACATCCTTCGAGATGGATGCAATCGGTTCCTGTTTCATCGGTGGTGCTTCTGCATACGGTGGAAGTGGTACTGTAGGCGGTGTTGTAATCGGTGCTCTTCTCCTTGGTGTTATCAACATGGGTATGTCAATCATGGGTATCGGTGATTCCTGGCAGTATGTTGTAAAAGGTGCCGTACTTCTGATCGCAGTTGTATTTGATGTTATCTCTAATAGAAAATCCAACTAAATAATTGCCAAAAAACTGCTGAGAGTGCAGTAAACAGTAATCAGAAAGGAGCTGTTGCAGAAATGCAATGGCTTCTTTTGCATATAGCATGCAAATATGGTAAACTGTAGATGTTTGAAAGCATATTTATTTTATAATAAAATGGCGGTTTGCCTACAGGCAAAAGCGCGGGCAATAAAGGAACTTATTAATTATGAAAAAATCCACATTGACTGTTTTTTTTATTATAGTAGGCTGTATGTTATTTCTCTCTGGAATCTGGATTTATTTCCAGAAAAAACTGGATCAGGTGGATCTTGGTGAAGGAGAGGGGGCATCCAGCTACGCAAAACATTATCTGATGATATCAGGAGAGGAAAATACCCTGATGTGGGATTCTATCTATGAAAGCGCCAGCCAGGCGGCAAAGGATGCAGATGCTTATCTGGAATTGATCGAGCCCGGGCACGATTCCAATTATAATCAGGCGGATTATCTGCGTATTGGAATTGCCTCCCAGGTGGACGGGATCATTCTGGAAGCTGATGGAAGCGATGAAGAGCAGGAACTGATCCAGGAGGCCTCAGATGCGGATATTCCAGTAGTTACGGTGCTGACAGATGATTCCTCCAGTGCCAGAATCAGCTTTGTTGGACTGAATAGTTATCAGCTGGGAAATGCTTACACGGAACAGATCCTTGGACTTTTAAAGGAGCATGAGAATACGCAGGTCCTTCTTTTGTCAAATTCCCAGTCCAAGACACAGGAGACCAATCTGATCTATTACCAGATTAAAAAAGAACTGGAGGAAAAAAAGAAGGATTATCAGACCGTAACGATTTCAGAATACAACATTGACAGCAGCTCTGGCTTTGATACAGAGGAATTTGTCCGGGATATTTTTGTAAGCGAGGAGAACCTGCCAGATGTGCTGGTGTGCATGGACGAGGTTGTGACAGAGTGCGTTTACCAGGCTCTGGTTGACTATAACCAGGTTGGAAATGTGGATGTAGTTGGTTTTTATTATTCCGATGTAATTCTGGATGGTATCAGCAAAGGGATTATTTCTTCGGCTATCGCTCTGGATATGGATGAAATCGGAAGATACAGCGTGAATGCCCTGGAAGAGTTTTCCTCCTTGGGACATACCAGCAACTATTACAGTGTGGGTCAGCATGTGATCACCAGAAGCAATGTTGGTGCTTACAGAACGGAGGGGAATTAAATGAGAGAGAGAAAAGGAAGCCTTTCCGTCCAGAATTCCATACAGACAAGATTAAGCTTTGTTATGGCCCTTGTCATGGTGTTTGTAGTATGCATCAATTTTTTTATCTTTGAACAGATCCATACCGGTGTAGACCGGATTGATGCTGTTTTTTCCAGCAATGCAGCGATTAATGATCTCTCGGATACCTTAAACAAGCTGGAAGGAACGGTTTACGAATATCTGAATATAAAGGGAACCAAGGCTCTGGAAAATTACTATCGCTATGAGCAGGATTACCGGGAGCTTCTGGATAAGCTGAATGACCGGAATGTGGACAATGAAGTAAAAATGCTGGAAAAAAATATACGCAGAATGTCAGAAAGCTATCTGAATCAGACCAGCGAGACTGTTCAGGCCAAGCGAGGCAGAAATATTGAGAAGTACAAGGCTTCTTATGAAAAAGAACTGCAGCTTTATAAATATATCAATTCTTATATTTACAAGCTGAATAATCTGCGTTTCCGGATGAATTCCTCCAATTACCAGCTCCTGCTTTCTTCTATGGATGTACTGTATCGGCTGGCGTTGGTGGTTATTTTCATTGTGGCAGCAGTAGGCGTGGCTATTATCATTCTGTTTGTGCAATCCATGATCCGGCCGCTGACCCAGCTTTCCAGTACTGCTCATGAGGTTGCCCTGGGAAATCTGAATGTGCCAATTCTGCCTGTTGTCTGCGAGGATGAGGTTGGCGTGGTAACACGGAGCTTTAATCAGATGCTGGACAGCATACGCATTCATATTAAACAACAGCGTGAAAGTATAGAGAAGCAGGCTCAGATGAAGGAGAGGGAGCTTCTTATGGAGACCCATCTGAAGGAAGCACAGCTGAAGTATCTTCAGGCTCAGATCAATCCTCATTTCCTGTTTAACTGTCTGAATGCTGGTGCCCAGCTTGCCATGCTGGAGGATGCAGAGCGTACTGGTGTTTTTCTGGAAAAGATGGCAGACTTTTTTCGATATAATGTACGGAAAATGGAGGATGACGCACTTCTCTGGGAAGAGGTGGATGCAGTTGACAATTATATTTATATTTTAAATGTCCGATTTGCCGGAGATATCAATTATGAAAAAGATGTGGATGAGGGAATCGGGAATTTCAGGATTCCAAGTATGATTTTGCAGCCTCTGGTGGAAAATGCAGTGCAACATGGAATCCACGACTGTATGGAAACTGGAAAAATCAGAATGTCTATTCACAAGGATGGAGATGATCTGGAAATCACAGTCAGTGATAATGGCGCCGGAATGACACAGGAGATGATCAGGTCTGTTATGGCAGGGAAAGCACGAAATAATGGAGAGGACCGTTATTCTACAGGTATAGCAGTAGGAAATGTAATTGACAGATTGGAACTGTATTATAAACAAAAAGATCTTCTTACCATAGAAAGTGAGGGCCTTGGACTTGGAACCAGTGTGCATATCACCTTACCGGTGGAGGTTGAAGGTACCAGTGAATGAGTAAAAAGTGATAGCACGGAGTATGCTGCAATGAGCAGTGAACAGAGGCTGAATAAAGGGGAGCAAAAAAATGTACCGTATTCTGATAGCAGATGATGAAGGACTTATGCTGGAGGCTTTTAAAGGAGTGATTCTGGCTGAATTCGGAGATAAATGCAGTGTGGAAACTGCGAAAACAGGAAGGGCGGTAATCGAGAAGGCGGAGACTTTTCACCCGGATATTGTGTTTATGGATATTCACATGCCTGGAATTAACGGAATCCAGGCCATGCGGGAAATCCGGAAGTTCAACAATTCCGCCTTGTTTTATGTGGTTTCCGCATATGACAAATTTGATTACGCTAAAGAAGCCATTAATCTTGGTGTGGAACAGTATCTTACGAAACCGATTTCGAAAAGTAAGATTATTTCTGTGGTGGAAGAAGCGACAGCAAAGGTGGATAAGGTGCGTGATCAGAGAAGTAATCTGTTGAAAATCCAGGAAAAGCTGGAGACAGTTATCCCGGTTGTGGAATCTGGTTATGTGAATTCTCTTCTTTTCCAGAAGGAGATGGCAGCAGCAGGTTATTACCAGCAGCTTCTGGATATTGAATATGACCAGGGTTATGTTATGGTGGTGCAGTTTGGACAAAGCTATGAAAATGGAAGACTGGTAAGCCCGGTTGGAATGAATGTGAAAGCCCAGAGCTTTTATCCGGAATTCCGGGATGTGGTGAAGTCTGCTTTTCCTTGTGTGGTTGGAAATATTATGTCCAATCGTATCCCTGTAGTAGTACCTTGTGAAATTTTTCAGAATCCTTATGAAGACCGCATTGATCTGGTGGAAAAGGCAAGAGAACTGGTGGCAAGGCTGGAAGGCAGACTGGATGCAAAATTCCGTGTGGGAATTGGAAGAGTATGGGAAATGGAAGAGCTTGAGAGATCTTACCGTGAAGCACTCCGGGCATTAAACGGAAGCCTGAGCCGGGTAATTCATATAGAGGATCTTTCCCAGAATGGTGTCTATGACGAGGCTTTTCCCGGCAATGATGAGAAGCGGATGTTCCGCTGCCTTGAGGAAGGAAATGAAGAGGGTATGCTCCAGGAGGTGAACTTCTTCTGTGACTGGATGGTGGAGCATTATTCACAGGATATGAATAATATCCGCCTGAAAATACTGGAGTTTATTATCTGGGGTGAGAAGATTGCTTTTGAAAGCGGCGCGATCAATTATGGATTTAGTTACCGCAGGGACTATTTGGATACTGCAATGTCGCTTTCTACCTATGAGGATCTTCGTAAATGGTTCCAGGAAAAGATGGTAAATGTATGCCGGGCAATCCGGGATCAGAAGGAAGATCAGTCTAATTCCGCGGTAAAGAAGGCCATGCTTTATATTCAGGAAAATTACAGCAGGGATATTTCTCTGGATGATGTATCCAGCCAGGTGAATATCAGTCCTTATTATTTCAGCAAGATTTTTAAGGAGGAGACTGGGGAGAATTTTATTGAGTATCTGACCAGAGTCCGGATCGATAAAGCCAAAGAGCTTCTGGTGGATGCAAATGTGAGCGTAAAGGAAGCGGGAATCCAGAGCGGCTATTCGGATCCCAATTATTTCAGCAGGATTTTTAAGAAGCAGATGGATATGACTCCAAGTGAGTATAAAGCGAGGTATGGAAAATGAGAAAGTGTCGTTGGCTGCTCTTGTCGCTGGCTTTGCTCCTGACAGCTGCATTGGCAGCAGGTTGCGGAAATAAGCCTCAGGAGCCGCAGAAGGAAGAAGCAAAAGAGGAAGATAAGCTGCAGATCGGGCTTAGCTTTGACTCTTTTGTAATTGAGAGATGGCTGCGGGACCGGGATATGTTTGTTTCTACTGCCCAGAGCCTTGGAGCAGAGGTGAATGTGCAGGTAGCCGGAGGCGTTGTGGAAGAGCAGATTTCCCAGATAGAGTATTTCATTAAGAAAAAGATGGATGTGATCGTGGTGATCCCTATTGATGGAAATGCGCTGTATGATGTGCTGAAGGAAGCCCGGGAAATGGGGATTTATATAATCTGCTATGACCGCATTGTGGAAAATGTTAATGCAGATCTGTATATTACCATTGATAATGAAAAGGTTGGAACCCTTATGGGAGAGGCGCTGATCCAGGCTTGTCCGGAGGGAGGAAATATTTTTGCCATCAATGGATCTCCTACAGACAGAAATGTGGATGAAGTTGTGAGGGGGTTCAATAAAGCCATTGAAGGCAGTAATCTGAATGTGGTTTATACGGGATATTGCGATAACTGGATGGCAGAGCTGGCCGGAAATTATGTGACTCAGGGGTTGGAAGTTACAAAAGATATTGTAGGAGTGATGTGCGGAAATGATGATCTGGCAAGTCAGGCAGTGAAGGTATTGTCGGAGAACCGGCTGGCAGGGAAGGTTGCTGTGGTGGCCCAGGATGCGGATCTGGCAGCTTGTCAGAGGATTGTGGAAGGTACACAGGAAATGACCGTCTATAAGCCTATTGAACAGGAAGCGAATACGGCGGCCGAGTTCGCAGTGGCGCTTGGCAAAGGAGAGGATATTACTTCCGGAGAAGGGGAATACAAGGCAGTAGAAACCTTCAATGACGGGACATATGACATTCCTTATTATAAAATCGATCCAATAGCGGTGACGGCGGAAAATATGGATAAGGTGATCATTGACGGGGGATTTCATACGAGAGAGGATGTCTATTTGAATATTCGATAAGGAAAGGTGCTTCAAAGCGGACGCAGTGCGGACGAAATAACAAAAAGACTGATTTTTCATGCAGCTGCATGAAGAACCAGTCTTTTTGTATGGGGAAAAGAATTTTTTATGAATATACTCTGTCGATTTGAATCACGGCACAATAGTTGCCATCATCCATATTGCGGATGCGTTCTTTGAGGAGATTTGTGATCTCCACGTTGGTGAGTTTGCATTCGAAAGGAACCGCTACGTCGAAGATCAGGTTTGTGTGGGTAGGACCTTCTACTATGCGAAAATCGTGAATGGAAAGACGGCGGTCCAGATTGCGGGTGATTTCTTCAATCTGGCTGCGCATTTCATTGACCTCCTTGTTGTCTGTGACAATGGGATCAATGTGGATGGTGGCAGAACAATTCAGTTTGTCCTGAAGCTCATGCTCAATGTTGTCAATCTCATCGTGGATAATCAGCAGATCTCCGTGGGCGGGAACCTCAGCGTGGAGGGAAAGAATCAGTCTGCCTGGACCGTAGTCATGGACAATCAGGTCATGCATGCCGTGGACAAGGGGATGGGCAAGAACGATCTCTTCGATTTCCTCTACTAAATTTTTCTCCGGGGCTTGTCCGAGAAGGGGATCAATGGTATCCTTCATTGTAGTGGTTCCGGTATAGAAGATAAAAATGCCCACCAGGACACCGAACCATCCGTCCAGCACCAATCCGGTAAGCTGACTGATGATAGTTGCCAGAAGAACCAGACTGGTGGAAACTGTGTCACTTAAACTGTCTCCAGCTGTAGCCTGCATGGCAGTACTGTCGATTTTGTGACCGATAGTGCGGTTATAGTAGTACATATATATTTTTACCAGAATAGATGCAATAAGGACAGCAATAATAACCGGGCTGCATTCAATGGGCTCCGGTGTGCGGATCTTGTCAATGGAGGAGCGGATCAGCTCGAAGCCCATGATCAGAATCGCAACTGAGACAAGAAGTCCGGAGATATATTCCATGCGTCCATGTCCAAAGGGATGCTCTGTATCCGGTTTTTGTCCGGAGAGCTTGAAGCCCACCAGAGTGATCACAGAGGAGCCTGCATCCGATAAGTTGTTGAAGGCATCCGCCGTGATGGCAATAGAGCCGCTTAGGATTCCGGCAAGCCATTTTCCTATAAAAAGAAAAATGTTCAAGGCAATTCCCACAGCTCCGCAGAGCATGCCATAAGACTGGCGAACCTGGGGGGAGTTGTAGTCTTTGTAATCTTTGATGAAAAAACGGGATAAAAATGTTATCATAAAAACTTCACCTCAAATATAAGAAGAAAAGGAACTGTTCAGTTCTTTTACAGTTACGCGCTTTGTGATGCACAGAAAGGCGAACCCTCCTGCGGCACTTCCACAGCTGTCTCCTGGGGCTTTCATAGTGAAAATGCCTCGCGGAATAGTATTTGCTGAATAGTTATCTGAAAAAATAAAATAGTTACTGTGTATCCTGTGAATACATTCTTTTTAATGTAGCACATTGCGGAGAAAAATACCAGAGAAAATTTATAAAAAACGCTTGACAGAGAAAATTTATAAAATGCCTGATTAAAGTGTGTATAAATTGTTGTTCCAAAAGACACCTGTTGTGGATGGGCGTGTATAAGGTGGATGCAGCAAGCGGGCTTTGTGGAAAAGCTGATCAGCAATCCAGGAAGAATGTGGAAAACTTTTTGAAAAAAAGATGGAAATATGGGGAAAAAGTGGTTGACAGAAACGGAGGGTTATAATATAATAACTCAATGTGACGTAGTGCGAGATACTTTAGCCAATAGCCCCGGCGACGGTATTTATCAGCGGTTTCGGACATTTCCGCAGTAATTGCACCATCGTTTCCATATTACTAACATATGCGAGAATTCGCATTTATACAAACAATCGTTGATAAATAACAGGAGGTAAAACCATGCAGACTTATATGGCTAATCCAGA
>OGOY01003641.1_pt1 | contig 11536 bp, 9 predicted proteins | sample 1552811 | NCBI WGS metagenome assembly OGOY01 (sample SAMEA2580132, study PRJEB22360) | human gut metagenome | biome: human gut; feature: human-associated habitat; material: faeces | place: Denmark | collected 2008/2010 | reverse complement strand
GTGACAGATACGCAGGATACGACAGGAGAAGTGCTGGAAACGCATCCGGTTGTCTGCAGCGAAGAGGCAGTCTGTTTGTCCATTTTACCGTCCCCATTTCTGAAGAATAAAATCGTTTAATTCATCCTATGCCCGCGCACCGGCCATTATGCAGAGAAAAAGCAGAACGGGCGGGGAGGCGCTGCGCCGCCTGTTCCCGCCCGTACAGATTCTGTTGTCAAGTCAGTCCAGTATTTCAGCCATCATGCCGGGCACAGCGCCAGCGGCATTGGATTCATCGGTATCAATATGCATAGCAAGCGCATATTTTTCGCTGACGCGCACGACAACGTCCCCAAAGACTAGGGAACGCCCATCGGATTCCACCTTAACGGATACAATCTGCTTATCCTGTAAGCCGTATTGCTCAGCGTCAGCCGGTGTGGCATGGATGTGGCGTTTTGCAATGATAACGCCGTCCTGAAGCTCTACCTCACCCTTTGGGCCGACAATTTTGCAGCCTTCGCTGCCTTTCAGATCGCCCGATTCACGCACAGGCGGCTTCAAGCCGATAGAACGGGCGTCCGTAGCAGAGAGCTCGACCTGGGTTTCCGGGCGGACCGGGCCGAGAATCGATACGCTGGGGAAACTGCCCTTTGGGCCAATGACCTGGATACGCTCGTTCGTGGCAAACTGGCCGGGCTGGGAAAGGTCTTTTTTATGGGTCAGCTCATAGCCTTCGCCAAACAGGATGTCGAGCACCCTGCGGCTCAAGTGGGCATGGCGCGCGGAAGTTTCAAGCAATACGCTTTTTTTCATCGTTTATTTCCTCCAAAAAATACATTTCTTTCTTCCTATTTTACATCAACCGCCGGGAAATAGCAACGTTAAATCTTAGATATCGCTCTACAAATCCCAGCGGATGTGCTATACTGAATGCATTCAAAACAGAGGAAAGGCGCTGAGATGCATATGTATGAAACCTGGGAGGCATTGGAAACAGCATGTTTCAGTTGCCACAACTGCCCGCTGGGGGAAACGCGGACCAAGCTGGTTTTCGGCGTGGGCAGCAGGAGAGCAGGCGTGCTTTTGATCGGCGAGGGCCCGGGAGAAAATGAGGATTTGCAGGGCGAACCGTTTGTAGGCCGCGGCGGGAAACTGCTCGATCAATATTTGGCTGTGGTTGATTTGGAACGCGGCAAAAATATTTACATTGCCAATATGGTAAAATGCCGTCCGCCGAAAAATCGCGATCCGCTGCCTGCCGAGCAGGAGGCCTGCCTGCCTTGGCTACGCGAGCAAGTGCGCCTGCTTCGGCCAAAGATTATTGTTTGCCTTGGGAGAATTTCTGCACAACGCCTCATCGATAAGAATTTTCGTGTCACCAAGCAGCACGGTCAATTTATGGAAAAAAACGGCGTGTGGATGATGGGCACTTATCATCCGGCTTCGCTTTTGCGCAACCCGCAGCAGAAGCCGGAGGCATTGGAAGACTTTATTGCGCTGCGGGAAAAGATTTGGGAGGTTTGCCCGGAGACATATGAGGATACGGCCGCTTTCTCAGATGAAAAGGGCTGAATCGCATTGATAGCACGGAGGAAAAGAAAAAGGAGCGCATTGCTAGTGCTGCAACGCGCTCCTTTTCTTTGTATCAGCTTATTGGTTATAATAGGTCGATTTCTCTTTGCAGGGAGCGGGATACATAGCTGCCGCCGAATTTTAGAAAACCCGCCGCCTTGGAGAGCATCCCAGGGTGTGCAAGCCTGCGGTCTTTTTCTGTGATCCAAAAATCAAATTCCCGTTTTTTAAGCGTGTCATACAGCGGCGCGGCTGTCCGGCAGGCGGGAAGATCTGTGCCGCTTGCAGCCAGAAGAAGGAGGTTTTGATCGAGCGGGAGGGTAAAGGATTTCGCTCCCGCTGGAATTTCGAACGTATATTTGAAAAAATACGCCTGCTCGCCGTAGCTATCCGCATCGCCTCTATGGAGATGAGTCGCATTCCAGGCAAGAACGGTCTGCTTAATCTGCCCAGTCTCCTGCATGCCGTAGAGATCCCATTTTCCAACCGCCTCCAGGAGATCATGCACGGTAAATAGAAAGCCGGTTTTGCCGATGGTCAGCGCGGTGCGCCGATCACCGCTGAGTGAGGCCATCATCAGGCTCAGATATTTTGCGCCCTCCGGGATACTCAGTTTTTGCCCACGGCAGATCACAGCATTTGCCGCCAAATCCTCTTTGGGGCCAGTCACAAAGCGCACGCCGCCGCAGCGGATCTCCGATGGGAAACGCTCTGCGGGTAGGGCTACAGGGCAAGCAGTGCCGCAATCCGCCCGATTGCGGTTAAAAGAAAGGAGATCCGTATCGTAAGGCAGCTCGATTGGCATGCTGTGCTTGAGCTGGCCGCACACCGGAGCGGGCGCGAGCGTTAGGGCAAAGGAGCGCGGTTCAAAGGCCTTTAGGTCAAATTGCAGCACGCCTCCCTCCAGCAGGAATTCCCCCTCCTCCCGCGGTTCCTCAGAGGCATAGATTTCTCGTGCAGATGCAATCCCGGCCCCAAGCTCAAAACGGAGCTTTGTGTGGGTTTTTCCTGCACCTTCATTGAAACGGATAATGATCTCATCAGAATCCTGCGCTTTTTTAAGCGCACGCACCAATGTATTTTCTTCGCTAATCCTGCCAAAGGAGAATTCGCGGCCTAGGGCACCCGGATGCTTTTCCACAAGAAAGGCGTTCATGGGCTGGTTAAAGCGCGCGGCCGCCATCTGTGTGCCGTTTTCATAGCCGCCCATATGGCCGAAAATACCGAAGCTGTAGCGGTTTAGGCCAAGATCCATCGTATTCTGGCCGCTTTCATCGCGGTAGGCGGATTGTGGGGTGTGAATGCCGGTCAACCGCAAGCAGTTGTCAAGCGGCTTATCCCAACCGTATTTCGAATCGCTCAGGATGGATACACCGCAGCTGCCATCCACCTTTGTGATATCCGCCCACATTTGTGCGGGCACCTCATAGAGCTTCGGTGTATTATTGCCGCGCTCAATGACGCCAAGGCCAAGGTCATAGCTTGCTTTGGGGTTGGATACCGCCAGCGGAAACTGCGTTTTGAGCAAGCTGCGCATATTGCGCCATTCGATCTCGTTATAAACCTCCACCGTATCGCCTCCGGCAGACAGGGAAATAACCTGACGGAAGGTCGAGGGGCCGCACACACGCAGCGTTTCGATCGCAACGCGGGCGGGGCCGTTCTCCAAGATGGTGAATTTAGGCGCACGCGCATACGCTATCGGCTTTGTCATCACTTCAACGAAATCAAGCTCCCATGCGGGCCAGTGCGTGCTGCCCAAGTAGTGGTGGACGCCCATGCGGATGGGGGCGGTAAGCAGGTCCATCCCAACCTCTTTATCATAGATGCTGGAGATATCGCCGTTATGGTCAAGCGTGAGGCGGTAACGCTCGTTTTCCAGCAGCTTTTCCTGCGCGCGTAAACGCGTTTGGATGGGGCAGGGCTCCCCGGACTCCCGCACATCATATACGGCATAGCCCATGGAGGGAACGCTTGCGATGAATACAATTTTTAGAGCCTCGCCGTTGCGCGAAAGCACCTGCGCAGGCACTTCTGACCCATTCAGATCGTAAACACGAAGATACTGGCAGTTTTCAGAAACGGGAATAAAAGCCGTGACCGGACCAATGCGGTTCTCACTCCCTTGGAGGGGATTGTTGACGAGCAGGGCCGTGCCCTTGACAAAAGAGGTATCCATCAGAGTGGATACGGCGCCCACGCTTGCGCGGTATTCTTCTGCAAGCTCGTTGAGCGAGAGGATATAATCGTTCCAATTGCGCTGGTAGCAGCGCATTAGAGAGGTGCCGGTGAGGTCATCGTGGAACTGATGGGCGATGATCCGTTTCCATGCGGTATCCATTTTCTCCTGCGGGTAGTCGGCCGCCCCCAGCCACATTGCCGCCGAGGCGCTGCGTTCTGCCGCATCCGCCAGCTGTTCCGCGCGACGGTTCCACCGCTTGCCGATTGCGCGCGAAGTGTAAGAGCCCACGCCATGATCAGTGGAAACGAGCTCTGTGTTCCAGAAGGGGAGGCTAGCCTTTTGCTCTGGCGTCAGCTCCGCTTCCATATCACGGAAAACCTGATCGGCCGGCGCGCTGAGCACATCACTTTTTTCCGTTTTGTTTTCCGAGAGCTCCTGGCAGACGGTGGCGACGGATTCCTCCTTTGGGGCTCCTCCGCAATCCCCCGTTCCGTGAAAAATATAGGTAAAGGGGAGGTTATACTTTTTGAGATTCGCCTTGAGCTTTTGTGAGACGGCACGGTTTTTGCGCACCTTGTCAAGCTCCGCCACATAGCTGCGCGCGTCGAGAGAGGCATAGATCCAGCGGCCATCCACCCCGTACCAACGGCCTAGATCAAAGGGTATGCCGAAGGCCGAGCTCCAGGTCAGCTTTTGCGTGGTAAAGCCGGAGAGGTTTGCGTGCCGCGCAATGCTCGGCAGCGCCCAGCCGAAGCCGAAACAGTCCGGCAGGAAAATATCCGTGCTGCGTTTGCCGAACGTTTTGTCAAAATAGCTGTTCCCATAGAGGATGTTGCGAAAGAGCGCTTCCGGAGAAGGGATGTTGACATCCCCGTTTTCATATGCGCTCCCGGTCACATTCCACCGCCCCTGTGCAACATATTCCTTCAGCTTTTCAAATTCTTCCGGATAGTATTCCTCCATCAGCTCATAGCGGTAGCTCCCCTCAAAGCTAAAGCGGTAATCCGGGTATTTCTCAAAGAGCGCAAAATTATCCCGTAGGGTAGCGGGTATGTATTCGCGCAGCGTTGTTTCGAAATCCCAGTTCCAGGAGGTATCCAGATGGGCGGTGGCAACGGTGTAAATGCGTGGCTTTAGGTCCGACATGGTTATGACCATCCCTTTCTTGTGCAAGGCTGCGGCATGATGTGGCTTTGCACAGCCAAAATTTTAAGTGGAATTTATGATCGAAAAGCACCATACGCAGTTCGGAAGGGTTATCTTTCCGATGTTTACTCCGCTTCCTTATTTTCCAATGTGTCAAGCCAAGCGTTCACCTGCGCGTCGGATGGCATACGCCAATCCCCGCGCGGAGAAAGGCTGACGGAGCCCACCTTTGGGCCGTCCGGCAGGCAGGAGCGCTTAAATTGGCTCTGGAAAAAGCGCGTTAAAAACAGCCGCAGCCATGCCGTGAGTTGCTGTTGGGTATATTGATCGCCAAAAGCGCGCTTGGCAAGAAATAGAAGCTTCTGGGGATTTGTGCCGAAGCGGAGAAAATGATAGAGAAAGAAATCGTGCAGCTCATAGGGGCCGATCTTCTCCTCTGTTTTCTGTGCGATTTGGCCAACCTCATCCGGTGGCAGGAGCTCTGGGCTGACAGGCGTGTCGAGCACCGAGCGCAGCACACGCGCGGTACGTGCATCCGCCTGGGCGGCAAAATTCTCAACCAAATGGCGCACAAGCGTTTTGGGCACGCCGCAGTTAACACCATACATACTCATGTGGTCGGCATTATAGGTGCACCAGCCAAGGGCGAGCTCGCTCAAATCCCCCGTTCCGACGAGAATGCCGCCCTCCTTATTGGCGAGATCCATCAGGATTTGTGTGCGCTCACGGGCCTGCGTGTTTTCATAGGTTACGTCGTGCAGAATGGGATCATGGCCGATATCCGCCATATGCTGTAGGCAGGCTGGGCGGATATCAATTTCCCGGAAGGTCGCACCGATGCACTGGATAAGCTCTACCGCGTTGTCATAGGTGCGGTCTGTTGTGCCGAAGCCCGGCATAGTAACGCAAATAATGTTGTTGGTCGGCAGCTTTAAAAGCTCCATCGTCCGCACAGAGACAAGTAGCGCGAGCGTCGAATCAAGCCCGCCGGAAATGCCGAGCACCAGCTTCTGCATCCCGGTGTGGGAAAGCCGCTTGGCAAGCCCCGCCGCCTGAATCGAAAGAATCTCCCGGCAGCGTTCCTCCCGCTTAACGCGGTCATCCGGCACAAAGGGGTGTTTATCATAAGCGCGGTTGATCTGCGCTTCTTCCAGGGCGGGAACCGGCGCGTCGATCACTCGGTAGGCTGGTGGAGGGACGAGGGTGGCGTTATCCGGGAAGCTACCGTTTTGCCTGCGCTGGGATAAAAGCCGCTCCAGATCGACGCAGGCAACCGCTTCGCTGCCCTCTAGTAAAAAGCGGGGGCTGTCTGCGAGGAGCGTGCCGTTTTCCGCCACTGTGCATGCGCCGGCAAAGACGAGATCTGTCGTAGATTCTCCAACGCCTGCGGAGGCATAGGCATAAGCGCACAGTGCTTTGGCGCTCTGCTGTGCAATCATGGCGCGGCGATAGTCATTTTTTGCAACCGCTTCGTTGCTGGCGGAGAGGTTGACGATCACATTTGCTCCGGCCTGTGCCATCCGTGTACTGGGCGGCAGAGGAACCCAAAGATCCTCACAAATTTCAACGCCAAGCACCGCGCGGTCATTCAAGCGAAAAAGCAGGTTTCCAAACGGAATATCCTCTCCTGCAAAGCGGACCGTTTCCGCCTTTGCCTGCTCTGCCGAGACAAACCACCGCTTTTCGTAAAATTCCTGGTAATTCGGCAGGTAAGTCTTTGGTACAAAGCCGAGGATTTTACCACGGTGCAGAACGGCAGCACAATTATAAAGAAACCCGTCTACCCGTAAGGGAATGCCTATGACGATCACGGTAGAAAAGCCCTTCGTCTGCTCCGCAAGGCCGAGCAGCGCCTGTTCGCAGCTGTCAAGCAGCACATCCTGCCCAAATAAATCGCCGCAGGTATAGCTAGAGAGGCAGAGCTCCGGCAGCACGGCCACCTGAACGCCCTCTTCCTGTGCATGGCGCAGGGCGTCCAGCGTATAGATTGCATTTTGTTTTGGGTTGGCAACACAGGTGCGCGGGCTGAAAGCGCCGATTTTTAAAAAACCGAAATCCATAGAGAAACCTCACAACGTTTATTAATTTACAGCATTTAGTATATACTCTTGCGATGAGAAAAACAACAGATAAACCGGCAAACAACAGCAAAAATAAAACCGGTTGAGTTTTGCCGTATCTAGGAGCAAAAAGGAACAGACGGCCCCGGATGGACCGCCTGTTCTTTGGAATAAACGTAGGCTTAGGATTCCTCTTTTACGAAAGTTTCTGCCAGTTCATAGAAATCCTTCTCCGTTTTTATCTGTTTGCCGCAATCACGCAGTTTTTCCCGCGCAACGCTCGGGAGGGAGAGAAAATATTCGTTTACCCCGGCATCTTTTTTCAAAAGAGAATTTAGCCCACCTGCTAATTTAGGATCTGCCATATGATCATTCCTTTCGAGCCAAATGAGAACTGATTTGCTCCGTCAACCTCTTCTGCATCTGTTATGGCCGGGAACGGCTGCTTTTATGCGTTGGCTATTTGCTGTTTTTTGTGTGAGAAAATAACGGTGTACATAATCTTTGGTAAGCTGGAATACCTCTCGGCTTAAAATCGTGATAGCAATCAGGTTTGGGATTGCCAGCAGGGCGTTAAACGTGTCGGATAAGCTCCATGCGAGCTCCATCCGGACCGTACTGCCCAGAAGGACGACGGCGGCAAACAGAATTTTATAAAGGGGAACAGCTCGGTCGCCCAATAGGTAGGAAACGGCTCTTTCCCCATAATATGACCAGCCGATGAGCGTGGCAAAAGCGAATAATACAATTGAAATGGCAATGAATTTTTCGCCGGCGGCACCGAATACTGTGGCAAAGGCGGCGGCGCATAGGGCGGTGCCGCTGTACGCGCAGGAAGGAGCCCAAACCCCTGAGGTGAGGATGGCGAGCGCGGTGACAGTGCAGCATACAAGCGTATCCGCAAACACCTCAAAAATGCCCCACATGCCTTGCTCGACCGGCTCCTTTACATCCGCATCGCAATGGACGATCACGGAAGTGCCGAGCCCAGCCTCATTGGAAAAGACGCCCATTGAAACGCCGGTGCGCAGTGCGCGGGCCATGCCGTAGCCCGCTGTTCCACCTATGGCAGAACGAATGGAAAAAGCCTCTGAAATAATACCGCCGACCGCCTGCGGAAGGCGGCGAATATTTATCAAAATTACAGCGCAGCCTGCTGTTAAATACAGAATTGCCATGATGGGAACTAGTTTTTCCGTCACGGCGGCAATGCGTTTGATACCGCCGAGCAAGATAATTCCAATCAATATGGCCGCCGCTGCTCCTGTCACTTTGGGGGATACGCCGAAGGCGTTTTTCATAGCCTGCGCCATTGAATTGCTCTGCGAGAGGTTGCCCATGCCGAAGGAGACGGGAATACAAAGGGCTGCAAAGAGCAGAGCCATCCATTTGCAGTGAAGCCCTTTTTCCATATAGACCATTGCGCCGCCTACCCAGCGATTTTTTGCATCCGGATAGCGGTAGCGGATGCCGAGCGTTTTTTCCGCAAAGCTTGTCATCATGCCGAGAAAAGCGGAAGCCCACATCCAGAAGATCGCGCCCGGGCCGCCTGTAGAAAGGGCGATAGCAACACCGACGATGTTGCCGGTGCCGATTGCGGCGGCGAGTGCGGTGGAGAGTGCTTGGAACGGAGTGATGGAATGGGCAGGTAGCTTCTGCCTGCCTCCCTTCCTGGCGAAGAGGCTGCCGACCGTCAGGCGCATCCATTTGGATAACCAGCGGACCTGAAAAAAACGTGTGCCGACCGTGAACAGAAAGCCGACCAGCAGAAAGCAAAGGAGCATCCCACGGCCCCAAAGGATGGAGTTGAGCATTTGATTCAGATTGGAAATTGTATTTGTAAATGCCGCCATGGATAGCCTCCAATTCAAACATGTTGTGCACATGATACTTGCAATAATTAAGAAAAGCTTATTTCAGAATGGATGGTAAGGCGAAACGGCATTCATCTCAATCCACGCACCCGCGTGGGGCGCTACCCTTCTGGTTTAATCCCATATTACGCACACTTCGACTTGAATATCACCTATATAGGAGCAAATTTGTATTCTCTTTATTTACCTACCTATGTGAAAGTGTGTTCTATATATATGCATGAGCAAGCCTATATTATTATTGCCGATGCCTCATCAATTGTATGAGATGTAGCGCGCTGTGTCGGATGCGACAAAACAGGATTTCTATACAATATTCGTGAATCGGCAGACTTATTTCGGCATGCCTGTTTCAATCCACGCACCCGCGTGGGGTGCGACATCGCTGCGCAAATTCTTTTTGCACCGCATTTGGATTTCAATCCACGCACCCGCGTGGGGTGCGACGGTACGGCGATCTTTTGCGGCGCTCAGGGATCGGGATTTCAATCCACGCACCCGCGTGGGGTGCGACACATTCGTCACCACACCGCAGAGGTCGAGGATATAATTTCAATCCACGCACCCGCGTGGGGTGCGACAGCAAAAGTTTATAAAATAATATGCAAAAAGAAATAGAATATATCAAAACTCGTCTCAGATCATTTTTTTGATGCCTTTCATGAACAAAATTGTTCCATTTAATACTTATAGATGCTTTTTACTGGTGCGAATCTTCTTCTGCTTTTCTGTTCGCTTTTGGTTCGCACCGCGTTGCGAAGGGCTATTTTTTTAAATAATCAATGGTTCTGTGACGTCAAAGGACGGCTTCGCCCCCACATGTTTCACCTTGGTCTTATAGTTGTTGCCGAGATAATAGAAACGCAGGCTGTCTGTTTCCGGATCGATGATCTGCTCCAGCTTATGTTCCACTTCACGGCAGATCGCTGCATCTAAATGGCATTCAAAAACAGAATTTTGGACGCGTTGGCCATAATTAACACACTGCTTGGCAACCTTCCGGAGCCGCTTCTTTCCGGCGGTTGTTTCTGTATTAACATCATAGGTGATCAGCACAAGCATAAAGTATCTCCTTCGCATTGGGATCGTTGAAGCGATAACCGCAGCCGGCCCTGTTGCTGGATTCATCGTGGAGATGCCGCTTATTTCCATAGAAACGGCGGGTACCCGTCGGTATCGCCGCGCAGATAACGCGCGAATAGCATCGCCTGCGCATAAGGCACCAAGCCCCAGGCTATCTTTTCTCCTAGGAAAGGGTGCACGATGGTTTCCTGCTTTTTGCTCTGCCAGGCAGTTAAAATCGTCTTTCGAGTCTCGTCATCCATCAGCACAGCGCCGTTTTCTTTTTGATGGAATCCCTCTGGCTTTACCATGCGGCGGTTGATAAGCGTGAGGACAAGGCGATCCGCCATGACACCGCGCAACTCCTCCATCAAATCGAGAGCGAGCGACGTGCCGTTCACGGTGCAAAAAGCCGACGTATGCATCAAGCCCGACTGCCTCCAGAGCGGAAGTGGAATCATGCGCAAGCAATGTATAAACAAAAGAAAGCATTGCATTCACATTGTCGAGAGGTGGGCGGCGGTTTCTGCCGGCAAACCTGAACGCCTCCTTTTGCTGAAGGATCAGGTCATCCAATACAGAGAAATACCGAGCGGCTGCCTCGCCCTCCACACCCCGCATTTCCTCCAGCGTGGAAGCAGATTCCAAGCGCCCGATGGACTCTGCCAGAAAGGCAGAGGATTGCTTGAGTTTCTCCACATCAAGCCGCAGGGCGTAGTCACGCGCTGCCCGTTCGAGGATCCAGCGGCTGTTGTGAACCTTGGCGAGCAAAAAGTTCCGCGCAAGATCCGCACTGGCCGATTCGCTGTCCGATAGGCGGTATTGCGTTTTACGCAGAAGCACATTCCCTTGCTCTTCGCCCACGATCCGAGCGAGAAATTTTCCATTTTGCGTTAAAAAACTTAGCGCGATTTTCCTCTTTGCGCAGGCTCCCATCAGCGCAGGGCTTGCGCCCGTGTAGCCGAAGGCGATGATACTCTCCAAATTATGGAGGGGAATCCGCCGAAGCTCCACATCTTTTTTGAGGATTACGACGTTTTCCCCATCCAGAGCCAAATAGGTATCCGGCGTGGTGACAAACAGGGTGTTAGAAAGCTGTTTCACAGCGTTGCCCCTTCCTTTTGAGATGGCTCTTCGTGCAAAGCAGCCTGGAGATATGCCTGAACGGACTGCTTCTGGCAGAGCTTTGGCAGGCACAGGCCGTTCAGCGAACAGGCCCGGCAGCTCTTTGTGGGCTTCACGCGCGGTGTGTATTGCCTGCGGTAATCGTCATGCATTTCCCGCAGCATAGCACGGACTTTCTGGCGAAGCTCCTCCTCCAGCAACACCTTGCTGCGGCGGTTGGGCTCACCGTAATAGAGATAGGCCTCTGGAATATCGCAGCAGAGCATCTCCTCCAGGCACATAGCCTGGCAACAGAGCTGTAGCCGATCCGCATCGGTTTCTTTGGGGCTGCCGCGTTTGTACTCCACGGGAATGGGAAGCCACTTGCCTCCCCGGCCAAAAATTGGAACACCATCCGGCGAAGCGTGTAGCTCCACCACATCGCATACGCCATTGACGCCGAGCGTGCGGGATTGAACCGCCATGCCGCGGGAGATTAGCACAGTTCCCCGCTTTTCAGCGAAAAAGGCGTCGTGTGCATTCTCGTGTAA
>OGOY01003639.1_pt1 | contig 11539 bp, 10 predicted proteins | sample 1552811 | NCBI WGS metagenome assembly OGOY01 (sample SAMEA2580132, study PRJEB22360) | human gut metagenome | biome: human gut; feature: human-associated habitat; material: faeces | place: Denmark | collected 2008/2010 | reverse complement strand
GGATCACGGCTTCGTTATCAAAGGTTTCCTGACAGCACGGCTCACTGCACTGGAACAGGCCGTAATCGCCCTGCGTGTAGAACAACCGCTTTTTGTCGAACCCTGCTTTCTGGAAGCAGTGGTCCACATTGGTGGTGATTACAAAGTAATCCTTATCCTGCACCAGCCGGAACAGCGTGCCGTATACAGACTTCGGGGCGTTCTGATAGCGGTTGATATAAATGTACCGGCTCCAGTACGCCCAGTATTCCTCCATGGTGGGGTAAGGGTAGAAGCCACCGGAATACATATCCGTAAAGCCGTATTTGCTGGCAAAATCGGAGAAATATGTTCGGAATCGTTCCCCGGCGGAGGTGAACCCGGCGGAGGTGGACAGCCCGGCTCCTGCGCCGATGATGACGGCATCAGCCTCGTGCAGGGCCTTTTTGAGCTGCTCAGGCTGTGAGCAGTCGGGTGTAGATTTCCTTGTCCAAATCTTTGAAAACATTGAGCAGTGCGCGCAGCAGCTGCTTCTGCCCGGCGGCATCGTCCGGGACGGCCAGCTGCCGGTATTCGGGGGCTTCTGCCAGCAGGCTGCTGAGCAAAAAACGGCGGCGTTCGGTCTGGGTCATAGAAAGACCTCCTTTGCGGTACCAAACGGCAAAACGCCCTGAAAACAGCGTTTCCAAGGCGATCTGCACGAAACGGGAATCAGAACTCGTAGGGAGGGTTGCCGGAGAAGTCGGCAATGGCGCCGTGAGCATCCTCCAGGATTATTGCATTGGGTGTGCGGGGCATCTCGGCGTGCCCCGGCTGACGAGGCCATGATACACCCCTTTTTGCCCGGCGTAAAGTACGCACAATGCGGTAACCTGGTTACCGGCGGGTGACTTTTGACCGGTTACGATTCGGAAACTTTTGCGGTGAACCGCTTATTTCTCGCAATTTGGACTGCAAAAAAATTTTTTGAGCCGGATGTGCGGGGGTGTCCGGCCCCTGCTTGACAAGCACCGCGTCTGTGCCGTAAAATAGAAAAAATGGCCCGCGAGGGGCCGGAGGGGAGAAACGACAGATGTGTACCAAAAAGGAACTGTCGGCCTGCCCGGTGGAAACCACCCTCACCATGATCAGTGACAAATGGAAGGTGCTGATCCTGCGGGACTTGCTCACCGGCACCAAGCGTTTCGGCGAGCTGAAAAAGTCGCTGACCGGCGTGAGTCAGAAGGTGCTCACCTCCCAGTTGCGGGAGATGGAGGAAAACGGTCTGGTGGAGCGCAAGGCCTACCCGGAGGTGCCGCCCCGGGTGGAGTACAGCCTGACCCCGCTGGGCCGGAGCCTGAAGCCCATCATGGATGCCATGCGGGTGTGGGGCGAACAGTACAAACAACAGAATGCGTGACTGCGCGCCGGGCAGCTGCCGTACCTGCGGCAGCACCCGGCATTTTTTGCAAAAAGGAGAAATTGCACCATGGAGCGGATCTTACTGCTGGAGGATGACAAAAGTCTGGTCACCGGGCTGACCCTTGCACTGGGCCGGGCGGGTTATGCGCTGGACACGGCCCGTACCCTGGCCGAGGCCGGGCATCTGTGGCAGGCGGGCCGCTACGACCTGCTGATGCTGGACGTGACCCTGCCGGACGGCACCGGCTTCGACTTCTGCCGGGAGGTGCGCCGCACTTCCGGGGTGCCCATCCTGTTTCTGACCGCGTCGGATGAGGAAATGGACATCATCACCGGGCTGGACCTGGGTGGTGACGATTACATCACCAAGCCCTTCAAGCTGGGGGTGCTACTGAGTCGGGTGCACGCACTGCTGCGCCGGGCCGGAGGGTTCGGGGCACAGCAGGCCACCGAGCTGTGCTCCGGCGGCATCCGGGTAGATCTGCTGGCCGGCCGGGCCGAAAAGAACGGCGTTCCGCTGGAACTCACGGCAGCGGAGTACAAGCTGCTGTGCCTGTTTCTGCGCAGCCCGGGGCAGGTGCTGACCAAAGAGACCATTCTGAACGCCCTGTGGGATTGCGAGGGCAATTATGTAGATACCAACACCCTCACGGTGTACATCCGGCGGCTGCGGCTCAAGGTGGAGGATGACCCCGGCAGCCCGCAGCGGCTGGTCACGGTGCGGGGCATGGGCTACCGCTGGAACGGGGATGTGTGAGATGAAATTTCTGGTGGAGGACGATGTCCGGCAGCTGTTTGCCCGGTTGTGCACCGGGCTGGCTGCGGCCCTGCTGGCGGCAGAATGCGCGTCGTGGGCACTGTGCCCGGCACTGTGCCTGCCGCTGCTGGGGCTGTTTGTCCTTCTGGCGGCCGGGGTGCTGGGCAGTGCCGCTGCTTATTTTGCCCGACGGCAGAAACGGCTGGAGGAAGCGGCTGCGCAGGTGCGTGCCCTGCTGGACGGGGACGCCACTGCCCGGCTGGACAGCGGCCGTGAAGGGCAGTTGTACCGGCTGTTCCATGAAGTGAATGAGATGGCGGCAGTGCTCAACGCCCATGCCGACCAAGAACAGCGGGAAAAGCAGTTTTTGAAGAACACCATGGCCGATATCTCTCACCAGCTCAAGACGCCGCTGGCCGCTCTGAATATCTACAACGGTCTGCTGCAGGCCGGAACGGATGACGCAGAAAATGTGCGGGAGCTGGCCGAACTTTCCGAACAGGAGCTGGACCGGATGGAACAGCTGGTGCAAAGTCTGCTCAAGCTCACCCGGCTGGATGCGGGGACTGTACAGCTGGAAAAAACGGAACAAGATCTGCAAGGTCTGCTGGAGCAGACTGCCCGGCCCTTTGCCTGCCGCGCCCGGCAGGAGCAAAAGCAGCTGGCCGTCGCGGCAGAGCAGGGGGTGTGCCTGTGCTGTGACCGGGTGTGGATGCGCGAGGCCGTGGGCAACCTGATCAAGAATGCGCTGGACCACACCCGCGCCGGGGACACCGTGACGGTAGAGGGCAGCCGCTTTGCCGACTTTGTGCGCATCCGGGTGGTGGACACCGGCACCGGCATCCACCCGGAGGACCTGCCCCATCTGTTCAAGCGATTCTACCGCAGCCGCTTTGCGCAGGATACGCCGGGCATCGGGCTGGGGCTGCCGCTGGCGAAATCCATTGTGGAGGTCCACGGCGGCACACTGGAAGTGGAAAGTGAGCTGGGCCGGGGCACCGCCTTCACCATCCTGCTGCGGAACAGGCCCGCTCCGGCGATCCCTACAAAATTGTAGTCTTGCAGTCACCGGGCTGTAGCAAACGGGTGGTATGCTGTGGACAGATCAAAACGAAAGAAGGTTTTTGTATGAATCTGTTGCAGGCACAGGCCCTTTGCAAGACCTACGGCACCGGCGAGACTGCCGTGCAGGCGCTGAAGGACGTGAGCTTCTCGGTGCCCAAGGGCGAATTTGTGGCCGTGGTGGGCGAGAGCGGTTCCGGCAAGAGCACTCTGCTCAATCTGCTGGGCGGGCTGGACACCCCTACCTCCGGCAAGGTGCTGCTGGACGGGCGAGATCTGTTTGCCATGAAAGAGCGGGAGCGCACCATCTTCCGCCGCCGGAACATCGGCTTTGTGTTTCAGGCGTTCAACCTGATCCCGGAGCTGACCGTGGAGCAGAATATCCTGTTCCCGGTATTGCTGGACTACCAGAAGCCGGACACGGCGTATCTGGAAGAACTGCTGGATGTGCTGGACCTCCGCAAGCGGCGCAGTCACCTGCCCGGCCAGCTTTCCGGCGGGCAGCAGCAGCGCGTGGCCATCGGGCGGGCGCTCATCACCCGTCCGGCGCTGATTTTAGCCGATGAGCCGACCGGCAATCTGGACACCCGCAACAGCGGCGCGGGGATCGCCCTGCTGAAGGAGGCTTCCCGCCAATACGCCCAGACCATCGTCATGATCACCCACAGCCGCAGCATCGCCCAGACGGCAGACCGGGTGCTGCAGGTGTCGGACGGCGTGCTGACCGACTTCGGGAGGTGCGCGGAATGAAAAGCTATCTAAGCCTGATCCCCATTTCTGCCAGGGTGCGCAGGCGGCAGAACCGGCTGACCATCCTGTGCATCGTCACGGCAGTGTTCCTGGTCACGGCCATCTTCAGTGTGGCGGACATGATGCTGCGCACCCAGACGGGCCGTGCAGCCGGAAAAAGCGGCAGCTGGCATCTGGAGGTCACCGGCATCACGCCGGAGCAGGCTGCGCAGCTGGTCAGCCAGCCGGACGTGGTGCGGGTGGGTGCCGGAGCAGTATTCAATGAGAACGGCGAAAGCGCATACCGCCTGAACGGCAAGCGGGTGGTGCTGTATGGTGCCGATGCAGATTATGTGAGCCTGAACCGTGCCGCAGCCTTTGCGGGCACCTACCCGCAGGCGGAAAACGAAGTGCTGCTGGGCAAGACCGCTGCACGGGTGCTGCATGTGGGCAGCGGAGACACTGTAACGCTGACACTGCCGGACGGAACGGAAAAGCCCCTCACGGTCACCGGCGTCGGCGGCATCGACGAGAATTTTTACGGCGAGCAGTACAGCATCGTGGATGCCTACCTGCCGCAGGAAGCCTTTGCGGCCCTGCTGACTGCAAACGGCGAGGCACTGCCCCAGACACATTATGAGCTGGAATACACCAGCGCGGCCAGAGCAGCAAAGGCCCTGCCGAAGCTGCGCAGCCGGTACGGGGAGACGGCTGTGCAGGAAAACCTGCAGGTGATGGGTTCGGCAGGGCAGAGCAGCAGTACGGCTTTTCAGACCGTGTACGGGATGGCAGCGGTGCTGTTCGTGCTGGTGCTGCTGGCCGGAGTGCTGATGATCTCCGGCAGCATGAACAGCAATCTGGCCCAGCGCACCCAGTTCTTTGGCATGATGCGCTGCATCGGCATGAGCAAACGGCAGGTCATCCGGTTCGTCCGGCTGGAAGCCCTCAACTGGTGCAGGACGGCGGTGCCCATCGGCCTTGTGCTGGGCACTTTGGCCAGCTGGACGATCTGCGCCGCGCTGCGGTACGGCATCGGCGGCGAGTTTGCGGCAACGCCAGTCTGGCAGCTGAGCCCTGCGGGCCTGTGCGCCGGTGCCGTGGTGGGTGTGGTGACGGTGCTGCTGGCTGCGCAGGCCCCGGCAAAGCGGGCGGGGCTGCCACGATGGCGGCGGTCTCCGGCAGCACCCAGAATGTGCCGGTGGGCCGTGCGGCCCATGCCGGAAAGGGCCGGGTGGAACTGGCACTGGGCGTCCGCCATGCCACCGCCAGCAAAAAGAACTGGGCCCTGATGACCGCCAGCTTTGCGTTGAGCATTGTGCTGGCGCTGGGCTTTACCGTGCTCTTGCAGTTCGCCTCTCTGCTGTTGCCCAGTCTGGTGCCGTGGCAGCCCGATGTGCTTTACAACGGCTACGGCAATGCGCAGGTGCTGCCCGGCAGCATGACCCGGACACTGCTGGAAGTGCCGGGCGTCGCCCATGCGTGGGGCTGCACTGGTCTGGTGGATACCCCGGCCAGCAGCGACAAGGGCAACGTGGACCACGTTATCTTCTGCTCCTACGATGATTATATGCTGGAGTCCAGCCGTTCCGTGGTGGTACGGGGTCGGATGCCCGGCGCAGGCAATGAAGTGATGACCATCTACAATAAGAACAACCCTATGCAGATCGGGGACGTCATCACAGTGAACGGGGTGCCGCTTACCATCGTGGGTGCCTTCTCGGAGGGCGCCTTCCCGGATGATGTGACCCTTATTGCACCGGAAGCGCTGTTCCGACAGGTGGCAGGCGACCAGAACTATAATATGGTAGGTGTGCAGTTGGACCGCACCGCCGACGAGGACACCCTCTTCACGCTGGCGGACCTTGCCACGGATGACGTCATCATGCAGGACCTGCGGGAGAGCAACCGGCAGGACCGCGGCACCTATTACGCGGTACGCATCGTGCTGTACGGTTTTCTGGCCATCATCGGCGGCATCTCGCTGCTGAACATCGTCAACAGCATCTCCATGAGCGTTTCCGCCCGTGCCCGGCAGTACGGTGCCATGCGCGCCGTGGGCATGGAGGATGTCCAACTGTGCCGGATGATCGCGGCGGAGGCCGGGACCTATGCGGCGTCCGGCCTGCTGGTGGGCGTTGCTGCCGGCCTTGTGCTGCACCGTGCACTGTATACCCGGCTGATCACCCACTATTTCGGCGTCGTGTGGCGGGTGCCCTTCGGGCTGCTGGCAGTGCTCTGTCTGTTCGTGGCAGGTGCAGCGGCGCTTGCGGTGCACGGCCCGGTGAAGCGATTGCAGGCAATGCCCGTCACAGCAGCCATCAACGAACTCTGACAAACAAAAAACAAGCGCCGGAGCGCTCCCTTTTGCGGGAATGCTCCGGCGCTTTTGGGTGTAACTCAGTCCAGTACGGGAATGTCCAGCCCGAATTCCAGCGGGCGGAAGCGGGGGCAGACGTTCTCGGTGATGCAGATGACCGATGCGGCCAGCCGGCTGCCGATCTCGCAGGAGGCGGGCAGGTTCTTGCCGTAGGTCAGGCCGATGACTGTACCGGCAAAGAAGGCGTCACCGGCACCGGTGGTGTCGATCACATCCACCTTCTTGGCGGGCACAACGCCGCTTTCGCCGTTGGCGCGGGCATACACGGCACCCTGCCCGCCCATGGTGACCACCATGCAGGGGATGTTGGCGCTGTGTACATTGGCGGCCAGCACCTCCCGCATGGCAGCGGGGGAAAGGTGGTCGTAATCGTCCGAGAAGAGCAGCCCGGCTTCCTGCTGGTTGCACACAAAGCAGTCCACCTGCTGCAAAAAGTCGCGGCGCTCCATGGCGATGCTCATGTTGGAGATGGCCGCGTAGACCCGCTTGTTGTACTTTTTGGCAAAGCGCAGCACCTGCTTGACCGTCTCTTTTTCCAGATCCAGCTCCAGCGCAATGCTGTCGCAGTCCTTGAAGATCTCGTCTCCCTGCTCTTTTAGCAGAGCGGTGAGGGGAGTGGTGTCCGGGCGCTTGGAGATGGAGGCGCATACGTCACCGTCGTTGTTGAACACGGCCAGCCAGGTGCCCATGCCGTCCTTCACGCGGCGGATGAACTGGGTGTTCACCTTGTGGTCGCGGAGCTTGTCGATGACATCCTGGCCCATGCCGGTGTCGTCCACCAGACCCACAAAGGTGGGGCGCAGCTCCACATTGGCGATGTCCTCCACGATGTTGCGGCTCACACCACCGTGTACCTGCTCGACCCGGCCGGAGTTGCGCCCGCCCGGGATGTAGGTGGAAAGGGGGTACCCCTTGATGTCCACAAAAACGGCTCCGATGACTACGATTCCCATAGAAAAACCTTCCTGCAAAAATATTTTGCCTTCATTATACCAACTCTTTACGACAGAATCCATCCTTTTTGTCATTTCGGACCGAAAAAGCGTGCAGAAGGCCGAACTGCCTTACAGGGCGGTGTTTGCCGTCCGAACCAGGAACTCCATGGCCTGCACGGGGTACTGCCCGGCGGCGGTCTCACCGGTGAGCATCAGGCTGGACGCACCATCCAACACAGCATTGTAAATATCGCTCACCTCGGCGCGGGTGGGCACGGCACGGGTGCACATGCTGTCCAGCATCTGGGTGACCACCATAAAGGGTACCCCGGCGGCCCGGCAGGCGGCGGAAAGCTGTTTCTGACAGCGGGGCAGCTCCCACAGCGGCATGGCGTTGCCCAGGTCGCCGCGGGCGATGACCACCTCGTCCACGAGGGACAGAAACTCCGGCAGAGCCTGCACCCCGGCAAGGTTCTCGATCTTTGCAAAGATGCGGATCTGCGGCGCACCGGCCTCGGCCAGCGCCTGCCGCAAAGCAAGGATGTCCTGTTTCCCGCGCACGAAGGGCAGCATGACCCCGGTGACGCCGCAGGAAGCTGCGATGCGCAGGTTGGCAAGGTCCTCACTTGTCAGGGTGGGCATGGGCACCGACAGACCCGGGGCGGCAATGCTCTTGCGGCTTTGCAGAACGCCGCCCCGCAGTACGGTGCAGACCAGTGCATCAGGCCCGGCGGCAATTACTTTCACCAGCAGCTTGCCGTCATCCAGCAGAAGCAGCTGCCCGGGGCGGGCTGCCTGCACGAGCTGGACAGGGCAGGGGATGCCGCCTGCACCCAGCTGTACCGTGCCGCCCTCCGGCAGAGTGACCGGGCTGGCCAGCCGCCCGACACGCAGTTCCGGCCCCTGCAGGTCGATGAGCAGGTCCGGAATGCCGACAGCGTGGATCATTGCCAGCCAGTCAGCGTGTTCGGCCAGCGCCCCGTGGGAAAGGTTCATGCGCAGGCCGGTCATGCCGGCGTCCACAAGGCGGCGCAGAGTTCCGGCACTGGCGCAGGCCGGGCCGATGGTTCCATAAAAATGCATAAGGGTCCCTTCTTTCATAGATTGCGCAGGTGTTCCTGCAAAAAGCTGCACAAAAGCCGGACACAGAGGTGCTCTGCGTGCTCCGGCTGCAAAAAGGCGGCGCAGATGGGCGGCATGCCGTCCAGTGCCACGTCCTGAACATTGTCCATGCTGTGGTCGGAGGTGATCTCCAACCGGTCCAGGGCCAGACCGTTGCGCTCCTGGGTGCGGTAAAGCACTTGATAGTATTGCTCGCCGATCTCTACCTTCGGGCGGGCACCGGCCTGCCGCAGGGTATTCCACAGCGGGGCCAGCGGCTCCGGCGCAAGGCCCGGCACCAACAGCAGCTGGCCGTCCAGCTCTGCCGGGGCGATGCTGCTGCGCCCCCAGAACGGGCTGCAGCGGGGCACCAGCAGGGCCGCAGTGTGCCGGGTGAGCGCGGTGCGGGCAAGCCCGGCCGCGCAGCCGCCCAGGTCCATCACCAGCCCGGCGTCCAGCGTGCCGTTCTGCAATTGTGCACATACGGCGTCGTTGGAGAGCAATGTGGTTTCCAGCGGGATGCCCGGGTATTGCTGCCGGAACTGCTCCAGCACATTCCCCAGCATGGGCAGGTAGCTGGGCACCAACGCCACACTGATGCCCAGCCGCAGGGCGGGGGACCGGATATCCTGATACGCCTGCGCGCACATCCGCTCAAATTGCTCCACCACCGGCGCGGCCTGCGCCCGGAAGCGCTGGCCCTTTTCGGTCAGGGCAAGGTGATTGCGCACATTGATGAACAGCGGGCCGCAAAGCTCTTCTTCCAGTGCGGCAATGCTGAGGCGCAGCGCCTGCCGGGACAGATACATCCGCCCGGCCGTGCGGGTATAGTTCAGGTCCTGACACAGGGCCAGAAAATAGCGCAGCTGCTGAATGGTCATGGGAGGTTCCTTTCCAGAAATAAAACGCAAGTTTTACTTGATGCTTATAGGGATATTATATCTTCTTTTTCTTTGCTTGTAAATGTGATACTTTTAACAAGAACGGCAATAAGATTTTGTCGATACGAAGATACGAGCAAGAAAAGGAAGAAATTATGATGGAAAAGATCTCTCGTAAAGGATTTCTGAAAATCGCAGCAGCCGCTGCCATGAGCAGCGTCACCGCAGCCGGTCTGGCTGCCTGCAATGCAGCCAGCAGCTCCACCGCTGCTGCATCCTCCGGTGCAGCCGGCATCTACACCCCTGGCACCTACACCGCCACCGCCAAGGGCATGAGCGAGATCACCGCCACGGTGACCTTTGACGCTGCCAGCATCACCAAGGTGGAGCTGGACCTGTCCGGCGAGACCGACAGCATCGGCCAGGCCGCCAAGGATAAGCTGATCGAGCAGGTGATGAACGCTCAGACCAGCCAGATCGACGGTGTGACCGGTGCCACCGTGACCAGCAAGGCTGTGCAGAACGCTGTGGCCGACTGCATCCGTCAGGCCAGCGGCGGTGCCATCAACCCCGCTGAGCAGACCACCGAGGAGACTGCCTCCACCGCCGACTGGCTGGGCGAGGAGCCCGAAGTGGCCGAGAGCGACATCAAGCAGACCGTGGAGTGTGAGGTGCTGGTGGTGGGTGCTGGTTCTTCTGGTACCTTTGCCGCTGCCGCCGCGGCCGAGGCTGGTGCCAAGACCATCCTGATCGAAAAGTTCGGCCACGACATGGCCAGCGGCATCCGCGACACGCTGGCTGCCTGCGGCTCCAAGCAGCAGCAGGAGGACGGTGATGACGTGAACAAGAAGGACGCTGTGCGCTACCTGTGCAATTGGAGCCAGGGCTATACCCGCCGCAGCCTGGCACAGGTGTGGGCAGACCGCAGCGGTGAGACCATCGACTGGTTCACCGACGTACTGGCCGAGAGCGGCATCGACTTCCGCCACGAGATCGACGAAAAGCGTGACAACGACAACTACGAGGTGCTGGACGTGGGCCACAGCACCCAGTACGGCGACGAGTACAGCGAGCAGCTGACCATGGACGCCGTGCTCAAGCACGCCGAGGCCGACGGTCTGGAAGTGCAGTACGAGATCACCATGGTCAAGCTGGAAAAGGACGGCAACCGCGTCACCGGCCTGATCGCCAAGAATGCCAACGACGAGTATGTGCGCTACAACGCATCCAAGGGCGTCATTCTGGCCTGCGGCGGCTACAGCGGCAATGAAACCATGATGAACGCCCTGCAGCCCCAGAGCGTGGAGCAGACCTGCATCAACTGTTCCAAGCCCGGTGCCAAGGGCGACGGTATCAAGGCCTGCCTGTGGGCCGGTGCCATCATGGACCAGACCCACACCTCCATGATCTTTGACCGCGGTGCCATCAAGCCGGACCAGACCGGCGAGTACGGCAAGGCCAGCGATGGCGCGCTGTTCTGGATGGGCAGCCAGCCGTTCCTGAAGGTGAACCTGAACGGTGAGCGCTTCATGAACGAGTACATGCCTTACGATCTGGTGCTGCACGCTGCAGCCAGCCAGCCCTACCACACCTACTGCACTGTGTGGGACAGCAAGTACCCCGAGGATGTGGAGCACTTTGCCACCCACGGCTGCAGCCGTCTGTACCCGCATGTGAACGGCACCGCTCCGGTGTTCCCCATTGAGTACATCGAGGGCATGAACGCCGATCTGCAGGACCAGGGTTACATCGTGCAGGCCGACACCGTGGAGGAGCTGGCCGACAAGCTGGGCCTGCCCAAGGACACCTTCACCGCAACGGTGGATCGCTACAATGAGCTGGCTGCCAAGGGCGAGGACGAGGACTACGACAAGGAGAGCTACCGCCTCTCCACCCTGAGCGAGGCACCCTTCTACGGTGTGCGCCAGTCCGGCGGCTACCTCATCTGCACCATCGACGGCATCCAGATCGACGACAACATGCACGCACTGGACCACGACTTCAAGGCCATCCCGGGCCTGTACGTCATCGGCGACATGAGCGGCAACTACTTCTCCGGCAGCTATCCCTGCCTGATGGCCGGTGCCGCCGCAGGCCGCAGCGCCACCTTCGGCCGCTTTGCCGGTCAGAACGCTGCCGCCGGCATCTGATATTACAGAACCTGAAAAAATCCCCAGTCTGTGCCGATTCCAGGTGGCACAGACTGGGGATTTGCTTGTTAGGTGGTGTTCCCACACATAATCCCGAATCTCTTTGTAAGTGGCCTTGCTTTCCGCAGCAGTCACATCCAGTTCATCCATGCTGACGTCCACTTCGA
>OGOY01003617.1_pt1 | contig 11589 bp, 9 predicted proteins | sample 1552811 | NCBI WGS metagenome assembly OGOY01 (sample SAMEA2580132, study PRJEB22360) | human gut metagenome | biome: human gut; feature: human-associated habitat; material: faeces | place: Denmark | collected 2008/2010 | reverse complement strand
AGTAGCTTCATGATACATCTACCGGGGCAAAGCTTACCCGGCAAGGTTTCTCACATGGTCGACGTCAGATTCCTGAAGTGTGAGTGCATCAGGGCTGACGAGCAGCAATTAGGCTGCTAACGCGTACTGTTCGTCTGCGTTTATATTTAGTTTCCCGGTTGGTACGCAGTTTGGGAGTCTGCGGATGGCTTCCCTAACTTCAAAGCCCCCGTCGAAACCAGTACAAGCCCTTGTATAAAAAAGACTTCTGATGACTTCATTCTCTTCAAGTCATCTCTGGTGGACAGACGAACTCTAAGCCAGTTGTTTTTTGACTGGATTTAATTATACCAGAATGTTTTTTCGTGTCAAGGATATTTGCAAAAAAGGTTCCGGGCTGTGCACGGTTTTTCTTACCCTCACAGCCTGGAACCCAAGTCTGAAACTGTCAGCCTTATATGCTCTGCATCATATTCATTCGCCGTCTTTTACTTTCAGACAGATGATATGTTTCTCTTTGTCATATCCGTTAATACGGACCTTCATTCCCTCTTTTGTCTCTTCGCACTGTACATTAAGTGTTGAATCCAGTGTCTCTGCACTTCCTTTTACGCCCGGAATCAGCACTGTATTCTCTTCCTGGGAAAGTCCCTCTATAAATACATAAAGATCTTTTTCTTTTGCTGTAAAAAACAGCTGTACACCATCTCCTGCTGTTTCCGGAAGATGTGCGGAACAACTGGTATCATAAATACCTTCTCCGTTGATCTCCAGCCATTTTCCAAGCGCAAGAAGACGTTTTTCCTGCTCAGCCGGAATAGTTCCGTCTGGTTTCGGGCCGATATTGAGAAGCAGGTTTCCGTTATCAGATACTGTTGCAACCAGAAGATGAATCAGATCCGGAACACTGATCAGCTGATCATCTCCTTCATTTTCATTGTATCCGAAAGAAAGTCCCATACCGCGGCACATTTCCCACTTTTCCTTGCGATTAGCTTCGCCCTGTTTGTATTCTTTTGTGCTGAAGTCATGATACAGTCCATTAAACCGGTCATTGACCACGCCTTCCTCCACCACATTATAATAATGTGCCAGGAAATACGGCATCATATGCTCACTCTGCTTTGGCCATCCAATATCATTCCAGAATACGGACGGGTGATATTTGTCTACCAGCTCTTTCATCTGGTTGTAAGAATAGTCTGCATACTCAAAAGTCGGGCAGGCATTTCCGAAATTGTCCTCTTCCTTGAAAATCGGATCATTGGCAAACTGCCAGTCGATCAGCCCTGAATAATAAAGTCCCATTTTCAGACCTTCACTGCGCACAGCATCTGTCAGCTCTCCTGTGATATCTCTCTTCGGACCAAGTTCTTCACAGTTGAAATCTGTATATTCACTGGGATACAGGCAGAAACCATCATGATGCTTCGTTGTCAGCACAACATATTTTGCCCCTGATTTGCGGAAAAGTTCTGCCCACTTCTGTGGCTGCCAGTTCTCAGCCTTCCACATTGGCAGGAAATCTTCATAAGAAAAATCCTTGCCGTATTTCTCAATGTGATGTTCATAAGAAGGTCCTTTTCCAACATTTATGGAATTATAATACCACTCCGCATAAGGATTGTTGCAGAACCATTCTTCATTGGTCTCCACCGCACCAAGCTCCCATGTTCTTGGCGCGAAGGCAGGAACTGAATAGATTCCCCAGTGGATAAAAATTCCGAATTTACAGCCGTCATACCATTTCGGTACCTCATGCTCATTTACAGAATTCCATGTTCCTGTATATTTTTTTGACATTTTTCATATCCTCCTTGATATTATCCGCATCAGCCCTTTACAGCACCGGCTGTCATACCTGCGATCACCCATTTCTGTGCAAAAATGTATACCAGGATTACCGGCAAAGAAACCAGTACAACGTCTGCGCATACAAGATTCCAGCTTCTGCTGAACTGTCCGTAGAAATTGTATACAGAAAGAGGCAGCGTCCACTTGGAAGAAGAATTCAGAAGATACATCGGAATCTGAAGCTCATTCCATACCCACATAAAATTCAGAACGCCTGTTGTTGCAAGAACCGGTTTCAGAAGCGGCATGATCACTGTGCAGAACAGTCTTCCGCCTACTGCACCGTCCATAACTGCTGCCTCATCCAGTTCTTTCGGGATTCCTTTAATAAATCCGCTGAACATCATTGTTGTAAACGGCATGTACAGAGAAGAATATACAAGACAGAGACCGATTCTTGATCCGTAAATCCCCATTTTCTGCATCAGCTGGATAGTTGGAAGTGCAGCAAAAGGTGCAATGATTCCAAGAGTGATGATCTTATACCCGATCCTGCATCCTTTTGTATCTCTTCGTACAATGATAAAGCTTAAGAATGCAGAAAGAGAAACGATCAGTGCCACTGATATAAAGGTGATAAACACACTGTTCCCGAGAGAACGCATAAAATCTTTTTCCAGAACTGTTATGTAGTTTTCCGGATGCCACTCACTTGGCAGGCTGATATTCATATAAGCAGCTTCGCCTTTGTTTTTAAAGGAAGTGAGAAGCACCATCAGCATCGGATAGATCGTCACGATGCTCACAAGCCAGAGAATGATCTCCAGTATCAGATTGATCCTAGTTTTTTTCTTATTCATATTATAACACCGTCTCCCATCTTGATGAAAACTTCTGATATACAACTGAAACAATGACCAGAAGCACTGTGAATACAAGGTTGACAGCTACAGATTGTGAATAACGTCCTGCAGACATTTCATTCATCATCAGCGTTCCGAAACTCTCAGTCGCATTTCCTGGGCCGCCGCCTGTCATAACGTAAATCAGATCGAACATTTTCAATCCATAAATCAGACTGAACAGAATATTAACGTTTACAGTAGGCATGATCAGCGGAAGTGTGATATGGCGGAAAAGCTGCCACTCAGATGCACCGTCAAGCTTACCTGCCTCCAGATAATCAGAAGAAACTGACTGCAGACCCGCAAGTGTGATGATGATCGCATATCCCACATTTCTCCATACCTCAGCTACGCAGATAGCAAAAACTGCTGTGCCTCGTTTTCCCAGCCACTGTATATTTGCAATTCCCATAAGGTTCAGGATATTATTGATCGTACCGTGACGTGTCTGAAATACAGCACTGAAGATAAGGCCTACAACAAGGCAGGAAAAGATAGACGGGATAAAATAAACCGTTCTCAGAGCAGTCCGTGTTTTGATCTCACGGTTCAGGATATAGGCAAATACAAAGCCCAGAAGTGTTACGGTAATGGTTTTTACGCCTGCGTAGATCAGGGTATTTACAAAGGCTACCGGCACTTTCGTACTCGTAAGAACTGACATGATATTTTCAAATCCCACAAATTTCAGATTGGTTGTTCTGGCTGCACTCCAGTTGGTAAATGCATAGTAATAACCCACAGTGGACGGTACAATAAAGAAGATAAAAAATACCACAGCAGGGATCAGTGCCAGATACAGCGGATATATTTTTTTTCGATTCATGAATTTCCTCCTTAAACAATTTCAGGTTTGAAGTTTTACCCTCAAACCTGAAACCATCTTTAAAACGGATGTTTATTTACTGGGCAAAAGACTCAAGTGTTGCAACTCTGTCATCATCGATCAGTTTTACACATTCTTCTACGCTGATGTCTCCGTTCATAAGCTGAAGCAGAGCCTTGCCACCTTCCTGCTGGTTGAAACCAACGATCTTCGGCTGTGCGGAAGATGCACGGATCAGTTTATCTACGCTGTCTTTGTTTCCATCATACTGAGTGGAATTTACATTGGTTGTCTCCTGTTTGAATACTGCTGCTGTGGAAACACCATCAAATGCCTGGTTGTAATTCTCCGGATCTGCCATAAAGTTTACGAAATCGCTGGCAGCCTCTACATTATCACCATTTTTGTTTACAAGCATCAGGTTTACATTTCCGCCTTCATAGGTTCCCTCATCGCAGGTTCCCATAAATACAGGCATGATTCCGAAATCATCACCTACATAATCATAAGATTCACTGTCATAATCTGTGTCAAACCAGGTATCCCAGCAGAAGAGCATTGCAGCTTCACCTGTTCCAAGAACCTCACTTGTGTAATCCCATGTATCAGATGCAAAGTTCTTTCCAAAGTATCCTTTATCTGCTGCTTCTTTAAACCAGGTACACATATCTGTGAATTCCGGGATATCTGCGTAGGACATTTCTCCTGCATTCAGTTTTTCGATATATTCCGGATGCTCCTCAAGTACAGGATCCAGTGCGAACTGATAAAGGATTGGCCATGCATCAGCTGCTGCAAGGTAAATCGGCTGTACTCCGTTCTCCAGAAGTGTATCACAGGCTGCATTGAATTCTTCCTGTGTTGTAGGCTGCTCAATTCCCAGTTCCTCGAAGATCTTTGTGTTATAGAAGCAGCCGGAGTTGGATGCTTCCCAGAACGGAAGTCCGATCACTTTGTCATTGTAGGTTGCCTGTGGAAGAACTGAGTCCTGAATATCGGACACCCAGTCAGCATCGGACCAGTCTACAAAATTCTCTTCCGGATTAAAGTTTTTCAGGTTGCTGTTTCCGAAATGAATGTAAAGATCCGGGATATCACCTGTTGTAAATTTTGTCAGTGCAATGGTCTCTGCATTATCTGTATCAAGACCCTGCTGGTCAATCTTGTTTCCGGAAGACTCTTCCCACAGAGAAATGATCTTCTGCATGTACGGTTTTGCAAGGTCATCTGCATTTCCGTAAAGTGTCAGTGTTACTCCATCTGCTGCGCTGGCGGTTACCACGCTCCCGAATACAGATACCGTCATGCACGCTGCCATAAGTGCTGCAAACATTTTTTTCTTCATTGTAAATTTCCTCCCTTTGTTTGTTTTTCCGTTCTTAATATGGTCATATTATATAAAACTGCCTTCGGAAAATCCATGGACTTTTGTTTAATCCAACATGTACTTTTTTCCTTTTTTACATTCTTCCATCTATTTGTACAATTTTCCTTGTTTCTTTTTCGCTGTTCATATAAAATAGATACAAGAAATCTTCCGGAGGAACGATCATGAAATTCCATGAATTTTCTTTTCAAAAAAAGCTGTTCATTTCCTGCATCCTGCTAAACTCCCTTCTGCTTGTCGGTTTTTCGCTGTTTTTCTATTATTATTCGGCAAATTCCCTGCGGGAGAACATGCGCAGTACATTAAGCGGCAGTGCATCCATGATACAGAACAATCTGGACACCCTTCTCAATGATGCAGATAATACGCTGAAAGAGCTGCAGCTAAACGCCTCACTCCTTGATACTGCCAGAAATATCCCTGAGGGCGAAAACAACTACCTGCCTACCCATATCACAGCCAGATCTGCTTTTCAGGACCGGTTCCGCACTACCTTGATGTCTTCAGACCTGGATATATCCCTTAATTATGTCAGCAAATATTACGACCATCTGGGAACTTCTTCCCCAAACGGTACCAGTTATACAAAAAAAACCGTTCTGGAGAACAATCCCTATCTTACAGACGTTATGGATAACATTAATTATGTTTTATATGTCCCTCCTCACAAGGATTACTGGAAAAACAACCGAACTGTAATTTCTGTTGTACGTTCCATGCGGGATATTTATCATCAGTACGGACTTCTTATTGCTGATTTTGATATGGATACCCTGACCAGACAACTTCTCTCCGGTTTTGATACTCCTGAAGATTATGATATCACCATTCTGGATGATGCTGATAATCTGGTTTACACAAGTGCATCCTCACTGAACCGCAGGACTTTTCTGGCCAGCTGGCGTTCCGCTTCCGAGATTTCTCCTGACAGTGGCAGCTTTTCCTACGGAAATCTTTCTGTTTCCAGCTATCACCTTTCCGATAAGACCGGATGGACGGTGATCCTCAGTGAGAATTCTTCCATATTTGCAGCCTCCATAAAACGGCTTCTCATAATCAGCACATTGCTTTTTGTAATCATGTTCATAATTATGTCCACCTTCCTTATGGTACTGACGCGAAACCTCACACAGCCACTTCGACAGCTGACAGATAAGCTGACAGTTCTTGATCCCGGGGAAAATATTTCTGCTATTCCCGGAAGCAGCGATAATGAGATCATCTTTCTCACCAATGCGATCCAGGGATATCTTTCTGAAATTTACGACCAGAACCAGCGTCTTACAGAACAACGGAAACGGACATTGATTGCCCACTATGACGCCATGGAAGCGCAGCTGAACCCGCATTTTCTGTACAATACTCTTTCTGTCATCGGAATGACAGGGCTGGCCTCTGGAAATATGGATGTTTCCAACATGTGCACAGAGCTTTCCCAGCTTCTTCGCTATTCCCTCTCCTACACAGGGCAGTCCGTTATTTTGTCCCAAGAGATCGACAATGCAAGACATTACCTCTATATTATGAAGATACGCTACGAAGACGATCTGGAATACGAATGGCAGCTTGATGAGTCCCTGAATTCCATTACTGTGCCAAAGCTGATTCTTCAGCCTCTTATTGAAAACTGTTTTCAGCATGGCTTCCACCAGGCCGGCGTGGAGATTCCTCCTCCCTGGAAGATTTCCATACGTTCCCACTGTGACGACACCCGGTGGTATCTGTCCATCTCCAACAACGGAGCTCCGTTTCCTGAAGAAAAGCTTACTGCTCTTCACCAGAAACTCTCCGGCTTCACCTTTACCGGAAACCAGGATATGGATTACGAAAACACCTTTCGCCATCAGGGCTATGGCCTGGAAAATACCATTCTCCGTTTTCATATTTATTACCGCGGCGAAGAATATTTCCATGTTTCCAGAAATGATTCTGACAACCTTACGACCGTCACCATCGGCGGCCCGTTAAAGCCCGAAAAATTATTCAGCCGGAGCACTTCCTGACAGGGAAGCCTCCGGCTTTTTTCCTTAAACTTTATTTACTCCTGATCTGATAGATCGCGTCTTTCTCTGTATCAAATACGTATCTTTCTTTTTCATCTATGATCACAGGAACTTTTATTCCATCTTTGGATATCTCCAGTTCCTCTCTGCATCTGAGAACTGCTTTTTCCCCATGTTTCGAAAGAAGCCACCCATGAGAAAATCTGCCCTTTTCCCAGGTCATATCCACCTCAAAACCGCCTTCTGCACAAATACCTGTGACGCTTCCCTCCTGCCAGTTTTTCGGAAGAGCCGGAAGCAGGAATATCTCATCCAGATGGCTCTGGAGCAGCACCTGGGCAATTCCGCACGCTCCGCCGAAATTTCCGTCTATCTGGAATACCCACGGAATACCTGAAATCCGCTCAAGTGGCGGATGCAGATCAAACATATTCGGTGCTGTCAGTTTATTGAGAAGATAATCGATATATTCCTCTGCTTTATCTCCATTTTGAAGTCTTGCATACAGATTGATCAGCCATGCACAGCTCCAGCCTGTGTGACCGCCACCAAATTTCATTCGTCTCTCCAGAGATTTCTCACATGCTTTTACCAGCTCCGGATTCTCATATTCATTAATCTGGTTTGCCGGAAACAGGGGATATAAATGCGAAAAATGTCTGTGCCCAAGTTCCCACTCCTCATAATCTTCTCTCCATTCCAACAGCTGACCGTATTTTCCAACCTTGTACAAAGGGAGCTTATCAAGAGTTTCATGCACCCAGTCTTCCTGAGATGCTTTTTTCCCAAGGATCCTGTTTCCTTCCAGATAGGCATGAAAAATATCTCTCAGGATTCCGGTATCCATGGTACAGCCTGCGCAGGCACTTCCCGTTGTTCCATCTGCCTGATAATAGGTATTCTCCGGAGAAACAGAAGGACACACCACCATTTCACCCTGATCTTCGATCATGAAATCTTTAAAAAACAACACGCACTCTTCCAGAACCGGCATCATCCTCTCCAGAAAAGCCTGGTCCATGGTATAGCGGTAATGCTTCCAGATATGTGCTGCCAGCCATGCGCCGCCCATTACCCAGTATGACGCTGCCAGTGCCAGATCCTGCGGTGCTGTGTCTGCCCAGATATCTGTGTTATGATGTGCCACAAAACCTCTGCATCCATACATTTCCCTCGCTGTTTTCTTTCCATTCTCCACCATTCGTTCCAGCAGGTCAAAAAGCGGCTCATGACACATGGAAAGATTACAGATCTCTGCTGGCCAGTAATTCATTTCTGTGTTGATATTGATGGTATATTTGGAATCCCAGGTAGGCTCCAGCTTCTCACACCAGATTCCCTGAAGATTGGCAGGAAGTCCTCCCGGGCGGCTGCTCGCCATAAGAAGATATCTTCCGTATCCATAATAAAGAGCTGCCAGCCCTTTGTCTTTTTTACCTTCCCGGAGTCGTTTCAGGCGTTGATCTGTTGGAAGTCCGGACAGACCTTCATCCTCTTTCAGTTTCAGAACAGAACGATCAAACACCTTGCTGTGTTGCTCCACATGTTCTGCCAGTATTCGGTCAAAATCCTCTGCTGTGTAAGAAGCCAGCTGTTCTTTGAGGTAGCTGTATGGATCCTCGACCTTCTTTTTTCGTTAAGGGAAAGTAGTCACTCCGTTTACATAAAAAATCACCCTGGAAGCATTTTGGATCACCAGGTGTTCTCCGATCACCTGTACACTTCCGCCTTCTGACACCGCGCGGGCCTGAATGCAGAATTCACTTCCACCCTTTCCCAGATCTCCATCAATATAAATACTGTCCTCACCGGCTTTTCCTGCACAGTTGTAAAATCGTCCCCTTGTTATCAGAACAGACATGGCAAGACCTTCTTCTCTGTCTGTGGAAAACTCCGCTGCCATCAAATCTTCTTTTTCAGAGATCAGACATCGCATTCTGTACTGTGCTCCATTATGTACAAACGAAGTACTTGCAACACCTTTTTCCAGATCCAGCTCTCTTCTGTAATTCTGGATCTCTCCCTCTTCGTGATCTATGCTGTAATTCACATCACACATGGTCTGATACGGCCGTTCGCTCTGAGGTGTTCCAGACAATGCAAAAAGTTCCAGTTTCTGAGCTTCCCGGATCTTTCCTTCCAGCACCAGTTTCCGGATTTCCGGGAAATACTTCGCCGCGTCCGGATTGATGCGGTCAAGCGGTCCTCCATAGACAATACTCTCCTCATTCATCTGGATCTGTCCGCAAAAAGGTTCACCGGATATCATAGCTCCCATCCGGCCATTACCAAGAGGCAATGCTTCGATCCAGCTTTTTGCTGCTTCTGTATACCATAAACAGTTCATATTCTTCCTCCCTGTTTTTTTTCCTATCATATCATACCTTCTGTATATACAACATGGAGAAAAAGCGACTTTCGTATGGACTTTTTTCTTGTTTTCAGGTCTATTCATGCTATAATTAGAACATATGCAAAAAATTTCTTTCACATATAAAGGAGAAATTATGATACACGTACTTATCATCGAAGATGAACCGGCCATTGCCAGGGGGCTTTCTCTTCTCATCACCAAAAATTACCCGGATTTTCAGATTTCCGGTATCTGCAAAAACGGCAGGGACGGTCTTCAGAAAATTCTGGAACTGAAACCGGAACTGGTTTTCACAGACATTACCATGCCTGTGATGAACGGACTGGATATGATCGAAGAAGTGCAGAGGAACCACCTTCACACCCGCTTTGTGATCCTCACCGGATATGCTGATTTTGAATATGCCAGAAAAGCCATCCATCTTGGCGTCTCTGATTATCTGCTTAAACCTATTGACCTCAAAACTCTGGATGACATCCTTCTCTCCTGCCTGGAACAGCAAAAATCCGAAACCCGGCTGCTTCAGAAAGAATATCTGCAATGTGCTGTCCGAAGTGACAAACTTTCCGCAGGTGATCCTGATTTTATGAATGGTTTTCACTGTTCTTTTGTATTTGTTTTTCAAGGCCCGCTGTGTTCCAGTGTTTACGGTGAAACTATCCCCGATTCCAGGTTCCGTCCTCTTTCCCCGGAGATCCTTTTCCAGCTGGAGCAGGAATACCCTGTTTACATTCATCTTCTCTACGGACGGCACCAGAACGAACAGGTTTATGCGCTGGTCTATGCATCTTCCGATCAGCCGGATCTTTTATCCCTTGCAGAAAAGATCCAACATTTATTATCCGCAAACACAGAAGACCAGGAATCAGATATCTGGCTGAATACTATCCTGGCACGAGCCTCTGACGGATCTTCTGTAACAGATCTTATCAAAGATACATACCTTTTTGCCCTGTTCCACAACTGTTTCGGAAGCAGTTCCATAAAAATCTGCAGCTCCGTTTCAGATCAGAAGATACTTATTTCCCAGGAAGTCAAGCAGCTTTGTGCAGGGATTTCTTCCAGCTCTGACCAGGATTGTTTCTACCATATGATCCATTCTCTGATCACTCTGGAAAACAGAAAAAATATCTCCCAATTCCAGCTGACTGCTGATCTCAGGTACTACATCTCTGCTGTGATCCAGAACTGCCACAGGGACATTGTCTATCCTGATGTTGCAGAGATCGTTTCCACCTGCTATTCTTACGAAGAACTGGAACGGGAACTTCAATATGAAACTGACAAGATCTGCGGTTTCCACAGCAAAACACCAGGTGAAGAACTCCCTTCTCTTGCACGCCAGGTACGGAACTATCTGGACCGGAATTTCACTCAGCAGATCACAACGAAATCCTTTCAGGATATTTTTGGTTACAATGAAAAATATATCTCCACACTTTTTAAATCAGAATTCGGGATCTCTCCCAGCAAATATATCAGTGAACTGCGCCTGAAAATGGCAAAGACATTAATGCAGAACAACCCGGATATCCTCACCAAAGATGTGGCTGAAATGGTAGGATTCTCCGATGCTTTTTATTTCAGCCGGGTATTTAAATCCCACGAAGGAATGTCACCCAGCCAGTTTCTGAAAAATCTCAGAAAAGATTAAATGTATTAAAAAAACCCGCTTGCGCGGGTTTTTTTATTGTATCGCATTATACACGGGAGAGATACTCTCCTGTTCTTGTATCGATTTTCAGTTTGTCGCCCTGGTTTACGAACAGCGGAACCTGAACCTGTGCACCTGTCTCAACAGTTGCCGGTTTGGTAGCACCCTGTGCTGTATTTCCTGCGAATCCTGGCTCTGTCTCAATAACCTCAAGCTCTACAAAAAGAGGTGGCTCGATCGCGAATACCTCTCCGTTATGAGAGCAAACCTTAACCATCTCATTATCCTTAACAAATTTCAGAGAATCGCCAACCTGCTCCTCTGTAAGACCAACCTGATCATATGTCTCTGTATTCATGAAGTAGTATAAACCACCATCCTGATACAGATACTGCATATCTACACGCTCAATACGTGCTACCGGGAATTTCTCTGTAGGACGGAAGGATTTCTCTAATACAGAGCCTGTGATAATGTTCTTGTATTTTGTTCTTACAAAGGCTGCGCCTTTTCCTGGTTTTACATGCTGGAATTCAACGATCTGACATACGTTTCCATCAATTTCAAGTGTGATACCATTTTTGAAATCACCTGCTGAAATCATAAATATTTCCTCCTTAATATATGCGGTTCTTTTTCGCTATGGATTATTCTATAATACCTTTTG
>OGOY01003610.1_pt1 | contig 11614 bp, 8 predicted proteins | sample 1552811 | NCBI WGS metagenome assembly OGOY01 (sample SAMEA2580132, study PRJEB22360) | human gut metagenome | biome: human gut; feature: human-associated habitat; material: faeces | place: Denmark | collected 2008/2010 | reverse complement strand
GGGCTTCTCCTTGCTGGGGGCACGGCCCGCCGCCGCCGCCGGCATCCGGCCGGACGGCCTGAGCGCGGCCGGATGTCGTCAGCTCACAGCGCAGAAGACCGGCGGATTGGCTAGTATGGTTGCGTGTTGAATCGGCAGCGTAACAGGTTTCGTATCCGCCGCGGCGAACGTCCCGCAGACGGGAAGTCGCGCGTATCCGACGAATCGGCCGCATCGCGGCGGCAACCGGGCGACAAGGCGTCGCCGGCCGCCTGGACGCGATGGCACCGTCTGATGTGCACCGTGCCGATTTTCATCATCCTCATCGGCCTGCTGGTGTTCGTCTCCAATGCGACGGCCATGCCGTGGAACAATGAGCCCACAGGGCAGACTTTGTCGACACTGTCCGCCGATACCGGCGTGACGTTCGACAACCCGGGCGGCGTTCACCTCGCCAAGCGCGGCGAGTACGAGGTGAGCGAGCGGTCTGTATGGTTCGACGCGAAGAGACCATCTACGGGCGAGATCCAACGCACGCATGTCATCATCCGCGAGCCTGTCGGCGTCTCCGGGAAGCTGCCCGGCATGGTGTTCATGCACGGCGCGGGCTACGGTTCCGCCGTCGATTCGTTCGTCGACATGGCCTATGACCTGTCGTCCGCGGGATTCGTCACCGCCGTGCTCGACAAGCCGGTATGGTCCACGAACGACATAACACGCGATTATACGGGCTCGGCGGCCGTCTATGACGAAGTGATCCGCATGTTGCGCGGCCTCGACAACGTGGATGACAGGGAGGTCGGCATCTACGCGACCTCGGAATCGACATGGGTGTCGTCATATCTGCTGGACATGGACAAGGACATCGCGTTCCAGGTGCTGCTCAGCCCGATGGTGTTCACGCCGCGACAGGCGATAGGGTTCCTCGCCGCACAGGATTTCGCGCTGGTCGGAGCCCATGACGGATACCAGTCGATAGTCCGGCGCGTGTTCAACATCGATTCCGCGCTGTTCGGCGTCACGCTTCCCGACGTCCATACGCTCAAGCCGAGCGCGTATTCGATTCCGACGCTGGTAGCGTATGGATCGAAGGACGTGATGACCGCCCAGGTGGAGGGCGTGGAGGCGATCGTGGACATGGCCCTGCGCGCGGGCAACCATGACGTGAGCATCCGCGGCTATCCCGTGGCCAATCATGTGCTCCGGTTGGGCGACGAATCCGAAACCGGGACGCCGTTCGCGGACCAGTACGCCGCTGACGTGGTGGATTGGGCGGTCGGCACGGCGAAGGGCCTGCGCCAGACGAGCGAGCGCGTGGGAGGCGTGAACCTGTATCAGTCGATAGCAGTGCCGAAAGACCTGAAGGCGAATCGCGGCCTGACGGTGTACGGGCTGCTGCTGCACGTGTTCATGGTGTTCATGATGGTGCTTTCGCTGGTCATCGCCGTGGTCGCGCTGGTGGTGAAGATACGCGCGATGATCCGTCGCACCGGTCCGGCGCTGGGGTTCTCGCATGGTTTCGGCAACCAGCTGCTCACTCTGACGGTCACTACCGTGGCCACGCTGGCCCTGTTCGGCGCCGGTCTCGGACAGGTCATCATGGGTGTGGTGAAGATTGCCTGGGGCGGTGCCCCGCCAGAGAAGCCCGGACTCATGTATTGGAGCTGGCCGGTCATCCAGGTGGTGTGCACAGTGGTGGTGTGGGCGTGGTCCCGCGTGTTGGCCCGTCTGATCGAAGTGGCGTCGCTGCGCGGTGTCATCCGGTTCCCTCCGCGCAAGGGCGCGATCGGGGATGTGATGACAGGCCGTGATCCGGTGCTCGCCTCGACCAGACTTGGACGCGTGCTGTTCTGGGTGACGGCCGTCACCATGCTGTCGGTTCTGCTGATGTTCGCGTTCTGGGGATTGTTCGTCTACTGACGGCGTCCGCCGCAGCGAACGGTGGCGGAACCAATGGATACGCGAGGAACGGGAGGAAGCGCTTATGCCGCTGTATCGTGACGAAGGCGTCGTGTTGCGTACGACCAAACTCGGTGAAGCCGACCGCATCGTCACCTTGCTGACCCGCAGCCATGGCAAGATCCGAGCCGTGGCGAAGGGCGTGCGCCGTGTGAAATCACGGTTCGGCGGGCGGCTGGAGCCGTTCATGCGAGTTGACGTGCTCATCGCCACTGGGCGGACCCTGGACGTGGTGTCGCAGGCCGAGTCCATTTCGGCGTATGCGGCTCAGATCTGCGCCGATTACGGGGCGTACGGCATCGCCAATGTCATGGTGGAGACCGCCGACAAGCTGGTGTCCGCCGAAGGGGAGCGGGCCGTCGCGCAGTACCGTCTGCTGGTCGGCGGGCTGAACGCGCTGGCGCGTCACGCGCATCCGGCGACGGCGATCGGGGAATCCTATGTGCTGCGTGCGTTGGCTTTGGCCGGGTGGACTCCGCGGCTGCATTCATGCGTGGTGTGCGGACGGCATGTCGCCGTCTCGCCGGTCGCCGGGGAGAGCGGCGATGACGGGGGTGCCGGGGAGAGCCGCATGTCGGGCCCGATGTTCTTCTCCCCGTCCGCCGGCGGGCTGATGTGTTCGATCGACCGCACGCCCGATGCGAAACGCATCGACCCGGACGAGGTGGTGCAGCTCTCGGCGGCGGTCGACGGGGATTGGGGAGTGCTTGACGGGGCTCCGCCGGATGCGCGGGTGTTGCGATTTGTTGAAGACTGGGGCGAGTATTATCTGGAACGCCCCATTCGTTCCTTGCGCTTGCTAGATTAGCGGTATGGCTTTTGAAAACGTCGATTACACGTCGCTGGACATTCCGGCGGCGCCATTTTCCGATCCTGCGCGTATCCCGGATTTCCCGAAGAACAAGGTGCCCCGTCATGTGGGCGTGATCATGGACGGCAACGGCCGCTGGGCGCAGCAGCGCGGGCTGGTGCGCACGGACGGCCATCAGGCGGCCGAGCCCGTGGTGTTCGACACGATCGCCGGTGCGATCGAGGCCGGCGTGCGGTATCTGAGCCTGTACACGTTCTCGACCGAGAACTGGAAGCGCTCACCGCAGGAGGTGCGCTTCCTGATGGGGTTCTCGCGTGAGATCATCCACCGTCGTGTCGCGCAGATGGACGATTGGGGCGTGCGAGTGCGCTGGTCCGGTCGCCGTCCGAAGCTGTGGAAGTCGGTGATCGACGAGCTTGAGGTGGCCATGGAGCGCACCAAGCACAACAAGGTCATCGATGTGGTGTTCTGCATCAACTACGGTGGCCGCGCCGAGATCGCCGACGCCTGCGCCGAGATCGCGCGCGAGGTGGCGGCGGGACGCATCAAGGGCGACCGCGTCACCGAGAAGATGATTGCCGACCACCTGTACAACCCCGACATTCCCGATTGCGACTTGGTGATCCGTACTTCCGGCGAACAGCGCACCTCCAACTTCCTGCCGTGGGAGGCCGCCTACGCCGAGCTTGATTTCGTGCCCGAACTGTTCCCCGACTGCGGCCGCGATGTCCTCTGGCGCTCCATCGACCACTACATCCACCGCGATCGCAGATTCGGCGGCGTGAAGAAATAGGATTCCCGTTTCGCCCTGTGTTGGCGGGGCTGTTGTGAGGCGACTGGGAGAGCGCTCCTCGGGCGTCAAGACCACCCCCAGTTTCGCTCCGCTCAACAGCCCCCGCCAGCGGGGGCGAGAAGAGGAAAGCTGCTCAGTAGCAGTCCCAGGTGTAGAGGACGCGTGAGAAGTCAAGCCGTTCCAGATCGCTGGGGGAGATGAAGAAGTTCGCCACGCCGGAGTCGCCGAACGACACATCGTTGGTCGAATCGATCTGCAGCAGCAGGTCGGTCGCCTTGTTCCACAGCGGATCCCTGTCATCATGCGGGTCGCTTTGCGTGAAGATCGGGTATCCGCCGACCTGGTGCCCGCCCGACATCAGCAGTGCGGCGAGCGAGTCGCGAATCTCCGCCTCATGTTCGCGGAAGAAGCCGTGGTCGTACTCGTTGAGCGTGCTGACGCAGCTTTGCAGCCGTCCCTCGAACCGGTAGTCAGTAGGCGTGATCGTCTGCTTGCCGGCCTGTGCGACTAGCCGTCGCTCGGTGTCGGGGTCGTTGAACGGCAGCACCGTGTCGTCATGCCAGGCGGGTTTGACGACACGGTTGGCATGCAGTGCGGTGACCGGCACGTTGGGGAGGTAGCGCACGCGCCACGAGCGTTGCGACTGCGGGTTGTCGTAGTCCGCTCCGTACAGGGTGTCCTCGCCGTCGATGAAGAACTGCAGCAGTCCCTGGGCGGGGAATCCGCGCAGCTGCGGCAGTTGGCTGAAGTTCAGCTGGGCCAGCAGATACAGCGGGTTCCCGGTGTCGAGATTGCGTGGCGCCTTCATGCCTTCCGGCACGTAGAACGCGCCGCCGAGCTTGCTGTCGGTGATCTGTGCGGGGGAGTCGTCCTCGGTCAGACGCAGCACCGGCATTTCGGTGGAATATCGCAGCAGTTGCGAAAGTTTCTCGGCGACGTAGTCGGTGATCCTGGGGATGTGCGCGGTGTCCTCGTAGGCGGCGTTTCGCTGGGATCTGCCGGTGACGCCAAGCTGGTCGATGGGGTTGCGGGGCCCCTCTTTGTCCACTTTCCCTACGATTTCCTGGGACGGTGTGTCACGACCGAATAATTTGTCCAGCAATCCCATGTGATTCCCCGTTTTCAGATCATCATCCTTGCACAGGAAAGCCTAGCAGCTGAAAGGCGATTTCGCTGACGCGATTGGTGAAGGCTTGGTACCGTCTTGCGGCGTGTCTTCCCGATTGCGTCAGCGGATTGGCCTCAGTCAGTCCAGGCCGATTGACTTGAGATGATGCAGCGTCAGCGAGGTGACGGTCAGCGAGCCGGATTCGGCGACGAGCATGATCTCGCGCGGCAGGGTCAGCTGTCCGCACCAGCCGTCGTCCTGCATGGGGATCGGCTCGACGAAGGGGCTCGTCCACCCGTACATGATCTGCCGCCCGTTCGTGTTGAACGACTGCGGCGCGTAGAAATTGTGGCCGCAGTCCCACGGGCGGAACTCGGTTTCCGGCTTGAACTCGCCGTCCTTCTCCTGTTCGAGGGACGGGGCAAGGCGATGGGCTCGCGGCGCCAGGTGACCATGTCCTCGCTGGAGACATGACCCCAATGGCACAGGCCCCACTGGGTGCCGTAGGGGTGCAGCTGGTAGAACACGTGCCAGCGGCCCTTGTAGTAGCACAGGCCGTTCGGGTCGGCCTCCTTGCGGAGCTCGTCCTTCTGCTCGGACGGGACCCGGAACAGGTAGATGAGCAGCATGCCGAGGCCGCAGGCGGCCATGAAGCCGGCCGACAGCACGATGGAGCCGATCAGCGCGCCCGTGCGGGTAGGTCTTGTTGGGTGCTGAGGGTTCTCCGCGCGGCTGCCGTGCCGTTGTGGGGAATCGTGTTTTGTACTGGAATAATATAACGTCAATCGATTTATGTCAAACGATTGACGTTGGTGTCGTGCTGCGGAAGAGGGTTTCCGGCGAGGATTAACGGAACATATCTACCGGTGAGTGCGGCATGAGGTAAGGTGGAACGCATGGCTGGAAACTTCGTGCAACTGCATAACCACACGCACTACTCGCTGCTGGATGGGGCATCCAAGGTGCCCGATCTGGTCAAGCGCGTCAAGGAGCTGGGCATGCCGGCGGTCGGCATCACCGACCATGGCAACATGCACGGCGCCTACGAGCTGTGGCGTGCAGCGGTCGATTCCGGCGTCAAGCCGATCATCGGCATCGAGGCGTATGTGACCCCTGAAACCGCGCGGCAGGACAAGACGCGCGTGTCATGGGACACCAACTGGACCCCGGTTCCCGGCCATGCCCGCAACCCCGACGATGTCTCGGGCGGCGGCCTGATCACCCACCTGACCATGTGGGCGGAGAACGACGAAGGACTGGTCAACCTCATCAAGGCGTCGTCCGTCGCCAACCTCGAAGGCCGTGTCATGCGATATCCGCGTATGGACAAGGAGGTGCTGTCCACCTACTCCAAAGGCGTGATCGCCTCGTCCGGCTGCCCCTCCGGCATCATCCAGACCCGTCTGCGCCTAGGCCAGTTCGACGAGGCGCTGCGTGCCGCCGGCGAGTTCCAGGACATCTTCGGCAAGGACAATTTCTACATCGAGCTGATGGACCACGGACTGTCCATCGAAAGCAAGGTTACCGGCGATCTGCTGACCATTGCCAAGAAGCTCGGCGCGCCCCTGCTCGCCACCAACGACTCGCACTACGTCATGGAGGCGGACAAGGACGCCCAGGACGCCATGCTGTGCATCAACTCCGGCGCCACGCTGGACGACCCCAACCGCTTCAAGTTCGAAGGATCGGGATACTACATCAAATCCGCCGAGGAGATGCGCGAGCTGTTCAAGGACCATCCCGACGCCTGCGACAACACGCTGGAGATCGCGGAACGCTGCAACGTGATCTTCGACGACCATGAGGATGGCGCGTTCATGCCGCAGTTCGACTGCCCCGAAGGGTGGGACGAGACCTCGCTGTTCCTCAAGAAGGTCGAGGAGGGCCTGGAGAAGCGCTACGACGGCAACCCGCCGATGGAGGTGCTCAAGCAGGCCGACTATGAATGCGGCGTCATCTGCCAGATGCAGTTCTGCGGCTACTTCCTCGTCGTCGCCGACTACATCAACTGGGCGAAGGAGCACGGCGTGATGGTGGGCCCGGGGCGAGGCTCCGCCGCAGGGGCCATGGTCGCCTATGCGATGGGCATCACCGAGCTCGATCCGCTCAAGCACGGCCTGATCTTCGAGAGGTTCCTGAACCCCGAGCGTGTGTCCCTGCCCGATATCGACGTCGACTTCGATCCCGAAGGCCGCATGCGCGTGCTGGGCTATGTGGCCGACAAGTACGGCCATGACAAGGTCGCCCAATGCGTGATCTACGGCACCATCAAGACCAAGCAGGCGCTCAAGGACTCCGCGCGCATCATGGGATTCCCCTTTGAGATGGGCACTCGTATCACCGAGGCGCTGCCGCCGGCCGCCACCGGAGGCAAGGACATCAGCGTGCACGACATCTTCGACCCGAGCGCCAAGCGCTACGCCGAGGCGCGCGAATACCGCGAGCTGTACGACTCCGATCCCGAAGTCAAGCGCATCACCGAGGAGGCGAAGGGCATCGAGGGGCTGATTCGCCAGACCGGAGTCCACGCGTGCGCCACGATCATGGGTTCCGCGCCGATCACCGACACCTCGCCGCTGCTGGAGCGCACCGACGGCACCGTCACCACCACGTTCGAGTACCATACGTGCGAAACGCTCGGCCTGGTCAAGATGGACTTCCTCGGCCTGTCCAACTTGACGGTCATCCGCGACACGCTCACCAACATCGAGCACAACGGCAAGGGCGTCATCGACTACACGAAGATCCCTCTCGATGACCGGGAGACGTACCAGCTGCTGTCGCGCGGAGACACGCTCGGCGTGTTCCAGCTCGATTCCGATGGCATGCGCTCGCTGCTCAAGACGCTCAAGCCCGATAACTTCAACGACATCTCCGCACTTATTGCCCTGTACCGACCGGGCCCGATGTCGATGGACTCGCACACCAACTACGCCAAGCGCAAGAACGGCCTGCAGAAGATTACGCCTATCCACCCCGAGCTCGACGAGCCCCTCAAGCAGGTGCTCGATGAGACGTACGGCCTGATCATCTATCAGGAGCAGGTGCAGTCAGCCGCGCGTATCCTGGCCGGCTATTCGCTGGGCAAGGCAGACGTGCTCAGGCGAGCCATGGGCAAGAAGAAGCCCGAGGTGCTGGCCAAGGAGAAGGTGCCGTTTTTCGCCGGCATGAAGGAGCATGGCTATTCTGAGGAGGCCGCAGAGGCGATCTGGGAGATCCTGGTCCCGTTCTCCGGCTATGCGTTCAACAAGGCGCACTCCGCCGCGTACGGCCTGATCTCCTACTGGACCGCATACCTCAAGACGCACTACCCGGTCGAGTTCATGGCCGCGCTGCTGCAGGGCGCGGCGACCAACAAGAACAAGACCGCCCTGTATCTGGGCGAGGCTCGGAGAATGGGCATCCAAGTGCTCTCCCCGGATGTCAACGAGTCGGTCTACGAGTACTCCGCAGTCGGCGACGTCGTCCGATTCGGGCTCGGGGCTATCCGCAACGTCGGCGAGAATGCGGTCAAGGACATCATCGCGGAACGCGAGACGGGCCGTGGCAAATACGTGAACTTCATGGACTTCATCCGACGCGTGCCGTTGACCGCGCTGAACAGGCGACTGGTCGAATCGCTGATCAAGGCGGGCGCATTCGATTCGATCGACCCGAACCGCCGGGCGCTGTTCACCGTGCACGAGTCGGCGATCGACTCGGTGGTCGGCCTCAAGCGCAAGCAGGCGGAAGGACAGTTCGACCTGTTCTCCGACACGGAGGATTCGGGCGCCGACGCGATGGGGGATGCGACGGTCGCCGTGCCGGACATCGAGGAATGGGACAAGAAGGACAAGCTCAAGTTCGAGCGCGATATGCTTGGCCTCTACGTGTCGGACCATCCGCTGAGCGGCATGCAAGCAGTGCTCGCCGGGATGCGGGAGATGTCCATCGCCCATCTGATTGACCGTGCGCCCACCATGCCCAGCGGGCAGCAGGTCACGCTGGCGGGACTGATTACCAACGTCGATCGACGAGTCTCGAAGAAGGGCAACCCGTGGGCGATCGTCACCATCGAGGACATGGAAAGCTCCATCCAGTGCATGTTCTTCGGCAAAGTGTACGAGGCGGCGAGCACGGAGCTCATACAGGATGCGGTCGTGCAGGTGCGCGGCCAGGTCGAGGTTCGGGACGAGACCGTCAGCATGCGCGCCACGGAAATGCAGCCGGTCGCGCTGGAGACCGATGACGAGCGTCCGTTCCTGATCACCTTGCCGCTGGTGGCCCTGGGGCGCGGCAACATGCAGCAGCTTGCGCAGATCATCACGCGGCATCCGGGATTCTGCGAAGTGCGGCTTGCCGTGCTCGACGCCAAGGGCAACGCACAGGTGATGACCTTCGGCGATAGGTTCCGCGTCAAACGTGACACCAGCCTGTTCGCCGAGATCAAGAGCCTGTTCGGCCCGAGCTGCCTGCCGACGGCCTGAGACCATCAGCCGGAATGTGACCATATGCGCTACGGAATCCGCTGACGATGGGCGTATGCAGGTAGAATGAGAGCGAAACGGGGCCGCTGGCTGCCGTCAATTATGGGCCTGGACCTAGAGGGAAGAACGATGATGGTGTGTTCACATTGCGGCGCAGACAACGCCGATGGAAGCTTGTTCTGCAGGGCGTGCGGTGCACAATTGACGGCGGCGACGGCGGTGACGGCACAGCCGGCCGCTGCGGCACCGGCGACGCCTGCGTACACGACGCAGCCGCAGACTTCGGCTTCGCAGGTTCCTCAATCGGCACAGGTTCCTCAATCAGCGCAGTATCCGGCGCAGCCGCCGCAACCGGTACAGACGACCGGGATGCCTCCCGTTCCCGCGCCCGCCGTTCCCGCGGCGCCCGGCACCGCTTACCAGCAGCAGCAAATGGCCGGATACCAGCAGCAGCCGTATCGGGCTCAGACGTATCCGCAGCAGCCGGTCGATTCCCAGCAGTACGGCCAATACCAGCAGCCGGGCGTCCCCGGAGTCCCCATGGCTCCCGTGGCACCGGTCGCGCAGAAGAAATCCAAGAAGCCGCTCATCATCGTGCTCGCCATCATCATCGTGGCCGCGCTGGTCGTCGGCGGCGTGTTCCTGCACCTGTCCCAGACGGTCGTCAACGGAACGTATTCACTCAGCGCCGGCGGCAACACCGGCACTCTGAGCGTCGACGGGAAGAAGATGTCGCTTGATCTGCCGGGCAATGACGACGGAAAGCCGACGGTCAGCGCCACGATAGACAAGGTCACAAGTGGCAATGGCAGCCATTCATACACGCTGAAGGATCTGAAGTTCAGCGGTGAGAGCGGCAATTACGTGATGTCCGAGGTCACCGGCCTCATCGGGTACATCGGCGGTCTGGGCGAGGAACAGGGCACGGCCGTTCTCAACGCGCTCAGCCCGACCGTCACCATCCCCGATGGCGCGTCCAAGGGCGAGCCGAACGGCACCTGGTCGGTCTCCTGCTCGGTCATGGGACTGGGCATGGGCATCTCAGCCAACTTCAAGGATGATGGCACATTGACGATGTCGGTACAGGCCACCGGTCATGGCGAGTCGACGCTCCATGGCACATGGAGCAAGACCGGTGACGCGACATTCGACGTTTCCCTCGATGATCCCGATATGACTATGACACTGTCATTGAAGAAGTGACCTGCACGCGCTGAAAATATGGTTGTGGCCCCGACACGATACCGGTGTCGGGGCCACAACCATATTCGCGCACGAGGAATTCGGCCGCCGTCACTCGCGTACGAGGCGGATGTGCTCGATGTCGTTGCGTGAGCTCTTGCGGTACAGCACGAACCGGTTGCCGATGACCTGCACCACCTGCGCGCCGATCTGGCCGGCGAGCTTGTCTGCGGCCTCCTTCGCCGTCAGACCGGAGCCGTCCTGCACGGCGACCTTGAGCAGCTCGTGGCTGTCCATCGTCTCCGATGCCTGCTTCACCGCGGCGTCGGTCAGGTCGTTCTTGCCGATGTAGAGCAGTGGGTTCAGCTGATTCGCCATCGCGCGCAGCTGCTTGACCTGCTTCTTGCTCAATGCCATGTTTGGTCCTCTCCGTCAATCTGATGTGCTGTGTACGAGGATAGCGGAGCGGCACGATGAACGGCATGGACGCTTCTGGAAATCCTTCAAAACACCGACTAATGTCTATGGCGGGGACGAAAGAAATGCGACATCATGTCTGGTAATGATGTCGCAGACATCCACAATATCCTCAAGGAGGCGGAATATGTACTATTCCAGTGGCAACTATGAAGCGTTCGCACGACCGAAGAAGCCGGCGGGTGTCGACGGCAAGTCGGCGTACATCATCGGCACGGGACTTGCGGCGCTGTCGGCGGCCTGCTATCTGGTGCGAGATGCGCAGATGCCAGGCAAGAACATCCACATCCTCGAAAAGGACGCGGTGGCCGGCGGGGCGTGCGACGGCGCCGACATCCCCGGCCTCGGCTATGTCATGCGCGGCGGGCGCGAGATGGACAACCACTTCGAGGTGATGTGGGACCTGTTCCGCTCCATCCCGTCGATCGAGACCGAAGGCGTCTCCGTGCTCGACGAGTATTACTGGCTCAACAAGGACGACCCCAACTATTCGCTGTGCCGCGCCACCAAGGACCGCGGGCAGGATGCGGGACTCCAGGGCAAATTCGGGCTGAGCGACAAGGCCTCGATGGAGATCATGAAACTGTTCTTCACTCCGGACGAGGAACTGTACGACAAGCCGATCACCGATTTCTTCGACGACGAGGTGCTGAACTCCAACTTCTGGCTGTACTGGCGCACCATGTTCGCCTTCGAGAACTGGCACTCCGCGCTGGAAATGAAGCTGTACATCAAGCGCTACATTCATCACATCGGAGGCCTGCCGGACTTTTCCGCGCTGCGTTTCACCCGCTACAACCAGTACGAGTCGATGATTCTGCCGATGGGCAAGTATCTGG
>OGOY01003607.1_pt1 | contig 11618 bp, 8 predicted proteins | sample 1552811 | NCBI WGS metagenome assembly OGOY01 (sample SAMEA2580132, study PRJEB22360) | human gut metagenome | biome: human gut; feature: human-associated habitat; material: faeces | place: Denmark | collected 2008/2010 | reverse complement strand
GCGCGTCTTTCGCGTTGACGGCGAGGAGGTAGCCCTCACGCGCACGGAGTTCAACATCCTGGAGCTGCTCATGGGCAGGCCGCAGAAGGTGTTCACCAAGCAGGAGCTCTTCGAGCTGGCCTGGGGCGAGCCCTATTCGGTGGAGGACTCCACGGTGAACGTGCACGTGTCGAACCTGCGCCGCAAGCTGAAGCCCACGGGCACCGACGGCTACCTGCAAACCGTGTGGGGCATGGGCTACAAACTGCACAATGCCTGATCGACGTGGGCCGAAGAGCCCTATTCCTGACCTTCCCACGCAGCTTTGTTATTGACAATTTCCTTGCTCAGTCAATTGGGACGAGAAATCCCCTGAAAACCGTGATGGTCTGGCAATTTCTCCCAAGTTGACACGGTGAAACGCCGCGCACTGTGGGACAATGGGCAGACTTATCCAACTACTCCGGTGAAAGGTTCCGCCGTGTTCGACTTCTTCCGCAAAAAGGGCAACAACCCCGAAGGCTCCGCCAAAGACGGCGGCTCCCAGAACGCGGCCGGCGCCACCGCCTCGGGCCGCACCACCCGCGACGCGCTGGCAGAGTTCACCGCCACGCCCCTGCCCGACGCCATCGACGGGCTGCTGTTCCGCGTGTCCATGGCCGATCCGGGCGACCCGACGTCGTCCTCGGGCTTCGACGCTTACGCCGCCCGCCTGCTCTCCGAGGCCGAGGCGCCCAGTCTGCGCGCCATCGCCGTGGAGCATCCGGTGGAGCTGCGTCGCCTGAACACCACGGGCCTGTTCTGGTCCATCTTCGACGACAGCACGATTTCGGCCGGCAACCGGGGCACCATTTTGCGCATCGAGTCCGTGCTCGATCGTTTGGCCCTCATTTCGAAGGCCTTGGAAGGCGACGAGGGCACCGCCTATGTGAGCGCCACGACCGAAGGCGCCTGCAGCGAGCTTGATTGGCAGGTGCTGCGCTCTATCGCCAACGACGCCAACGATTACCTGACCGCCGCCGAGCGCGACAACAAGCTGGATACCCAGTACGGCACGACGGGCACCAGGGGCGGAAACTGGGATCTTTCCACGCGCCTGGCCACCGCCTGCGAGGCCATGGTGCTCCCCTTCCGCCTGGAGTACCGCTTCGCCTGCGATTCCGCCACCAGCACCATTGTGGCCGACGTCTCGCTGCCCACCCCCGACGTGTTTCCGAAGTCGCGCTGGAGCAGCGCCGCTGGTCAGTGGATCGACTGCACCGCGCAACGCCCCGCCGCCGCGGCCGCTTACGCCCTGCGCCTGGCGGCCCTCATCGCCGCCGCGGCCTTCGGCACTTCCGTCGGCGTGACGCGCGTCGTCGTGAACGGGCGCGAGGGCTCCATCGCCGGGGCCAACGTGCTGTCTCTGGAGTTCGGGCGCATCCCCTTCACCATGGGCGCCATGGCGAAAATCCGCAGCGGCGAGTTCTCCGCGCCGGCCACCGAATGCGACCCGGCAACGCTGTTCGATATGCTGCACCTGACTCACATCGCCGCCAATATCGCCGGCGAGGGCAACCTGCAGCCCGTCGAGCCGCTGGCCGTGGAGCTGTCGGTTCCCTACACCCCCGTGGCAGAGGACACACGTCCCTTGCCGGAAGATCTTCGCGGCATGCTGCACGCCGACATCGTGAGCGACTTGGACGTCATGAGCGAGCAGGACGCCGAACTGGGGGCCCGCTACCGCGCCATCATGGAGGAGAAGGACGACTCGCTGCTTCTGGCCGTGGCCCAGCTGGAGGATATCGTGGCCGAGACGAGCGCCACCGCGGCGGCCGATGTCGTGGCCGACGACCTCGCCCAGCCTTCGGAGCCGCGCCGCATCCTGTACTGCGAGAACGTCTTCGCCCGCTATCTGACGAGCCTCGTGGAAAGCGACCCGTCCGTGCGCTACGTGCGCGCCTCGGACATCGGTCAGGCGGCCCGTTCGTCGCTCTCGCGCATCTACCGCGACATGGGCGATTTGGATGCGGCCGAGGCCCAGGCCCGCGCCTGCATCGAACTGGCCCCCACGAGCGCCCCGGCCTACAACGACCTCATCACCTGCTTCGCCGAGGGCGACCACTACGATCGGATCATCGACGTGGCCCGGGAGGCCCTGCGCGTGGCCGTCACTGGCAACGATATCGCCTACGTGTACTACCGGCTGGCCTTCGCCTACTGGCAGACGGGCCGTCTGCCCGAGGCTTTGGCCTGCTACCTGCGCGTGCCGGAGGCAAGCCCCATGGGCGAGGCCGCCCTGCGCGAACGCAACGACTTGGTGAGCGAGATGGGCAACAGCGTGCCCGGCAGCGACTGGGACCCTGTGGCCTGCCTGCGCACGGCCGGCGTGCCCCTGGCGCCCTTGGACGACGTGATGGAAGTGGTGGGCCGCGCGCTCATCGAGCTGTGTGACGCCAACATGCCGCTGGCCGCCGCTCCCCTGGCGAGCCTCGGGGCGGGGGGCGACCACCCAGCGCAACGATATCCTCCACGCCGTAGCCGCCAGCCTCCGCCAGGGCGTGTAAGCGCCCCAAGCAAGACGCACAAGAAAAGGCCCTCCAGGGGGCCTTTTCTTTATAGGCAAGATTTCCGGCGAAGTCGACTATGCGTAAAAGAGGATCTCGTTGTAGGTGGGCACCGGCCAGGCTTCGCGCTCGACGATGATCTCCATGGCGTCAACGGCCGCGCGCAGGGCATCCATCACGGGAATGATCTCGTGGGCGTTCATGTCGGCGCGCTTCTGCTGATCCTCCACTTCCAGAGAGGCGTAATGCAGCTCGTGCAGCCTCTCCAGTTGGCGGTTGATCTCGGCGGCGCCGGCCACGAGCTTCTCCAGCTTGTCCTTCATGAACGAGGTGTCCCCATCGGGCAGCACGTTTTTGATGGAGGTGATGCCGTTGGCGAGCTTGGCGGCGTAGCGGTTGATGGCCGGCAGGTAATCGCGGCGCACCAAGCGCTTCATGGCGCGGATCTCGATGTTCATGATCTTGTTGTACTTCTCCAGCTTCACCTCGTAGCGGGAGCGAACCTCGTCCTCGGTGAGCACGCCGAACTCGCCGAACAAGTCGATGGACTTCTGGTCGACCAGGCACGGCAGCGCATCGGCCGTGGTGCGGTGATTGGCCAGGCCGCGGCGTTCGGCCTCCTTCTCCCACTCGGCAGAATAGCCGTCGCCGTTGAAGATGATGCGCTCGTGGTCGCGCAGGGTGCGCTTGATGTAGTCGATGGCGGCTGCCTCGAACTCCTCGCCGGTCTTGCCCTCCATCTGGTCGGCGAATTCCTTCAGCGATTTCGCCATGGCCGTATTCAGTACCATGTTCACGTCGGAGAGGTTCTGGGCGGACCCGGGCATGCGGAACTCGAACTTGTTGCCGGTAAACGCGAAGGGGCTCGTACGGTTGCGGTCGGTGTTGTCCTTGATGAAGTTCGGCAGCACGTCCACACCGAGGTCCATGGACACGCGCTCGGCCGAGGTGTAGTCGTGATCGCCGATGAGCGCATCGACGATGGCCCCCAGTTCGTCGCCGAGGAACATGGACACGATGGCCGGCGGTGCCTCGTTGGCGCCCAGGCGATGGTCGTTGCCGGCGCTCGCCGCCGACATGCGCAAGAGCTCCTGGTACTCGTCGACTGCCTCGATGACGCCGGTGAGGAACACGAGGAAGCGAAGGTTCTCCATGGGATTCTCGCCCGGATCGAGCAAGTTGCGGCCACCGGCGGAAATGGACCAGTTGTTGTGCTTGCCCGACCCATTGATGGACTCGAAGGGCTTCTCATGCTGCAGGCACACCAGGCCGTAGTGGCTGGCCAGAAGCTTCATCTTCTCCATGGTGAGCAGGTTCTCGTCCACGGCGCGGTTCGTCTCGGCGAAGATGGGCGCCAGCTCGTGCTGGGCCGGAGCCACCTCGTTGTGCTTGGTCTTCGCGGAAATGCCCAGCGCCCACAGCTCATCGTCGAGCTCCTTCATGAACTCGTTCACCGTGGGGCGAATGGCGCCGAAGTAGTGCTCCTCCAGCTCCTGGCCCTTCACCGGCGGATAGCCGAACAGCGTGCGGCCCGTGAGCATGATGTCGAGGCGCTTCTCATAGTCCTTCTCGGAGATGAGGAAGTACTCCTGCTCGGCGCCGAGGGTGGTGGTCACGCGATCGGACGAGTCGTCGCCGAACAGATCGAGCACGCGGCGTCCCTGGGTCTCGATGGCCTTCATGGAGCGCAGAAGCGGCGTCTTCTTGTCGAGCGCCTCGCCGGTGTAGCTGCAGAAGGCGGTGGGAATGCAGAGCACCTCGTCCTTGATGAAGGCGTAGGAGGTGGGATCCCACGCGGTGTAGCCGCGGGCCTCGAAGGTGGCGCGCAGGCCGCCGGAGGGGAAGCTGGAGGCGTCGGGCTCGCCCTGGATGAGCTCCTTGCCGGAGAAGGTCATGATGGCGCAGCCGTCATCGGCGGGATCGATGAAGCTGTCATGCTTCTCGGAGGTGATGCCCGTCAGCGGCTGGAACCAGTGAGTGTAATGGGTAGCGCCCTTCTCGATGGCCCACTCCTTCATGGCATGGGCGACGACGTTGGCCACGTCCTCGTTTAAGGGCGCGCCCTCCTTGATGGTCTTCATCAGCTGCTTGTAGGTGGTCTTCGGCAGACGCTCGCGCATCACATGCTCGTTGAACACCATGGAGCCGTACAGATCGGTCACTTTCGACATAACGGGTTCGCTCCTCACTCGGGTCGATGATCGGAATAAGATACCACGTCGGAGCCACCGCAACGGCTGCACCCGGCACGTTCCAAGTTAATGGCGCATTGTTTCGAGGAGTTTTCTGGTAAGCGAAACCGACGTTACGAAAGGGGCGGTTCGTTTTCACGCCCCACGCAAAACGACCCCGCCGAGGCAGGGTCGTTGAGGAATTAAGATCGCGCTCGACAAATGGCAGCGCGTATTCGGCGCAACACGACGGTGTGCTTAGGGTGCAGCTAATCGATATGTTTCCCGTAGCGCTCCTCGGTGATCTCGTCGAGGGTGCGGCCCTGGGTGTTGGGGCACCAGATGACGCCCACCACGAGCGATACCAAGAGAAAGCCGCACATGATGATGCCAGCGGTCACGAAGCCCGCCGGGGTTTCCACGCCGAGGCCCGCCACGGCCACGAGCGACCAGATGCCCAGCACGCCGCGCACCAAAAAGAACATGATGCCCTGCACGCCGCCGCGATACAGCGTCGGGAACAGCTCCGTCGACCACAGCGCATAGAAGCACTGGGCCGAGAAGCCGGCTGAGATGCCCCACAGCGCCACGAACACCCACAGAAGCCAGCCCCAGCTATCGGCCGTGCCCGCTTCCAGCTGCATGCCGAAGAACACCATGACCACCCAGGCCGCCAGCGCCATCACGGCCGTGGCCGCGAACAGGATGCGATGCGGGATCTTGTCGCCGAACTTCGAGAAGATGGCAAGCGAACCCACCGCCGTGAGGATCCACATGACCGCCTGCAGAAGTGAGATGGTCGTGTCGTCCAGGTTGCCGGCCGCCGCGTACATGTAGGGCATGAACTGGCCCATGGTGCCGGCCACGATGTTCCACGTCAGGTACACCGCCACCAGGAACACGATAGACTTCACGTTCACCGAATTGGTCAGCGCGCGGCCCATCATCTGGATGAAGGTGTCGCGCTTGCCCTCAGCCGCGGACTGCTTTTCCGTCCAGTCCTTCGACTCCTCCAGCTTGCGCTGCAGATTCCACGCGATGAGCGCCACCACGAACAGGATGAGGAACAGAAGACGCATGGCGAACAGGCCGTCGAAGGGCCCGTAGGTGCCCGCCGGCAGAAGCGCGCCATCCGGCCCGAAGGTGGGGAAGATGAACGAGAACAAAAGCGCGATGAGGAAGATGACCGCCGGGCCGCAGGACCAGGCGAACTGGCTGATGCCGATGTTGGCGGCGCGGCTCGTGGAGGAGGACATCTCGGAGATGTAGCTCCACGACGACGGTACGCCGGCGCCCACGGACAGGCCGGAAATGACGATGCCGGCGCAGAGCATGGGCAGGTTCACCGCGCACATAATGAGGAAGACGCCCGTGGCGTACACGAGCAGGTTATAGGTGTAGATGAACTTGCGCCCGAAGCGGTCGGCCAGAAAGCCGCCGATGAGCGCGCCCACCGCCGCGCCGAAGGCATTCGCGCCCACGGCGCCCAAGATGGACACCCACACGTTGTCGAAGTTGAAAGCAATCGCCCAGGCCGCCAGCGCCACACCCGAGGCCACGATGCAGCCGGAGTCGAGGAAGTTGGTGAGTGATACGGCGATGGTGCCTTTTTTCTCTTGGGACAGAGCCATAGTTTTGCAGACCCTTTCTTAGTTGCTTAGTTGTCGGTCGCCGAAGCCGCGGGGAAATCCAGCATGGCCTCGTTGATCTTGACGTTGAACTCGCGGCCGATCTGCCGCAGCCCCTCGGTGATGGTGTTCAGGAATTCGCCCGAGCCGCCGTTCATGGCGCGAGCGCGCCCGTAGATGTCGGCGGCCTTCTCGATGGTGTGCAGAAGCCCGAAGGTACTATCGAAGTCGGCGCCGGAGACGAACAGGCCGTGACTCGCCCACACCACCGCGTCGAAGGTCTTCATCTGCTCGGAGGTGGCCCGGGCGATGTCAGCCCCGCCGGGCACCATCCAGGGCACCACGCCGACGCCAGCCGGGAACACGACGATGCACTCGGTCATGGCCTTCCACAACACGCGCGTGAACGTGCGCGCGTCCAGCGGCAACAGGTAGGAAAGCGCGATGATGTTGGTGGGATGCGCATGGTAGATGACGCGGCAGGCGCCGTCGGTGGCCGCGGCGCGCACGGCATGGTTCATGACATGGGTCGGGAACTCGGATGTGGGGCGTCCCCCCTCGTCGAGGCCCCACACGATGCGGTAGGCGTCGCCGGCAGCGGACAGCTCCACGATGCCGATGTTGCGAGAGGGATCGGACGCCACATTGCGCATGTAGTTGCCGGTGCCAGTGACGAGGAAGTACGCACCGCCCATAGTCGGCGCCTCAACGCCGAGGGGCGTCCAAGGACGCGGCTCCTTGTCGAAGAACTTGCGGGCGGTATCCACATCCTCGGGACGCAGGCGGTAGCTGAGGTTGCCGCCGTTGCGCTCGTGCCAGCCCTGCTCCCAGCCATCGTTGCACAGGCGCACGAACCCGCGCACGAACCCCAGCTGCTCCATGGCCACGCCGGACACCGCCCCGCGCGCCGTGTCGATGCCTTGGGAAAGCATCTCCTGTGCCTGATCGAAAAATGCCATATCGTTGCTCCTTGCTTGAAACTCCTCGGGGGCGAGACCACGCGGTATTCTGATTCGCTCAAACAGTCCTCGCTTTGTGAAACAGCCCACTGGGCTGTTTCAGTCGCTGCGGAACTCGCTCGGTCAGAACACCCCGTGTTCTCGCTTAGCTCGACCTTGGTTGAGCTACACGCGCTCGGGCAGGACTTTGGCCTCGTAGGCGGCCACGGCCGGGTACAGCTCGCCATCGAGCGGGCAGCCGGCGCGGCGGCAGTACTCGTCCCACACGGCACCGAAGGGCATGCTCTTCGCCTGCTCGGCCAGCATCATCTTCTCGGTGAACTGGTAGGTGTCCTGCAGCTCTTTCAGGCGCTCGCCCGGCTGCAGCAGCGCGTAGAGCAGCGACTTTTCCATGGCGCGCGTGCCCGTGGCCCAGGCGCCCACGCGGTTGATGGAGGCGTCGAAGAAGTCGAGGCCGATGATGACCTTCTCCCAGGCGCCGGGGATGTGGGCGATTTCCATGGCCACTTCCTTGGTGGGATCGTCGAAGAGCACCACGTGGTCGGAGTCCCAACGCACCGGACGCGTCACGTGCAGCGGCACCTTGTCGAAGAACAGCAGCAGGGCAGAGAGCTTGTCGGCCACGTTCTCGGTGGGATGGAAGTGGCCCAGATCCAGCAGGTCGTACACGCCGGGGTGCGTGGCGGCGTAGGCCAGGTAGAACTCGTTGGAGCCCACGGTCATCGACTCCAGACCGATGCCGAACACCTTCGACTCGCAGGAGTCGATGACGCGGTCGTACTTCTCGGCGTAAATCTCGTCGAGCGAATCGCGCAGGCGCTCGCGCAGGCCATAGCGGTCTCCGGGCACGTCCTTCAGGCCGTCGGGGATCCAGATGTTGCAGAGCGTCTGGTCATCGAGCGCCTCGCCGATCTGCTGGGAGATCTTGCGGCAGGCCTTGCAGTGGCGGATCCAGAAATCGCGCGTGGCCGCATCGGGCGAGGACAGCGACAGCTCGTTGTTCATCATGGGGTGGCCGAAGATGGTGGGGTTGAAATCGATGCCGTAGCCGTGCGCGCGCGCCCACGCGACCCACGGCTCGAAGTGCTTGTACTCCAGGACGTCGCGGTCGACCCAGGGGTTCTCGTCGGTGAAGACGGCGTAGGAGGCGTGCAGGTTGATGCGCTTGGCGCCGGGCACGAGGGCCATGGCGGCCTCGAAATCGGCGGTCCGCTCTTCGAAGGTGCGGGCGCGGCCGGGGGAGGTGCCCGTGGTCTGGATGCCGCCGGAGAGGCCCCCTTCCTGGTCGAAGCCGAGCACGTCGTCGCCCTGCCAGCAGTGCACCGAGATGGGCTTGGCGGCCAGCTTCTCCATCACCGCCTCGGTGTCGATGCCGAGGGCGGCGTACTCCTCGCGGGCCAAATCGTACATGGTAGTCATCGGGTTTCCTTTCTGTTGCTTCTGCTTGTTGGTTCGGTCGATTCGAATGGTTGCTTTCGTTGCCGTATCAAGAAACTACTCGTTCGCGCACAAAAATCGCTAGGGTTCCACCTTCTGCACGTCGAAGGACTCCGCGATGGCGGCGCGGACGGCCTTGAGGTGCGGGAACACCCCGTCGGCGAGCATCTGCACGGCCAGGTTGCCGAGCGCGGTGCCCTCCACGGGGCCGGCGTACACGGGAAGGCCGCACACCTCGGCGGTGCGGCGGTTCAAGTGGCCGTCGCGGCAGCCGCCCCCGACGATGTTGATGGATTTGTAGCCGTGTCCCGCCAGCGAGCTCAAGCCTTCCACGGCGTCGCGGTAGCAGCGCGCCAGGCTCTCGTAGACGCAGAGCATCAGCTCTCCCAAAGTCTGCGGCACCGCCTGGCCCGTCTCCTCGCAGGCTTCCAAAATCTCCTCGATCATGGAATCAGGCGAGAGGAACCGATCGTCGTTCACGTTCACAATAGAAGCCTGAACGCCCGCGCATTCCGCCTCGTCAGCGGCGCGGATAAGATCCTCGAAGCCCACTTCCTGACCGAGGCCCTCCACACGCATGTACTGGTGCAGGCGGCCCTTGCGGATGGCCTTCTCGTCCACAACGTAGGTGATGCCGTTCAGTTCGCGGCGAATGGATTGGATCATCCACAGCCCCATGATGTTCTTCAGGAAGCGGTACCGGAAGTGGTAGCCGCCCTCGTTGGTGAAGTTTTCGCCGTAGGCCGCCGCCGTGGTGAGCGGGCTGCGGTTCTCCACGCCGAGCAGGCTCCACGTGCCCGAGGAGAGGAACACCGCGGGCAAATCGCACGCGGGAACCGCCAGAAACGCGCTGCCGGTGTCGTGGGTGGCGGGCAGCACCACGCACGTGTCGTAGCCGATCTTCTCGGCGATAGAGGGCTTCACCGGCCCCAGGCACGCCCCGGCCATGGTGACGTTGCGGAAGAGGCGCCGCGGGATGTTGAAGCGGGCCAGCACCGTTTCGTCCCAAGCGCCGGTCTCGGCGTTCAGAAGGCCGGTCGTAGAGGCGTTGGTGTACTCGAGGGCCTTCTCGCCGGTCAGCAGAAAGCCCAGGTAATCGGGGATCATAAGGAAGGTCTCAGCCGCTTCCAGCTGTTCGGGGTTCTCGCGCTGCAGGGCCAGGAACTGATAGATGGTGTTGAAGGGCTGGCGCTGGATGCCCGTGCGGCGGTAGAGCTCTTCGGGGCTCATGATGGCGTCGGCCACCTCGAACATGCCCTGAGTGCGCTCGTCGCGATAGGCCACGGCGTCGCCCACCAGGTTGTCGTCAGCATCCAGCAGGACGAAATCGACGCCCCAGGTGTCGATGCCGACGGATTTCGGCGCGAACCCCGCCTCCTTGCACAGGGCAAGCCCGCGCACGAGCTCGCCGTAGAGCAGGTCGATGTCCCAGCAATCGTGGCCGCCCCGGCGCACCTGGCGGTTGTCGAATCGGTGCACCTCTTCCAAATGGATGCGGCCGTCTTCCACAAAGCCCACCACCACGCGGCCCGAGGAGGCTCCGATGTCCACCGCCGCATAGCAGTCGCGCCGCAGATCACGGGCAGAATGCGCCATGTCGCCATTCCTATCTTCGCACGCCAGTAGGGGCCCCGTTTTGGGCGAACCCCGCTGACCATGAGCGTATTTCTCAACTTTTACCTGGGAAAACGCACAAGCCATTAATGCGGCGCACAGTGTACCAGCAAAGGGGCCCTCTGCAAGGGCGCGCGCCCAAAGAGGTGGCGGCCTGTAACAAATCAACAACAATGACTTCATGGGTCGTCATTGAAAGGGGCCCGGACGAACCGGGCCCCTCAGAGAAGGATATTTGCTCAGGCGTCCTTACTGCGTCGCCAATCGTGCAGCTTCGGACGATCCGCCCCCCCTAACCTTCCGGCGCGAAGGCCGTGAATGTAGCGGTATCCGGCTCCGGGCTTACCCCGCCACGCTCGTTGACCGAGCGCACGAGCAGGCAGTAGGTTCCCGGCACCTCGGGGGTGTACTCGAACGTCCAGTGAACCCATCGATCGCCCGTGGAGGCGGACACGTCGTAGTCGGTCCAGCTCTCGCCGTCGTCCAACGAGAACTGCACCGTTACAATGGGCACGCCGTAGTCCTCGGCGTAGCCCTCGAAGCGCACCGGGCGCCCCACCTCCACCGACAGCGGCGCTATCATCGCGATCTACTCCTGCGCGCCTGTCAGCACGCCGGCGTTCGGGCTGTTGGGATGCTCGTCGGCCTCGCCGGGCACGGCCGGCGCCTCGTCCTCGGCCGACACCACGATCTCCACCACATCGCGCACGAAGTAGTTCGCGGGCGTGCGGGTCATCCACAGCTGGTTGCTCCCGCCCACCGAGGCGGTGAGTGCCTCCTCGTTGATCTCGTAGCTGAGCACGCCGTGGCGCCCGATCACGTAGCCGAGCGGCAGCATGGTCTCGGTGCCATCGGCCGACACGAACGTCACCGCGTTGGCCCCGGGCTGCACGCCGGCGCGCTCCAGAATGGACTCGATCGGAATGCCCTTCACATTCGCCGTAACGATGGCGGCCGCCCGCAGGGTTGCCGCCGCAGGTGCACGTCATCTTCTGCTGCACCGACTCGTCGCCGGCAAGATCGCCCACCGAGGCGGTGTAGGCGTCATTCACCGCGCCCGACACCGTCAGTTGCCAGTCGAGCGGGTTCTCCGAAGCAAACGCAATACCAGCGCCGCACACCACGCGCACAGCCTTCTGGAACATCGTGCGGATCGTCTCGTTGGGTGTGACGGCCTCCTGGTCGTAGGAGAAGACGCCCTCGGCTCGGGCCACCTTCACCGCACCGGCCACGGCGGCGTTCTCGCCCACCTCCGCTTGCGGGTCGGCGGCTGCATTCCCGTCA
>OGOY01003602.1_pt1 | contig 11636 bp, 8 predicted proteins | sample 1552811 | NCBI WGS metagenome assembly OGOY01 (sample SAMEA2580132, study PRJEB22360) | human gut metagenome | biome: human gut; feature: human-associated habitat; material: faeces | place: Denmark | collected 2008/2010 | reverse complement strand
TCCAGATAGAGGGGCCGGGCCAGCCGGGGTCATCCCCCGGTACGCCGGCCAGCCCGCGGCCGACGCCTTCCGCCACCGCCTGGCGGGCCTGGGCATCCAGTGTCGCCTGCACTACCCCATCGAGGGCTACCCCCACGACGTGGACCTCATCGTCTCCGACGAGGGCTACGGCAAGAACGAGTACGTGGAGACCACCCGTCCGCTCGTGGTGGTTACGGCCCCCGGCCCCGGCTCCGGCAAGCTTGCCACCTGCCTCTCGCAGATCTACCACGAGCACAAGCGCGGCGTGGAGGCCGGCTACGCCAAGTTCGAGACCTTCCCCGTCTGGAACCTGCCACTCACCCACCCCGTGAACGTCGCCTACGAGGCCGCCACGGCAGACCTCGACGACGCCAACATCATCGACCCCTTCCACCTGGACGCCTACGGCAAGACCACCGTCAACTACAACCGCGACGTGGAGGCCTTCCCCGTGGTGCGCGCCCTCATGGAGAAGATCTTGGGCCAGAGCCCCTACCAGAGCCCCACCGACATGGGCGTCAACATGGTGGGCTTCGCCATCACCGACGACGATGCCTGCCGCGAGGCCTCCAAGATGGAGATCGTGCGCCGCTACTTCCAGGCCTGCGTGGCCGTCAAGCGCACCGGCATGGGCTCCGAGCAGGTCCAGCGCCTGGAAATCATCATGAAGAAGGCCGGCGTGGACAAGAACTTCTCGCCGGCAAGGAGCGCCGCGCTCACGCGCGAGCAGGTCACCGGAGCGCCCGTGGGCGCCATGGTCATGCCCGACGGCTCCGTGGTCACCGGCAAGACGAGCGCTCGCCTGGGCGCCGCCAGCTCCCTGCTCATGAACGCCCTCAAGCACGTCACCGGCGTGGATATGGAGCTCGAGGTCATCAGCGACTCCGCCATCGAGCCCATCAGCCGCCTGAAGACGCACTTCCTGGGCAGCAAGAACCCGCGCTTGCACCCGGACGAGACCCTCATGGCGCTCTCCATCACCTCCGCCACCAGCGACGTGGCCGCCTGCGTGCTGGCAGGCCTGGAGCAGCTGCGCGGCTGCGACGCGTTCTTCTCGGTCATCATCTCCGCCGATGACGAGCAGGTCCTTCGCCGCCTGGGCATCAACGTCTGCTGCGAGCCCAAGTTCGAGCGCAGCACGCTCTTCCACGCATAGACCACCAACACAACCAACCACGCCAAAGGGGCAGTCCCGAATGAGAAAAAGGGACTGTCCCTTTTTCTCATAGGCAGTCGAGAAACGCGCGGGCGGCGGAGCTCAGGAGGCCGGGGCGGTAGACGGCCGCAAGCTCGCGGTGCACGGCGGGCTCGAGCGGGCGCTTCTCGATGGCGTAGGGGCAGCGCGTGAGGATGAGCCCCGGCAGGATGGAGAGGCCCAGGCCGCTCTCGACCATGCTCATGATGGCGTAGTCGTCCCACGTGGAGAAGCGCGCCTGCGGGGAAAGGCCCGCGCACTCGAAGAGGGGGCTTATCTCGTTGTCGCTGCCCCGCTCGAGCAGGATGAAGGGCTCCTCGCAGAGGTCTGCCAGGGCGATGCTCTTGCGCGCGGCAAGCCTGTGGCCCCGCGGCACCACGGCCATGAGCTCGTCCTCCAGCACCACCTCGCGCGCGAGGCCCTCCCGCGGCTCCTGCGGCGGGTACGGCAGAAATCCAAAGTCCACCAGGCCCTCGGCCACCCAGGACTCGATCTCCGAGTAGTCACCCATCCTGAGCTCGTACTCAATGCCGGGGTGCCTGGCCTGGAAGCGCCCGATGGCGTCCGGCAGCACGTGGGTGGCCACGCTCGAGAAGGTCCCGATGACGAGCGAGCCCGTCTCCATGCCCACGACCTCGCGCACGCGCTCGGCCAGGCGTCGCTCGTCCTCGCAGAGCGCCTCCACGAAGGGCATGATGAGCTTGGCGTCCGCCGTGAGCCGCACGCCGCGGCGCCCGCGCTCGAGCAGCGTGACGCCCCACTCGCGCTCCAGGTCCGCAATCATGCGGCTGACGCCGGACTGGCTGTAGTCGAGCTCGCGCGCCGCCCCCGAGATGCTTCCGCAGCGCACCGTCTCCACGAGCGCGCGCAGCTTCTGGATGCCCGTCTCCATCGCCTGGACCCTCCCGTTTTTGCCATGCGTGTTTCTCATGGCTAGTATGCCAAACATTCGCTTTTCTCGCAGAAAGCAGCATGCCATAGTTGAGCGGCAACGTATGGCACTACCTGTGAGAAAGCGGCATTCAGAGCATGTCAAAGGCAACCCAGAAGTACCTGGCCTCCCTCATCCTCTTTGGGTCAAACGGCATCGTTGCCTCCATGATCGACCTGCCGAGCCTCTTCATCGTGCTTGCCCGCGTGAGCCTGGGCGCCGCCCTGCTGGTGGCCCTGGTCGCGCTCTCCCGCTCCGCCCGCACCAACCTGCAGACGCCCAAGCACCCCAGGCAGGCCCTCTACCTGGCCGTCTCTGGCGCAGCTCTCGGCGTGGCGTGGCTCTTCCTCTTTGAGGCCTACCGCTACGTGGGCGTGGGCGTGGCGTCGCTGCTCTTCTACTGCGGCCCCGTCATTGTAATGGTGCTCTCCCCCGTGCTCTTCAAGACGCGCCTCACCGCGCAGAAGGTCCTGGGCTTTGCGGCCGTGACCGTTGGCGCCTTCCTCGTGGTGGGCCAGGGCCTGGGCGAGGGCGTGAGCCCCTGGGGCCTCTTCCTGGGCGCCATGAGCGCGGTCATGTACGCCGTCATGGTCATCTTCAGCAAGAAGGTCACCCAGATAGGCGGCGTGGAGTGCTCCGCCATCCAGCTTTGCGGAAGCCTTGCTGCCGTTGCCGTCTACCTGGGCTTCTCTGCAGCCACCGGCTCCATCGAGCTACCGAGTGCCGCGATGCTCGCCCACCTCAACGTGCCCGCCGCCCTCTGCATCGGCCTGGTCAACACGGGCCTTGGCTGCTACATGTACTTCTCGTCCATGGGAGAGCTGCCCGTGACGCGCGTGGCCGTCTGCGGGTACCTCGAGCCGCTCTCTGCCGTCGTGCTCTCCGCCCTGCTGCTGGGCGAGGCCATGACCCCGGCAAACGTGCTGGGCGCGGCCCTCATCCTCGGCGGCGCCATCTACTCAGAGCTTGGCGAAAAGCTCCGCCTGCGCGCCGCCAGCCACCGCATGGCCACCGCATAGGCAACGCCCGAGCTTCGCGCTTTGCGCTCTTCTCGCCTGACGGACTTCGCGCCATGCCCTATGCTTGGGAGCCGTTGGACAAGCCGTGCGCAACACCAGGGGAGAAGATCTTGGCCTACCAGCTCATTGCCTTTGACATGGACGGAACGCTGCTCGACTCCAAGAAGGACGTCCTGCCTTCCTCCGTCGCGGCCATAGACGAGGCGCTCGCATCCGGCAAGGACGTGGCCATAGCCTCCGGACGCTGCCCCCGAATGGTGCTCATGTACCGCGCCGCCATCCCCCACGTGCGCTACGCCATCTGCAGCGCGGGAGCGGCCATCGTGGACCTCTTTGAGGCCAAGACCCTGGAGACCACCGAGGTCCCCGCAACGGCCCTCCAGAAGGTCATGGCGGCCAGCCACGGGCGCGACATGCTCATCGAGACCACCTGCGACGGGGAGTTCGTCGTCTCTCGCCCCGAGATGGAGCGCTGCGAGCGCTACAGCCTGGGCGTCTACAAGTCCCTCTACCGCGAGCAGGGCACGGTGCTGGACACCGCGGCCGAGGCCGAGGCCTTCACGCTCGACCCGGCGCACCGCATCCAGAAGCTGAACCTTCACTACACCTGCGACGAGGACCGCGACGTGGCCGTCGCCTCCCTTGCCGGCGAGAACGTCAACGTCGTGTACTGCGAGAGGCACAGCATCGAGATCACCCACGCCAGCGTGACCAAGGGCACCGGCCTTCTGGCGCTCGCGGCGCAGCTGGGAATTCCCGCCGAAGAGACCATCGCCGTGGGCGACGCGGACAACGACCTGCCCATGCTGCGCGCGGCCGGCCTGGGCGTGGCCATGGGCAACGCCAACGAGAACGCCCGTGCCGCGTCCGACGTCACCGTCGCCGACAACGACCACGACGGCTGTGCCGAGGCCATCCACCGCTTCCTGCTGGGGTAGCCTGGGCCTACCCGCTCTCAAGGGTGCCGAGTTCGGTCACGCCATCTTCCGCGTACACCGTAAGCACGGGGCTCTTCTCGACCTCGTCTACGTACACATAGCCATGGGCACCGTTTGACGCCGTCGTGGCCTCAAGGTCGAGCTTGCCACCTAGATACAGATCAGCAAATTCCCGGCTCCCAAACCTCTGACCAGCATCATTGACGCCAAACAGAACGTGCCCCTCGGAATCAACCGCCCTAAACGGGGCCGAATTCGGATCCGCTCTATTGGCGCCAAGCCCGTTGTCCTGCCATTCGAACAGAGAAAACGTCCCAATCACCGTCTGGCCATCCAAGTCGTAGAGCGGAGAGCCCGGCTCCGCATCCGGGGATGCGTAGCCCAATTCGCCGCTCTCCCCCTCGGCCGCATACAAATCAGCAATGCCGCCCAGATACGCCGTCACCCAATCGCGACGTCCGAATCGCTGGCCGTTTTCGTTCACTCCGAAGAGAATCGTTCCATCCTCGGCCTTGGCGGTAAAGGGTGTGGCATCAGTCCCCCGAGCTGCAGCCAAAGAACCGACGAGTCTGTTTGAAGCAGATGGCGCTATCGCCTGCAGCAGAGCAATCGCCCCTACAAGAACAATGGCTACTACGGCGAGAATCGTCCAGAGTCGCTTCCCAGAGCTCCCCGTCGCAGGTTCCGTCTCCCGTCCGCCGCGGCCCTTCAGGAGCTCGATCAGCTCTTCTCTGGAGTGGATGCCCAGAAGCTTGTAGCCATACGCTCTAGCAGAGTTGACCGTTCCCGCAGCGATCCCAAGCTCTGAGGCTATCTCGGCAGTTGTCCTGCCCGCGGCAATGAGCGAGCACACGCTGGCTTGGGTCTCGTTGAGACCTCTTTCCCTCAGCTTCTCGTTCACATCCACATTGACCTCGGCCACTGGCCAGGCCCGGTGCAGCGAGACCAGCTCTCGACCGGAGCCTACCCCCAGCTTCTCATACGCACGCTTCCTATAGCTTCCGACAGACGAGGGACTGACCCCCATAATGTCCGCAGCCTCCTGAGCGGTCATTCCCTGGAGCAGGGAGCGAGCGGCGTCCTTCTCGCGATCGGTCAGCGATGCCTCGTCAAATGCGCGCTCGACCGCCTCGGATTCTCGCTGAAACGAATGGTTGCCCACTTGATACCTCCCCTCAGGGTCGGCTCGTTTCTTGAAGTGTATCCAGCCGCCGTCCTCCGGTATGCAGCAAGAGCTTATGAACCATGCCGCAGGTTAAAAATAGCTGCCCTTCGGCCATCCCCAAGCCAAGACGGCCCCGGGACGCATCTCGTCGCGTCCTGGGGCCGTCTTGCTTCTCTGCTCCCGCCCTAGAGCGTCGTGCGGTCGTGGTTGACCTCGCGGTAGAAGAGCTCGCGAATCTTGTGGGGGTCGCGCGTCTGGCCGAGGACCCACATGGTCTTGGCAACCAGCGCCTCGGTGGTCATGTCGTCTCCCTTGAGGATGCCGGGGTTGTCCGCATAGGCGCGGCCGACCTCGTAGACGCCCAGGTCAAGGCCCTCCTCGGGCACCTGCGTGGTCACCACCAGCGTGCGGCCGGAGCCCACCCAGTCAAGGATGGCGTCCTCGTAGGAGCCGTCCCCGTAGGAGGGAATGCCGCCGATGCCAAAGGTCTCGAGGATGACGGCGTCGTAGTCGCGCTTGAGCAGGCCGAAGATGCTGGGCTGCAGCTCCGGCGTGAGCTTCAGCACAATGACGCGCTCGTCGACGCCGTCGTAGACGCGCGGGGCCGCCCCGGTGCGCTCAGGCGCCGCGATGCCCGCCGCCTCGCCGGCGCGCACGATGCGGTTGTTGCGGATGTAGGCCAGCGAGGGGTAGTTCATGCTGCTGAACGCGTTGAAGCTCATGGTGCGCTGCTTGTGGGCGCGCGTGCCGGCGATGACCTTGCCCGAGAAGACCACGTTGACGTCGCGGCTGGCGCCGTCGGCGGCGTACAGCACGGACTGGTAAAGGTTGAGCTTGGCGTCCGTGAAGGGGCTCGCCATGGGCTGCTGGGAGCCCGTGAGCACGATGGGCTTCTCGCTGTCCTGGATGAGGTAGGAGAGGGCCGCCGCGGTGTAGGCCATGGTGTCGGTGCCGTGCAGCACCACAAAGCCGTCGTAGCAGTCGTAGGCCTCCACGATGACGTCGCGGATCTTGAGCCAGTCGCGCGGGCGCATGTTGGTGCTGTCGATGTTCATGGGCTGAACAAAGTCCAGTTCGGCGATGGTGTCGAGCAGGGGGACCTTGTCCGCGAGCTCGCGGCCGGACGCCGTGGGGGTGAGTCCGCCGCCGTCCCCGTCCGAGGTGGAAGCAATGGTTCCGCCAGTGGCGATGATGAGGACGCGCTTCACGTGGGCTCCCGTCTCTTGCGGTTTTCTCGCCCCCACATTCTACGCCGCCAGGCGCCCGCCGCCACAGAACGCGGTTTGCCGGCGAACGTGGACGGTGGGGACGTTCCCAGAGTCCACTTTCACCGGCAAACGGAAAGAGCGTGCGGCAAGCAGGCGAGAAGTGCCCGGACCAGGCTACGCCTCCACGGTCGCAAGCCTGCGGGCCACGGGGCCGCAGGCAAGGGCCCGCGCGGCGAGAAGCTCCACCACCAGAAGCGCGAGCGTCCCCAGGACGGGAAGTGCCCCAGCCTCGAGCCCCAGCACCATCGGCACGATGGCGCAGGCAAGCGGCAGCGCCATGACGCCTAGGGCGAGCGCCAGGCTTGCCAGCACGAGAAGAAGCGCCTCGCCAGAGTTGGAGAGCTCGGACTCGCTCGCCCAGCCCAGGTTAGGCTTGCGCGCACCCAGGGCAAGCGCCAGAAGGTCGCAGGTTCCCACGGCCAGGGCGAAGAAGGCGATCATGGCGAGCGCGGTTGTCACGGGCAGCCCGAGGACGAGCATCGCCACCAGCACCAGCACGGCCACGGGAACGCGCCCCACCAGCGCCATCGCGCAGAACTTGGCCATGAGGTAGGAGCCGAGATCGCAGGGCATGGTCTTGAAGAGGAAGAAGTCGCGGCCGTCCATGCTCACGCAGCGCATGAAGGCATACGACAGCATTCCGCAGAAGAAGGCGAGAAGCGCCATGACCAGCAGGGGCGCAAGGGTGGCCTCGCCACCGAGCGCCATCATCGCCACCACAGCACGGACGTCCTCGAGGGAGACTCCCTCCGAGGTCCCAATGGCGCCGGCCACGCCTGAGACGGCCATGATGGCCGGGGCCACCCACAGCGAGAGCACGAACTGGTTAAAGAAGGCCGGAACGCGCATGAGCTGCGCCACGCTGACTGAGAAGAAGGCCTTGAACTGGCTCCTGGAGCCCACCGCCCGGGCAAGCTCATCCGTCTTGTACCTGCCGTGTCCGGAGGCACCGGCCCCGCCCGCCATGCCGCGGACGGCGTCAAAGTACCAGCGGCCAGAGAGCACACTTAGCAGCGCCACGTAGCAGGCGGTGAGGGCCGCCATGCCCAGCACGCCCAGCAGGGAAGCGGAGCCGGCGCCAAAGGTCAGGCCGCCCAGGGCAAGGGGCGGACACAGAAGGCAGAACGCCACGCGGGCGACCGGCGCAGACGCAATGCCCCCGACCATGCTCACCGCCGCCGCGGCGTCGATGCCGTCCGCGCCGTCATGGGCGCCCAGCGTTGCCACAAAGACGATGGCCAGCGCAAACACGGTGCTCACCAGGCCAAAGACGCGGGCAAAGCGGTCCTTGTCGGCCACGAGCTTGGAGAAGCGCACGATGGGCAGGGCCACCAGCACCAGGGCCACGTTGGCGGCAACACAGCAAAGGAGAAACGCCAGCACCACGACGACCCAGGTCAGAGGCCCTTCTCCCCTGCCGGCGAGAACGCCCAGCGAGAGCGGCAGCACCGCCAGGTCGACGGCCATCATGCCGGCCATGTAGTTTGCGAGCTTGACCCACACGATGGTGGTCCCGCTCACGGGAAGCGCCAGGTAGAAGGCAATGTCCCCGCTGAAGAAGAGCGAGCTCACGGCCGTGTAGAACCCCATGGTGAGAGAGATCGCCACCAGGGTCACCACGCTCAGCTCGAAGGCCGCCAGCACGGAGGCGCCCATCTGGCCCAGCTTGAGGCCGCCGGCAAGCAGCATGGCCGCGATCATGCCAAACGAGAACACCAGGCTCACAATGCGAGAGGCGCCGCCCGCGCCGCCGGACTTGCCCATGCCGTTGTCGGCGCGCTCCTCTCCCTTGCGGATGGCCCCAAAGAGGGCGCGGAACTGAGCCCAGTCAAACCCGGCCACGCTACATCTCCTCCGCGGGCGCGCTGGCGTCCTCGGCAACCAAGCCGGCGCCGGCCAGGGGCGAGTTATCCCCCGTGAGCTCCAGGAACATCTCCTCCAGGGAGCCGTTGTTGCGGAAGTGCTCGCGCATCTGGTCGACGGTGCCAACAAACAGCAGCTCGCCGTGGGCGATGATGCCCACGCGGTCCACGACCTTCTCGGCCACGTCAAGCACATGCGTGGAGAAGAGCACGGTCTTGCCTGCGTCGGCGTGCTCGCGCATGGACTGCTTGAGGAGCCAGGCCGCCTTGGGGTCAAGGCCGGTCATGGGCTCGTCGAGCACCCAGACGTCGGGGTTGGGCAGAAGCGCGCCCATGACCATCATCTTCTGGCGCATGCCGTGGGAGTAGGAGCTGATCTTGTCGTCGAGCCTCTCCGCCATGCCGTAGCCCTCGGCGAGCCTTGAAATCCTGGGGGCGCGCACGTCCTCGGGGACGCCGTAGACGTCCGCAATGAAGCGCAGGTACTCGCGGCCGCGCAGGCGCAGCAGGTGGTCCGGCGAGTCACCGACAAAGGAGAGGCTCCGCTTGGCCTCTATGGGGTTGGTTGTGACGTCTATGCCGTTGACCGTGACTGTGCCCTTGGTGGGCGCGAGCACGCCGACGAGCATGTTGAGCGTGGTGGACTTGCCCGCTCCGTTGGGGCCCAGAAGGCCAAAGATCTCTCCGTCACGGATCTCAAGCGAGAGGTCCTTCACCGAGAAGGTCTTTCCGCCGTTGTAGGACTTGGACACGTGATCGATTTGAATCACGATGGCTCCTAACCGCGCTTAGCTGTATAAACCGTTTAAATCTACACCACTGGCAGCAGGGGGCGTTGTGCCGCGCTACCAAAGTGCGGCCGGGGGGTGCCCCCTCGCAAGCGAGAAAGGGCACCCCCGGGCAAAAAAGACGGGTCTATTGGCCGGTTCCCTACCCCTCGGCGGGCCCCATGGCCTTCTCCACGTAGTCGCGGATGACGTCGCAGGAGTGGCGCATGGCGCGGCGCTCGTCGTAGGAGAGGTCGATCTCGAGCACGGTCTCCACGCCCGCGTCGGAGAGCACGCAGGGCACGCCGACGGAGATGCCGGACTCGCCGTCCAAGTGGACGGAGAGCGGCACCACCACGTGGTCGTTGTGCAGCACTGACTGGACGATGCCCGCCACCACGGAGGCAATGCCAAACTCGGTGCAGCCCTTGCCGCTCACGATGGCGCTGCCGCTCTCGCGCACCTTGGTCATGACGTCGTTGAAGTCTATGTCGTGCACGCTGGAGTGCTGCAGTGACAGGTACTCGCGCAGCGGGATGCCCTGGACCGAGATGTGCGAGGTGGGGATGAACGAGGAGTCTCCGTGCTCGCCCATGCAGATGGCCTGGATCTGCTTGCTGTTGACGTTGATGATGCCGGAGAGCGTCCGGCGCAGGCGCGCGGAGTCAAGCGAGGTGCCGGTGCCAAAGACGTGGCCGCGGGGCAGGCCGAGGTTGCGGTAGAGGTACTCCACCACGATGTCGGCCGGGTTGGAGACGCTGATCAGGATGCCGTGGAAGCCGGACTCCCTGAGCGGCCCGATGACACCGTCGAGTACCTTGATGGTGCCGTCGAGCATCTGCAGGCGAGTCTCGCCGGGGCGGCGGCTGCGGCCGGCCGTGAGGATCACAAAGTGGGCGTCGGCACAGTCAGAGTAGTCTCCCACGCGAATCTTGAAGGAGTCCCCCAGACCGGACGCCAGGTCCTCCAGGTCAAGCGCCTGCGCGCGGGCGGCCTCCTCGTTGACGTCCAAGAAGACGATCTCGTTTACCAGGTGCTGGAACATGAGGCACAGGGCGCTGTGCGAGCCCACGCGCCCCGCGCCGATGATGACTGCCTTGCGGGTCTTGATCTTCTTCTCGGTCATGCTCTCGGTCATGCCAAACCTCCGGTCGTCCTATAGCCGGCGGACCACCCGCCAGCACTGCGTCCCAGGCGAGAAAAACGGGCGCGCCCGCTGTGGGCACGCCCGTCCAATGGTAGGAACTTCTCGCCAGGCGCAAGGCCTTGCGGACGGAGGTTTTCGCTAGTCGCGCGTAAGCTTTCGGTGAAGGCGGTGGGGCTTGGAGGCCTCGGCGCCCAGACGGCGCTCGCGGTCGGCCTGGTAGGACTCGAAGTTGCCCTCAAACCAGTGCCAGCGGCCGGGGTTCTGGTCGTCGCCCTCCCAGGCCAGGATGTGGGTGGCAACGCGGTCAAGGAACCAGCGGTCGTGGGAGATGACCACGGAGCAGCCGGGGAAGTTCTCCAGGGCCTCCTCCAAAGACTCCAGGGTCTCCACGTCCAGGTCATTGGTGGGCTCGTCGAGCAGCAGCAGGTTTCCGCCCTGCTTGAGCGTGAGGGCCAGGTTCAGGCGGTTGCGCTCGCCGCCGGAGAGCACGCCGGCGCGCTTCTGCTGGTCCTTGCCCTTGAAGCCGAAGGCAGCCACGTAGGCGCGGCTCGGGATCTCCTGGTCGCCCACCTGGATGAAGTCGTTGCCGTCAGAGACGACCTCCCAGAGGGTCTTGTCGGGGTCGATGCCGGCGCGCATCTGGTCCACGTAGGAGATCTTGACGGACTCGCCCACCTCGAGGTTGCCAGAGGTGGCCTCCTCCAGGCCCACGATGGTCTTGAACAGCGTGGACTTGCCCACGCCGTTGGGGCCGATGACGCCCACGATGCCGTTGCGCGGCAAGTCGAAGGAGAGGTCGTCGATGAGCACGCGGTCGCCGAAGCTCTTGCAGAGGTGCTCGGCCACCAGGACCTTGGCGCCCAGGCGCGGGCCCACGGGAATCTGGATGTCGGTGAAGTCCACCTTCTTGGAGGCGCGGGCCTCGGCCTCCATCTTCTCGTAGGCGGCCAGGCGGGCCTTGCTCTTGGCCTGGCGGGCCTTGGGGCTGGAGCGCACCCACTCGAGCTCGGACTTCATCTTCTTGGCGCGGCGGGCGTCCTGCTGGCCCTGGGCCTCAAGGCGGGCGGCCTTCTTCTCGAGGTAGGGGGAGTAGTTGCCCTCGTAGGGGTAGAGCTGCCCGCGGTCCACCTCGCAGATCCACTCGGCCACGTCATCCAGGAAGTAGCGGTCGTGCGTGACGGCCATGACGGCACCCGGGTAGCGGTGCAGGAACTGCTCCAGCCACAGCACGGACTCGGCGTCCAGGTGGTTGGTGGGCTCGTCAAGCAGCAGCAGGTCGGGAGCCTCGAGCAGCAGCTTGCAGAGGGCCACGCGACGGCGCTC
>OGOY01003588.1_pt1 | contig 11672 bp, 9 predicted proteins | sample 1552811 | NCBI WGS metagenome assembly OGOY01 (sample SAMEA2580132, study PRJEB22360) | human gut metagenome | biome: human gut; feature: human-associated habitat; material: faeces | place: Denmark | collected 2008/2010 | reverse complement strand
GCGCTCGGACTCCTCCAGCGGAATCGGCCACTGGATGTCCAGCTCCGGGTCCGCGAGGTTCACGAAGGTGTAGGTCTTCTTCTGCTCGAGGCTCCAGTGCGCGTTGACGAGGTACGTGTACGCGGTGCCGTCTTCGAGCGCCTGGAAGCTGTTGCCCACGCCGCGCGGCACGTAGATCGCCTTGGACGGGTCGAGGCGGGTGGTGTACACCTGGCCGAAGCTCTCGCCCGGGCGCAGGTCGACCCACGCGCCGAACACCGCGCCGGTCGCGATGCTGATGTACTTGTCCCACGGCTCGGCGTGGATACCGCGGGTCACGCCCTTCTTCGCGTTGAACGAGATGTTGTTCTGCACCGGCCCGAAATCGGGCAGGCCCAGCGCGGTCATCTTCGCGCGCTGCCAGTTCTCCTTGAACCAGCCGCGGTTGTCGCCGTGCACCGGCAGGTCGAACACGATCAGGCCGGGGATGTTCGTCCTCTCGACCTTCAGTTCCTTCTCAAAATCCATGAGTCCCATTCCTTGATGTTGTTATTCTGCTCAAATAGTAGTCAGCAGAATAGAAAACGGCTGTTTCCCAACAGTCTTATTCTGCAGAAGTCCATTTCTTATTCTGAAATCTCCTATTCTGCAGAAAAGCCTTGCTTCAGTTCCCACTCTGGGTACCTTCGCGATCCCGCGTTGAAAATACGCCCCTCTCTCCTCAAAGAAGTCAGAAGATTCCCGACTTTTTTGTTTTTTTCGTCATCTGTGAGCATATCGCCCAGCTTCGTAAACAACAACTTATTAATATCCTGCCGAGAGGCCGAACCAAATTCCTCAAGATAGCTAATAATTAGCCTCTGGTAAAACATATCGTCCTGATTATGTGCTTTCACATATTCGGCCTTAGTGTCCGAAGCTGCAGCAATTACCGGCGCAACTTGAAGATGCGGTTTTCTTCCAGTAATCAGCTTCTTCTTTCGTAAACGCGCGACAACATCTTCTGGAATGGCCATTCCTTTCTGGACTCTATCCAATGCAAGCACATCAGGCAACGGAAGACCAGTGTTGCTCAGAAGCAAGCGAGTGTACTCCTGGTCAACCACTCCGCCATACATGGTCAAACGAACCTTGCTCACTTCACTCAGGTCATAATCGGGGAGCGGAAGATACCTGCCGGCTTGGACTTCGTTCATCCTCTTAATCCCGTATCCCATACGATCAATCATGTATAGCTCACCCATGGCCCTGACCAAAAATGGGTTACGGTAACGATCAGGAGACTTATCTCCCAAGATATAGTCATCTGGATGTCCTTCAAAGAAGGAACCACTGTTATCGAAAACCAGACGGTCCGGATATTCTGTTACCAGAATCCGCGCGCCTCTGCAATAATCTTGATGCGCAATACAATTATGCAGAGCTTCCATAACGGATTGCTCGTCATATTTCGACACTTCCTGCGGCATTAACTGTCCCGGAGGAAGCAACCGTAACTGAATATTCCTGATTCGTCGATACAGCCGCGTTGTGCTCAGCAGAAATGGCAAACCAAAATGTTCATAAGCGTTCTCCTGTCCCACCAGCTTCCATGTCATTTCAAACATGCCGGCTGGCAGTTTATCAACTGCTTCAGGTTTACCCAGCAAGAGTAATGCGGCACGAGTCAATTGACCGTTCTTGGTTACACGAGCACGGTTAAGAAACTCCTGATCGGTCCAACAAGCGATTTCTTCTTCGCTAATACGGTTCGCATGAGCCTTTGCAAAAGCCGAGCGGGCGTGACGCATAGCTTCCTCGTCCAAATCGCTTAGCGAAGCATCTTGAACTATTTCTGCAGTCCAATCATTAATGTCAGTTTCGCTTCGGATACGATCCATCTTGTCTGCGGTCAGGGCAACAAGACTCTCGCCACTTCTCCCGTGCCAATATCCCTGCCATGATACAGGAAGTCCGGTTGGAGCAGGTGGAATCTCAAACATGAGCACTCTTCCTTCGGGAAGATTCAACTCATGAATGTCTTTAAAAGATGAGCGCGGCTCGGTATCACGAGTAATCTGCATCTTCAGTTGCGACAAACGTTCCGGCTCTTTGCCGTACTTCGTCCCAACTATTGTGTGCGTCTTGTTGTCTACACCGAACACCAGCCAAGCCGAAGCATTGCCTCTAAGATTAGCTTCGTTGGATAAAGCAGAAAAATATTTCCCAATTGTGCCAGTCGAATAATCTTCTCCAGCCGCTTTGAATTCAACGACTTCGTTCTCCCAGTCCACAATCAACTGGCGAAGCAATGCTTCCAGCTCAGCCTCATCACTCATCTACAGCTCACTGGCCCTGCTGCTTGTACCTGGCCTCGGTGGCGGCCTTCGCGGGCTCCCACCAGGCGCGGTTCTCGGTGTACCACTCGATGGTGGCCCTCAGTCCGGACTCGAAGTCGGTGTGCGTGGGCCTCCAGCCGAGCTCGGTCTGCAGCTTGGTGGAGTCGATGGCGTAGCGGCGGTCGTGGCCGGGACGGTCAGGCACGTGGTCAAAGTCATCGGGGTCGCGGCCCATGGCCTCCAGGATCATCCGTAGCACTTCGATGTTGCTGCGCTCGCCGTCGGCACCGATGAGGTAGGTCTCCCCCACCTGGCCACGAGTCAAGATGGCCCAGACGGCACTGGAGTGGTCCTCGACGTTGACCCAGTCGCGGACGTTTTGCCCGACGCCGTAGAGCTTGGGCCTAACTCCATCAATGATGTTGGTTATCTGGCGCGGAATGAACTTCTCCACGTGCTGGTAGGGACCATAGTTGTTGGAACAGTTTGAGATCGTTGCGCGTAGGCCGTAGGTGCGCGTCCAGGCGCGGACCAGCAGGTCGGAGGTGGCCTTGCTGGAGCTGTACGGGGAGCTCGGCCGGTAGGGAGAGCCTTCGGTGAAGCGGGACGGGTCGTCAAGCGCGAGGTCTCCAAAGACCTCGTCCGTGCTTACGTGGTGGTAGCGCGCGCCACAGCTGCGCACGGCCTCAAGCAGGCAAAACGTGCCGTCGACGTTGGTACGCAGGAACGGCGCCGGGTCCGCGATGGAATTGTCGTTGTGCGTCTCCGCGGCAAAGTGCACGACGGCGTCGTGCCCGGGAACCAGGTCAGCCAGGAGCTCGGTGTCGCAGACGTCGCCCGCCACAAGCTCCACGCGCTCGGGCGGCAGGCCCGCGATGTTGGCGGGGGTTCCGGCGTAGGGGAGCTTGTCCAGCACCGTAACGTGCACGTCGGGGTGCCCCCGTGCCACATAGCGTACAAAATTGCTGCCCATAAAGCCACAGCCGCCCGTGACCAGGATGTTGTGTGGCTCAAACACGGCCGTCATGCGATTCATCCCCTCTAAAAACCGCCGTCAGCGTCAAGCTCCCGACAAAACTCGCCTATGTTTGGCTCTTGTTTTGAGAGCCCCAAGTATCAGCCTAATATCGCCAACGTTTGCCCAGTTGGCAAGAAGTCAAAAGAGGCCGCTACCCGTCAAGGTCAAAACAAGAGCCAAACATAGGCGACTTTTGTGCGTGCGGAGGTGGAAAACGCCGCCTTCACACCCTCCGACTCCCTACGTTTGCGTTTTAATCCGGACACTCCAAGTACCGAGCCAAAATTTCCCGCGTTTTCCCAGTTGGCGAGAGGGAAAAACGCCCCGCTACTCGCCAAATCGCAACAAAACGCAAACGTAGTAATTTCCACGCCAGAGCCAACGCGCAGAGGGGCATCAAGACCGTTCAGCGCATCTCTCCGACTTCAACCAACCTCACGTTGCCATCAGCCAAAGCGCGCTCACGGCACTCCTGCTCAAAACCGCTCTTCGAGAACAGGAATAGCTGCGCGCCCTTGCCTCCCGGGAGCAGCTCGGCCCGTCGCTTCAGCACACCCAGAACGCTCGCGTCAACAGGGCGGTTGTTCCACTTGCATTCCCCCAGGATGAGCTCGCCATCCACCCCGCTCAATACGACATCGATTTCTTCCTCGCAGCGCTCTGCCGGATTTGTTCCCCACCAGCGCCCCACCTCAAGAGGCAGAAGATCGAGCCTTCCCTCACGGACCTCCCGCAAGAGCCACTGCCGGCACACGCTCTCAAACACGTGCCCCATATACGTCGAGAGCTCGCTGGCAACAATCCGGCGAGCCACCTCGTCGGAAAGCCCTGTCTGAATGGCCGTCTCGTACCTGCCCCTAAAGCGATACGAGAAGCAGAAGAGGTTGTCCAAAATCTCATACCTAACCTGACGGGCCTTCCTTAGCGCCACGGGCCTGACACGCCGAACTAAGGTAAGCTCCTCGAGCCTCTGAAGCGCCTGGGACACGTTTGCGTCGGGAATGCCAGTCCTGTCGCCAATCTCTTTCGGGGTGTTCCTACCGGCGGCAAGGGCCGAGAGCACGGCGTTGTAGCGCGCCGGAGCCCTGAGCTCTTGCAGCAAGAAGCTTGCGGGCTCAGCCTCCAAAAACGTGCCAGTCCTCAGAATTCTATTGGCGATGTTCCACTCCACGCTCTTGCGGGCATCAAGCTGGTCCAGATACAGGGGCACCCCGCCAACAAGGCCGTAGAGCTCAACGACTTTAGCAAAATCATCGCAGCCAAGAAGCTCCGCCGCGCCAAATATGTCAAACGGCTCCACCTTAATCTGCCCTGTCCTGCGTCCATAGAGGGGGCTCTTCTCCCCCAGGACCTGGCCTTCCATGAAGCTCCTGGAAGAGCCGCAGAGTATGAGCATCAGCTTGCTGCGGTCACGGTAGCGGTCGATAAGAGACTGCAGGACGGAGGAGATACCCGCGTAGCCCTCCGCAAGATAGGGATACTCGTCGATCACAAGCACCACGCGTCTGTCGTAAGAAAGCTCAAAGACGTGCTCGAGCGCCGCCCCATAGCCCCGAAACGTCGCGGCGACTCCCCCATCCATCACACTCGAAGTTCCAAGATTGCTCAAAACGACCTCGCTCAGGCGGGCAAGGTTCTCCTCCGCCGTAGTTCTCTGCGCTGTAAAGAACAGCGCGTCGCCGACCCCTTCGCAGAAGTGGTCGAGGAGCACCGTCTTGCCGACGCGGCGGCGGCCATAGACGGCAATCATCTCGAACGAGCCGCTCTCGTAGGCACCTTGCAGAACGGCAAGCTCAGTCTGGCGTCCGACGAACATGGTCTGCCTCCAATGAATCTATAGATATATCGTAATATATTATAACGCGATATAGTTACATGTCATAGCGCAAGAAGTCTCGACGCCACCACGAGGCCCGCACCGGACCCTGCACTCATAAGTGCAGGTCAAGAGGCCCGACGCCCCGCACTGGATTGTGCTCATCCCTAGTGCCTAAACCACAGCATGACCGCCTAGCAAGCGCATTGGATAAGTTCTCGAGTTGGGAGAAATCGCCTTCCCCGAATAGAAACTGGAACGCCAAGCCACGCAGTTTGCAGTCCGCGGACTCCCGAACGGACCTCGCTTGGCCCAGCCCCTCGTCCGCACGACTCCGATCAGAGGCGAACTTCCCAAAAAAATGAACGGGCAACAAAAAAAGAAAGGGCCGACGCATCGGCCCTTCCCAGGTGTCGCCCGAAGGCTTCCACCGCGATTGAGTCTGGATTATAGCAATATCGCCAGCAAATAGGTGCGAGAAGGCCAAGAGGAACAAGTTGTACAATCAGCCCCAACAAATAACGAATGGCTATGATCTAGAGATGAAGCTTCGCAGTCCGCTCAATTTGGCCCGCGCATTTGTTTGCAATATCTTATGGCAATCGGAAATCGGCAAGCCTTTCCTGAGAGATTCCATCGCGGCGGCGCATTCACGAACCAGTTGGGTGCACTCAGTCTTAGACACACCCATCTTTCTAAGGAGATAGACGATGAGGACAACGTAGTCCGTAATGGTCGTGAAGTCGACCCCATCAACCCCCGTCTCCGAGTAAACCATCTGCCCAAGCGCTCCGTTGATCTTCGCTCTTTTGAACCTCACGTCATAGATAGCGCCATTATGGGCTATTGCATTTCTGAGATCCTTAAGAGCGAAGATCAGCACCTCGAGGAGGGCCGGGCCATTGAAATTCGCGGGAAGTCCGAGGTCTTTGGCCACGCTCGCTCTAACCCTAGAGTTCAGGCAAGAGTAGAAGACTCCAAAGTTGCCGAGCGTCATTATTTCAAAAACGGCCCAAAGAGGGAGAGACTTATCGCAGTCATAGAAGTGACTCACCACCGGGTTCTTCTCATAGTTGTAGGCAATCAGGTTGTTGATCTCACTTCTAAGGCGGAGACGTTTTGCCGTGGCAGCGGCATATTTGCGCCGACTCCCAGTACAATCCCTGTAAGAAGTGAGCGACTTCGAAAACACCGCATCGATAGACGACGAGCCCGCATCGGATAAAGTTGCCTCAAGCGTATAGTTTTTTAAAGCGGTCTCGATAAACATGACATGAGGATAGAGCAACGACTTGAGCCTCATGTCAAACTGGTTTAGCGCGATGACCTCGTCGAAGCTGGAAATCTGGAGTCGATTTGAGGCCGAGCCCACAAAGCGATATCCCTTGTAACCATGGTAATAGCCATAGTTCTTCAGTCGTTGCTTATGAGCTGATCCCCGGGTTTCCACGCCATGCTCCCGCAGATGTCTCATGAGCGCATTAAGAGTCTTCACCAGTAACCCCCTTCCCATAGGTGTCGACATTGTAATTACGTCGATGTGAATGAACCGCTTATCCAAAGACAAATCGGCGGATGGCGGTCATATCAGAAATGGCGCTAGAAGCAGGAAGAGGACAGACACAGGCGAAAGATTGAGCAAGTGGGGCTTACGCCAACATTTCCACTGCAATCGCGCAATCGAATATCTGAACGTTTGGCATCAAGGCGGTGACAGTTAAACGCATCGCAGACTCACCTTCAGAGGTAGGACTTAACGTCAAGAAGCCTCAACTTGAGACGATCCTCCAAAAGCAGCTTGTGAATTAAATTCTTCCCATGATACTCATTGTTCAGCGACTTGCTGTACCGTTCCAGTAGACCCATGATACGGTCTATCTGCTCTTGCCGCACATCTACGACGGACTTCTCTCCATATGGAGCGTAGTAAAACTCCAAACGAGTATCTGACCCGTAGAGGTCAACGGTATCGAATATCGCTTGAAAGTACGAATGGTCCGCCTCGGCTAGCGAATGACCGAAGAATATAATACGCGAGACATGGTCAGAGAGACCGAGACCCTTCCTCGACATCTCGGAGTGGTTAGACTTGTTCAACCGCATGAGGCGATACGTCTTAGTGAAGGGAAGTGCCAGGCGATCATCCATTCGATTTATACCATCTATGCCGAAAATCGCTTCCCCACAACCGAGCTCCCCATGCACGTTTCGCACTCTATCGATGCAAAGATTGGAAAACGTCGAAGGCGGGACGGGTTCCGTATAGTTGAAATTTAGCAGCGTATTATGAATTGCTTTATTCTCAGCACCATCCTCCTCACAAAAGCAACTCTTGAACGGTCGCGTGAGCACGAAACTGATACTCGTCACACCGCCGAAGGGCTTCCATCATATAAGAAATAAAAGAATCCTCCAATTGGTGCAAGGCATCAAATAGATAGGCAAAGTGTTGCTCGGTATCCAATGCCATCTCTACTCCAATAGCATTCGAAACGAGCCTGAATTCATCTCGGCTTGGCAATCACCTTGGGCTGTCGCCGCGCAAATTGATGATGCGCACGGACGGATTCAGCATCTCATAGGCTCCCGAGTCTTCTCCTCCCGCCCAGCTGGCAATCGCAGACTCAATGTCGCACCACTGAGGGTCCTGCATCCTCCGAGCCTCAAGCACAGCATCCCATACATTCTGTTCGCAGACGCCATCTTCTTCAGCAAGGTGTTTACGCCGCCAGTTAATAAAGTCCCTATAGCTTGACTTGAGCCCACAAAATAGGTCAAAGCCGTTTCCGATTACCAACAGCCGCCTCTCAGCATTCGTTAAATCATTCATGATAAACTCCCGCAAGACGGCGGCTATTTACCTCAGACCGCTGTCCTAGTTGGTCATCGTTTCCGCAGTCTCCAGACCTCGGCCGAATCCCTTCTGCGCCTTTTTCAAATAATCGACTATCCTGACGTTGTTGTCCCTCGATGCTCTCCCCTCAATCTCCTCAGCTATTGCGCGGTCACGCTCATAAAGCATCGGCAGCGAGTCAATTACCAGCTGCTTTCCCCTCGGACTTTGCCCGTCATAGCAGTTCAATAATGCATATGCCGCCGATAGACCGAGCTCCTCGTCACTCAGGAACTTAGCCATCAGTTGGATTCCCCTAAGGTTAAGCTGAAAGTGCTGGGACTTGATGAGGAAGCCGGAGTAGCTGAACACGCAGCCTCGAACCACGCCATTCATCTTTCCAAAGCTCCCGAAATTGACCAGCTGCAAGAGGGCGGAGCCCGCTTGAGCCTGTGTATACGTATCTTCTTGATAGCTCTGCAGGACGTCATCAATCAGACGGCTAAAAGAGCGCTCTCCAATCAGCAGCCTAAGAACACTAGACCAAACGGCAAGCAGCGGTTTTGAGTCTCTTCCAAACGAGAAATCCTCGTGAAACAGAGTGTCCGAATTCAAACAGTCAAGTGTCTCGTTCTTTAGCCCAATGCAATCTATGCCAAACTTTGATACCAGCACACAGCATGCATGGCAGGCATTAATTTTACCGTCAAGATCAAACGTCTCACTTGAAAGGGTTCCGAGGCACGCCGAATATAGCTCCCTGGTCACCTCACTTGAAGGGTTATCCATAGAGGCAATTGCGTCAGCACAAGAGACATGGTATCGCTGCCCGTAGGAATAGGCTCCGCCCACTCCTTGCGTTTGATTGTCAGCCTCAATTCTAACGATACCGTTATTAACATAGGTAACGAGGTGTTCGTCTCCACCCCCTGCATTCATGGTGGCAAGAAGCCTCTCCTTGGAACGCTCCGACAACCTTGGCGCAAGACTACGCACCTTTGTCTGAACGTCCAGGTTGCCGTTGACCGCAATATTACAAAGCACATCACAAATTAAAGCCTCGGAATGGCTATGGTCATTTTCCTCGAGAAGGCGTTCAAGAGCATCAAGGATGTTATTTACCAGAGCACTGTCCGCACATGCAAGCAATCCCCCATGGTGAGCGAGAAAAGAAAGAGCCTCCTCTTGCCAAGACCAGAGGGAGTGGCATAGCACCTCGATTACGTACCGTAGAGTCCAAGAACAAGGCAGTCTGTCGGAAACACCAGAAATGGCATCAAATACAGCCTTGATCTTATTCGGATACCCCTTTTGACAGGTCAGTAAGTGCTTTGCTCGCTGAACGAATGCCGAAGAGGCCACAGCATAATCTGCCTCACTCAAGTAGCAGGCCGTCAGGCCAAAGGAATCAAACAATGCAACGTCGTTGTCACCTAAGCACCTATAGCTAGAGCAAAACGAGAAGACGCGCCAGGCCGAAGCAGCATCGGTATCAAACGGCATCTGGTTAAATGCTTGAACAACTCGTTCTGCCTTGCCCTGACCGTCGCAAGCTATGGATAGCATAAGCAGAGAAGCGTTCAAGTTGGCATCATGGTATTTCTGGCAGAGATAGTACGTAACGGTCCTAAGGTTAAGCAGAGTCCTAGAGATATGAGTGACCGAGCCAAAAATGGCCGCAATGGCAAAGGCCTCACTGACACCATCTAGAAACCGAAGCGCATTATCTCCGAAAGTTACCGTGGTATACGACTGAGCACCTTCCTTGATACGGTCTTGCTCAATCTGCTCAAACGTATTCGTCAACGCCCTATCCAGCTGGGGATAAACGATTGTTCTACCGGTGTCATCAATCATCTGCTGAAACCGATTGACACCAGCCCAGCCGCCATCAGCTCGCGCCTGTATGTTTCTTAGATCAATTAGCAGGTCATCGATAAACCAGGGCTCAGCTTTCAGAGAGCGAGCCCGTTCTAGTACCGTAACGAGGACATCGACCGCATCCTGGTAACGGCCAGCAATCACAAGTCTCAAGGCCTTCCAGCGAGATGCAATGAGCTCAGAATATGAGGAGGGCAGCCATGCGCTAGCAGCCCTAAGCAAACGGCTCTCATCAAACTCATCCGCATTGAAGTCAACGTAAAGCGAAGATGCAAATTCAGTCACCGCATCATCAAGATCGGAGCTTTCGTCAGGCTCGTCGACATTGCTGAACACCAGTGATCCAAATAGACCCCGCAGCTTAGGGAACGCCTCCAGCCGCGTCCGTGGAATCAAATCGACTTTCTGAAGCTCGTCCGCATTATGACTGCAAGAGACATAATCAACGTCCCCATTGCACCATCTCCTGTACAGTTTGAGGACATCGCACTGCAAATCACCAATGACCTGGTTCGGAATCTCCGACATTTTCGCAACCTCGCGATACCTGGACCCACGAGGCCCTTCGAGGCTTTTTTGGAGCGGGGTTACTCGGTCAGAAAACTCGGTAACAAAATAGAAGAAGGCCTGCTTGTTGGTCTTCCGAATCTGGTCGATCTCCCTCTGGACACCAGAAGTAACGCCATCGGCGTTGTCGATAATCACAACGGCGATATCGGAGTCATTCAGTTCGGCAATGTAGCTGTCCTCAGCTTTTGCCGTTGAGGCTCCATCGCGCTCCCAGATGTACGATGAGAATACCAGCGATTTATTTAGCATGTCAGCTAGATTTGACCTCATGGCGCCGTAGCGGCCCATTACATCACATTTAGAACTAATAAAAACGCGAATGCGACGAAATGGATTGGACATTATCACCATAGGGGTCTCCAGGAAAAATGCGGGACAGTGTCTTGCATCCTATCACGAACAGACGCCCCCCTGTTTTCCATCGCCTCTAGTGTCAGCCGACAGGCCGGTCGCTCACCCCTCCCCCAACGCCGGCCACCAATCCCCTTGCGCCTGGCGAATAGCGGCCACGAAGGAGTAGCCGCCCACCGCGAGAGCGCAGACCAGGGGCAAGACGATTACTAGCTTGAGGCGCTTCTTCAGCAGGCGCAACAGTTCCAACAGTGTCATGGCGCGCGATTCTCCCATAGGCCGTCTTTCCCACGTCTGGCCGGACGGTCCGTCCTGACGTGGGAGGGGGTATTTTGCTTTCCTTAAGATACCGCGTGTACCCCGGGGCACACAACATAAACTTTTTTCTAATTCGACGAGGGGGGGGGGCTGGTTGGAAACCGGTTGCCTGACGTGGGTCTTTACCTGCCGATTGCGCTTGATTTTGATTGAGTTTTGTTGATGTAGGAACGCAAAACAGCAGGTAGGTTATAACGTGCTCTTAACAATTAGCCGCCCATACAGCCATGACTAAACAAGCTGGAGACAGGGGTCCGCGCAATGGTCACGACGCCGCTTCGGCGGGCTTTTGTTGCGCAACTTTTGCGTCTGCGGCGGGGATGCACGAGACCCGGCGCGCACTCCCACGCCGCCGCGGTTTGCATGTGAAAGTGGACTGTGGGCGCAGCGGCAGCGACCAGATTCACATGCAAACGGCGGGGCAGGCGGGACCGCAAGGCCGCGCACACAAAAAACGCCCCGCCGGAGGACTCCGACAGGGCGCAGACTTTGTGGTGGGCGTTACAAGATTTGAACTTGTGACCTCTTCCGTGTCAGGGAAGCGCTCTCCCCCTGAGCTAAACGCCCGAAGCTTGGTGACTCGCTGCT
>OGOY01003577.1_pt1 | contig 11701 bp, 8 predicted proteins | sample 1552811 | NCBI WGS metagenome assembly OGOY01 (sample SAMEA2580132, study PRJEB22360) | human gut metagenome | biome: human gut; feature: human-associated habitat; material: faeces | place: Denmark | collected 2008/2010 | reverse complement strand
TAAAGATCATATCCGGCGGAACAGATAATCACCTGATGTTGATTGACTTAAGAGGCGAAGAGGTAACCGGTAAAGAACTGGAAAAACGTCTGGATGCCGCACACATCACATGTAACAAAAATACGGTACCGAACGATCCAAGATCACCGTTCGTGACAAGCGGTGTCAGACTTGGAACACCGGCGGTTACAACAAGAGGATTAAAAGAAGACGACATGGATATGATCGCAGAGTGTATCGCACTCGTACTTCAGAGTGAAGATAACATTGAAAAAGTCAAAGGAATGGTTGCAGAGCTGACTGCAAAATATCCTCTGGATATGTAAGGAACGACGAAAGAAAATAAGACAAAACTGGAAATCCGTCTGGGAAAAGGATTTAAGCTTACCCAGGCGGATTTTATTGTTGCTTGAACAAAATGTCCAACAGTGAAAAGATTGAGCAAAATATTTGAGTAGTTGATAGAAATAGGATAATAACAAGGGTGGAATTTTTAAAATGAAGGGCGTATAATAAAAATCAGTGTATACGAATCTATACCAGAATAAAAAAGGAAGAATCTTGTTTATACCATACAGATGTATGAATGCAAATATATATGGAAGGAGCCAGATTTTTGAAACTGAGAAACGTAAAAGTCGCAAAAAGATTAGGAACAAAAACGCTTGCAGGGTTGCTTGCATTTGGACTTGTCGTAGGTACGCCGTCGGTTGTTCTGGCAGATGTACAGAGCACGATGTCACAGTCAGAGGCTTTGTGGAACAGAAGTATCTGGACTTCAGTGATGAAACAAAAAAGCAGATTGAAGCGAATGGTGAGGATAAATATCAGACAGCAAAAGAAACGGTAAAACCAGAAGAAAATCAGGCATTATATTATACACCGACTTCTGTAAAAGAGGGATCGCCAAGTGGAGAAATCCGGGAATCCATGCTGGAATTTGCGTCACAGTTTATCGGTAATCCATATGTGTGGGGTGGTACAAGCCTGACGGACGGTGCAGACTGCTCTGGATTCGTACAGCAGATTTATAAACAGTATGGATACAGCCTTCCAAGAGTAGCAGAAGATCAAAGCCAGTATGGAACGAAGATTCCTGTAGAAGATGCCCAGCCGGGAGATCTGATCTTCTATGCTAAAGAAGGGTATGTATATCATGTGGTCATGTATGCAGGAGATGGCAGGACGATAGAGGCTGCAAGTACGAAACTCGGAATTATCGAAGGAAAAGTCAATACCAAAAATGCAGTATGGGCAACACGTATCCTGAAAGATGATTATTCTCTTACAGGCGGCGGAATTGAAAAGGCCAATGCAACAGAGGACATGTATGGACAGAAACTTGAAAATTTCCAGATTACATATTATTGTCCTTGTGAGATCTGTTGCGATAAAGCATCTAAAGTTACGGCATCGGGAACACCTGTTGCAGAAGGAAAGACAATCGCAACTGATCCGAATGTAATTCCATATGGAACCAAGGTGATTATCGGAGGACATGTATTTACAGCGGAAGATACAGGAAGAAAAGTCCAGGGAAATCAGATCAGTATTTATGTAAATAACCATGCAGAGGTATCTGCTTCTGACACAGAGAATACAGACGTATATCTGGCAAAATAATATAATAAAGAATGATAAAAAGGTGGTTTTTCAGAACTTACATGTTGAAAAACTGCCTTTTTCAAAGAAGGAACAGAAACTATGAATCAAGAAAATTTATTGAATAAGATCAGACAGAAAGATGCAAAAGCATTTACTCACGGGGGAAAATTTCATGCAGATGATATATTTTCATCGGCCTTGTTATTATATCTGAACCCGGAAATTCAGATTACAAGGGGAAATCAGGTGCCGGAAGAGTATGACGGTATTGTATTTGACATCGGACGGGGAGCATATGACCATCATCAGAAGGACAGCCGTGTCAGGGAAAACGGGATTCCATATGCGGCATTCGGACTTTTGTGGGAAGAGTTGGGAACGGAGATTCTTGGAGAAGAACTGGCAGAAAAATTTGATGAATCCTTTGTCCAGCCTCTCGATCAGAATGATAATACCGGTGAGAAGAATGAACTGGCTTCGCTGATCGGAAGTTTTAATCCGGCATGGGATGCAAAAGGAAATCATGATGATGCATTCTTTCATGCAGTCAGTATGGCTGGAATGATACTGGAAAGCAAATTCGAGAGATTCCGTGGAAATGAAAGGGCGGACAGGAAGATAGAAGAGATTTTGGAGGCACATGATGATGCAGTAGAAGAGGGAAAATGTGATGAAAGAATCCTGATTCTTCCGGAATTTGTTCCATGCCAGAAACGGCTGTCAGAGACGGAGATTGCATTTGTGATTTTCCCGTCAAATCGCGGAGGATATTGCATTCAGCCACAGAAAAAAGAATTTTCCATGAATTATAAATGTGCGTTCCCAGAAGCCTGGCTTGGGCTGGAGGGAGAAGCATTACAGAAAGCAACCGGACTTTCAGGAGCAGGATTCTGTCATAAAGGCGGCTTCCTGATGTCGACAGAGAATCTGGAGGATGCGGTAAAAGCGTGTGAAATCAGCCTCAAAGAGTATGTAGAAGCGCCGTGTATTGTCTGTTACGGAACATGTGATGAAGAAGTGAAAGAACTTCTGCATATGCTTCCGGAAATGAAGAATGTAACGGTACATATGATGCCGTTGTCAGAGCCGCCGGAGATGGAGACAGATGGAATTTATGGAGAAGTTTTGATGGAAAAGCAGGAATGGAAGAAGCGGATAAAAGTACAGGTAAAAGAAATTCTGAAATACAAACCGGAGGCGGTATGTGTGAATGGAAATGTCTTTTCGACTTATCCGGTAGTACATGCGCTTCGTAAAAAGCATGTACCGGTGCTGACAATAATGGAAAATGATGAGGAGAAGCTGATTGTGAGAATTCCGTCCGGTTCTTAGAATGTCAGATATAATGAAGTAGAAGAAGTAATAGAACATAACAAAAACGCAGAGACTTTTAAAAGGATTGAAGTAATCCCTCAAAAGTCTCTGCATTTTTATGTTTATTTACATGCTTTTAAAAGTTCTTTCAGGTAGTTCCACATACGCTGTGTAGATGCGATATGTACACGTTCATTATATGTATGCACACCTGTAAGATCCGGACCGAAAGAAATGATATCAAGATCATTCTTCTTGCCGTATAAGATTCCACATTCCAGTCCGCCGTGAGTTGTCTCAACAGTAGGTTCTTTTCCGAACATTTCTTTATAAAGTTCGATTGCCTTAGGACGGATCACAGAATCGGCATTGTAGCTCCATGCCGGATATTCACCGGAAATCTCACGGGATGCGCTTGCAAGATCCGTTGCAAGATCCAGTTTGTTCTGCATATCATCTAACTTGGTAGCGACAGAGCTTCGAACCTGGAATTTAATCTTTACAGTGTCTTCAGTAGTCTCAACAATACCTGTGTTCAGGGAAGATTCTACAGCGGTAGGGAATGCACGGTCATAGCACTGTACACCGTCGATCGCTCCATAAAGGAATCCGATTACATGTGAAGTAGTATCTGCATCAAAAGCCTTTAAGGTCGTCTCGCCATCGGAAACTGCTTTCAGAGATAAAGTAGGTTCCTGTCCGGCAAATTCAGCGTAGATAGTCTGTTCCAGTCCGGCAACAGCATCTATGATATCCTGAGCCTGTGCAGGATCTGCGATGATCTCAGTCGTATTGTACTGTGCGATTACGTTTGCCGCATTTCCGCCGTTTGTACTTACGATGTTAAAGTCGTAATCTTTTGCAAGTGCATACAGAACACGTCCCATGATCTTATGTGCATTTCCGAGCTGCTTCTGAATCTCGGCACCGGAATGTCCTCCCTGCAGATTGGAAAGGGAGATTGTCATCTTGGTTCCGCTTTCTTCACTCCATTCGATCGGGATAAAAGTATCATAAATGTATCCGCCGGCACATCCGACTGTCATAACGCCTTCAATCTCAGAGTCGATGTTCAGGCAGATCTTTCCTTTTAATACGGATGTATCGAGGTGATGTGCACCGCCCATACCGATCTCTTCATCAACTGTAAATACAGCCTCGATCGGTGGATGCGGGATATCTGTGCTGGCAAGAATTGCCATAGCATAAGCGACTGCGATACCGTCGTCACCGCCGAGAGTGGTGTTCTTTGCCCCAATCAGATCGCCATCTACAAAAAGGTCTAACGGATCATTCTCAAAATCGTGATCGCTGTCGGTTGTCTTTGTAGCAACCATGTCCAGATGTCCCTGGATGATGACCGGATCACTGTCTTCATATCCGGCAGTACCAGGTTTTTTGATGATAACGTTGTTCATTTCATCCTGGATATATTCCAGATTGTGTGCTTTCGCAAATTCTACACAAAAATCACTGATCTTTTTTGTGTGGAAGGTACTTCTTGGTACCATACTTAATTCTTCGAAGTACTGAAATACTTCTTTTGGTTCAATATTAGACAAAATTCCCATTGTTCATTCCTCCGTTTGTCTTTAATCTCTATCTGTCATTGTATCATGAATTTTAGCACTTTATCATGATAAAATGTAATGCGTGTATAACGAAATGTAATAGCTCTGATAACCACAGCTTATAAGGTTTCATTAAAACATTCAATAACTACAGGTCTACCCAAAAAAAGCAGAAAAATATATAATATTTAAGGTTGAAAATATGAGAGCAGAATGTACACGGGAGGATATGTATGAGTACAAAAGAAGCAAAACAGATGGATCAGGCATTATTTGATTTTTATGGGAAACCTTCTATCGGACAGGCACTGCCGCTTGCAATCCAGCATGTGCTTGCGATGATCGTCGGATGTGTAACACCATCGATCATTGTTGCAGGTGTGGCAGGGCTTTCGCAGGAAGATTCCGTTATTTTAATACAGGCTGCACTGGTGATGTCGGCACTGACTACATTATTGCAGTTATTTCCTTTTATAAAGACAAAAAGTTTCCGCATCGGATCGGCGCTTCCGGTGATGATGGGAATCAGTTTCGCATATGTTCCGAGTATGCAGGCAATCGCAGCAGATTTTGACATTGCAACGATTCTGGGAGCACAGATCGTTGGTGGTGTGATCGCATTGTTAGTCGGACTGAATATTAAGAGAATCCGTAAATTTTTCCCGCCGCTGATTACCGGAACGGTTGTATTTTCTATTGGACTGTCTCTGTATCCGACGGCAATCAACTATATGGCAGGCGGTGCAAGCAGTAAATCATACGGTGCATGGCAGAACTGGCTGGTAGCACTGATTACCCTTGTGATCGTTACGGTATTGAACCATTATGGAAAAGGTGTGTGGAAACTGGCATCGATTCTGATCGGAATCATTGGAGGATATATTGTGGCATTATTCTTTGGAATGATAGATTTTTCATCGGTTGCACAGGCATCATTCTTCCAACTTCCAAAGCCAATGCATTTTGGTATCAAATTCGAGCCTTCCGCATGTGTGGCAATTGGAATCCTGTTCGCAATCAATGCGGTACAGGCAATCGGAGACTTCTCTGCAACGACAACAGGTTCTATGGACCGTATGCCGACAGACGAAGAACTGACAGGTGGAATCGTGGGCTATGGTATCAGTAATATTATCTGTGCATTCTTCGGTGGACTTCCGACGGCAACATACAGCCAGAATGTAGGTATTGTATCTACAACGAAGGTAGTCAGCCGTGTGGTAATGGGAATGGCCGCCGTGATCTTACTGGCAGCAGGACTGATTCCGAAGTTTTCTTCTTTACTGACAACGATTCCTTACTGTGTACTCGGCGGTGCGACAATCTCGGTATTTGCATCGATCACAATGACAGGTATCAAACTGATCACAACGGAGCCGATGGATTTCCGCAATACAACAGTAGTAGGACTTGCGGTTGCAGTCGGAATGGGTGTGACACAAGCAAATGCGTCTCTGGCACAGTTCCCGGAATGGGTAACGACGATCTTTGGAAAATCACCGGTGGTACTAGCAACGATCGTAGCAATTGTGTTAAACTTAACACTTCCGAGAACACAAAAGAAAGCTGAGAAATAATTCATATATGATAAAAAGTTATACGAATGGTGAATGGAAAGAGCCTGGCAGTTTATGCCAGGCTGTTGGAATTTATAAAGAAGATTTTCATAAGATAGTATCGGTCGTAGGGGGCGGCGGAAAGACAACGGTGATCCGTGCAATGCTCCGGGAATGTATGGAAAATTCGGATGGAAGGATTCCATGCGCGGTCTCAACAACGACGCATATACAAAAAACAAATGCGGAATATTTTCTGGGAGAGCCATCGATGAAAATGTTCTGGAAGAAGCTGTCGGATTACGAAGCTGTGTGGATGGGGCGTGAGATACGGAAAGGAAAGCTTGCATCATTTCAGAAGGAGTTTCTGGAAGAAGTAAGCCGGGAACCTGTACTTTTGCTTCTGGAAGCGGACGGGGCAAAGCATTTTCCAGTGAAAGCTCCTGCAGAACATGAGCCGGTGATCTGTGAGAAAACGGGCATAGTTCTGAATGTCTATGGGATGCGTGCGATTGGAAAAAAGATAAAGGATGTATGTTTTCGTATCGGAGAAGTGGAGAAAATTCTTGGAAAGACAGGGGAAGATATTTTGCGTCCAGAAGATATCATGACACTTGCGGTAAGTCGGAGTGCAGGACGCAAATGTGTGACGGATGAGATGGAATATCAGGTTATACTGAATCAGGCTGATACAGAGGAAGAAAAACAGATGGCAATGCAGCTTGCGGAAGATATTGAAAAGAAGCTGTCAGAGAAGTATATATCAGAGAAGAATACAAAAGATACAGAGTTTTCAAGACAGATCAGCAAAGTCCACGTAACATCGGACCTGATTCCGCTGGAAGAAAGATGGTAGATATGTCAGAAATTTATAAAAATAAGAAAAAGGCATTGGTCCGGGGATCCGGAGACCTGGCTACCGGCGTGGGTGTAGCGCTTTATCGGGCGGGCTTTCAGGTGATCATGACGGATATTGCAGTGCCGCTTACCGTAAGAAGGGAAGTGGCGATGTCCAGAGCCGTTTATGAAGGCAGGGCAAAAGTGGAAGGGATAGAAGGAATCCTTGTCCGGAGTTATCAGGAAGCGTTGGCTGTACTGGAAGAAAATAAGATTGCCGTGATCGTAGATCCGAAAGCCGAGATCTGCAAGGAATTTCACCCGGATCTACTTGTGGATGCCATCCTTGCAAAGAAAAATATGGGGACCAGACGGACGGATGCACCGTATGTGATCGGTCTCGGTCCGGGATTTACTGCGGGAAAAGATGTTCATGCTGTGATAGAAACGATGCGTGGTGAGACGCTTGCGGATATCATCTATGACGGACAGCCGATTCCGAATACCGGCGTCCCTGGATATGTGGGCGGTTATGCGCTGGAGCGCCTGATCCGTGCGTCTGGCAATGGCCGAATGGAGCCAAAGGCACAGATCGGAGATATTGTAAAGAAGGGACAGCTTCTTGCCGTAACAGGAGGAAAACCTGTATATTCCCAGCTGGACGGTGTGATCCGAGGCATGCTGCAGGAAGGTGTGCAGGTGAAAAAAGGTCTGAAGATCGGAGATGTAGATCCAAGAAAAGACAGAAAATTGTGTTACCTGATTTCGGATAAGGCGAATAAGATCGGCAGTTCTGTAGTGCGGGCGACAGAAGCACGTCTGGCGGATAAGGATTATGCAATGATCCTTCTGGCAGCAGGAAAGTCAAGCAGATATGGCAGTAATAAGCTGTTAGAAGAACTGGACGGGGGAAGAATGTTCGAACATACCCTTCGTAAGATGCGGGCATTTCCGTTATGTATACAGGTAGCGGTGACGAGATTCGAAGAGATAGAACGTGCAGCAGAAGCACAGGGTATGTTGGTAGTGGAGAACTGGGAACCGGATCTTGGAATCTCACATTCCCTGAGATTAGGACTACAGAAAGCACTGGAAGAAAATCCAGAATTAAAAGGTGCAATGTTCATTGTATGTGACCAGCCGGGATTGACAGCCGCAACATTTGCCCGTATGCTTGATATAGGTAAGAAATATCCTGGAAAGATCGTATGTGCCGGGCGAAAGGGCAAAATGGGAAATCCTGTATTGTGGGATCGATGCTTTTTTGATGAACTTAGCAGGCTTTCCGGCGACAAGGGCGGGAAACAGATCATCGGAGCACATATGGATGATGTGCTGCTCTGCGAAACAGAAGAATCAGAACTTCGGGATGTAGATATACCGGAACAACTGACAAAATGGGAGAGAGATTATGGAGAATCAGGAAAATCAGGAGAAGAAACATAAACGGAGAGTCCGGTATTCCGGAACACATCCGAGAAATTATAAAGAAAAATACAAAGAGCTGAATCCGGAAAAGTATGCAGATACCATTTCCAAAGTCATCAAGAAAGGCGGAACACCGGCGGGGATGCATATTTCTATCTGTGTGAATGAGATTCTGGACTTTTTTGACATTCAGCCGGGACAGCAGGGATTGGATGCAACATTGGGATACGGTGGTCATACGTCGAAGATGCTGGAAAAACTGCAGGGAGAAGGGCATATCTATGGTCTGGATGTAGACCCGATCGAATCGGCGAAGACAAAGAAACGACTGGAAGAAAAGGGATTCGGGCCGGATATCCTGACGGTAAAGCTTGAGAATTTCGCAAATATCGATAAAGTGGCAGAAGAGGCCGGAAAGTTTGATTTCGTACTGGCAGATCTGGGTGTGTCATCTATGCAGATTGACAATCCGGACCGTGGTTTTACATTCAAGGCAGAGGGACCTTTAGATCTGCGTATGAATCCGGAAAAGGGAATCAGCGCAGCAGAAAGACTGCGGGATATTTCCAAAGAAGAGCTTACCGGCATGTTGATTGAAAATTCGGATGAGCCATATGCAGAAGAAATCGCAGAAGCAATCACAGAGAAGATCCGCAAAGGCGGCAAGATCGAGACAACAACGGGACTTCATCAGGTGATCGAAGAGACACTTGCATTTATCCCGGAAAAAGAAAGAAAAGAAGCAGTACGGAAATCCAGCCAGCGAGTATTCCAGGCACTTCGTATTGATGTGAATAATGAGTTTGAAGTATTGTATGATTTCCTGGATAAGCTGCCGGGTGTATTAAAGCCGGGCGGAAAAGTTGCAATCCTCACATTCCATTCCGGAGAGGACCGTCTTGTAAAGAAATCATTCAAGCAATGGAAAAAGGAGGGACTGTACAGTGAGATCGCAAAAGACGTCATCCGACCGTCCAAAGAAGAATGCTTCCGCAACAGCCGTGCGAAATGCACGAAAATGCGCTGGGCAATCCGGGCAGAAGAGTAAGATACAAAATAAGAAACAGAAAGACGGAAAGCAGACAAAGAATAAATCTGCATGTAAGATTGATAAAAAATGTGGCGGTTGCCAGTTCCAGAAGATGCCGTATAAAGAACAGCTGAAAAGAAAGCAGAAGCAGGAAGAACAGCTGTTAGGCGGATTCTGCAAAGTCAGCCCGATCATTGGCATGGAACATCCATATTTTTACAGAAATAAAGTACATGCGGTATTTGACCGTGACAAGAAGGGCAATGTCATATCCGGCATTTATGCAGAAGGAACGCATCGTGTGATCGCAGTGGAAGAGTGTCTGATCGAAGATAAGAAGAGTCAGGAGATCATCCGCACGATCCGTGAACTTCTGCCGTCTTTTAAGATTAAGACATACAACGAAGATACCGGATATGGGCTTTTAAGACATGTGCTGGTCCGCAGAGGATTTGAAACTGGTGAGATCATGGTGGTGCTGGTACTGGGCTCACCGATCCTGCCATCAAAGAATAACTTTGTGAAGGCTTTGAGAAAAGTGCATCCGGAGATCACAACCGTAGTACTGAATGTGAATAACAAGCAGACCAGTATGGTACTGGGAGAAAAGGAAAAGCCGATCTACGGACCGGGATTTATCAAAGACAAGTTATGCGGATGTACATTCCGCATTTCTCCAAAATCGTTCTATCAGGTAAATCCGGTGCAGACTGAAGTTCTCTATAATACAGCCATGGACTATGCGGAACTGACCGGAAAAGAGACAGTGATCGATGCATACTGCGGAACCGGTACAATTGGTCTGATCGCGGCTAAGAATGCGAAGAAAGTGATCGGAGTAGAACTGAACAAAGATGCGGTAAAAGACGCAAGAATCAATGCAAAAGAAAATGGCATCACAAATGCCGAGATCTATGCAGGTGATGCGGGAAGATTCATGGTAGATATGGCTTCGAAGAACCAAAAAGCAGACGTCGTATTCATGGATCCGCCGAGAGCCGGAAGTGATGAGAAATTTCTTTCTTCTGTGATAAAGCTTGGCCCAAAGAGAGTGGTCTATGTGTCCTGCAATCCGGAGACACTGGCGAGAGATTTAAAATATCTGACCAGACATGGATACCAGGCTGTGAAGATCCAGCCGGTGGATAATTTTCCGTTTTGTGAGCATATTGAGACGGTTGTGAAGCTTGTGAGAAAAAAATAGAAAATATGCAGATCGGGCAAAGAAGATTTTGATAATAGACATTTCCTTCAGATTGTTGGTTTAAAAATACAGCGAAAAGAGCTATATTAAGATAAACGAGAGAATCGGTACTTACAAAGGAGGAAAAGCTTATGATTATATGTATCGGAAGAGAATTTGGAAGCGGTGGCCACGAAATCGGAAGAAAAGTTGCAGAAAAGCTTGGACTGGAATTATATGACAGAGATTTAATAGACAGGGCAGCAGAGAAGATCATAGCGATGCCAAAAGATGTGCTGGAAAAAGCAGATGAGAAAAAGCGTAATCCGTGGCTGCATGAGGTATGGTATGATGTGCCGAACCAGGAACTGAATGGAATGACGGCGAATGATGCTTTGCATCTGGCATATAATTCGATCATACGAGAACTTGCAGAAAAAGGAGATTGTGTATTTGTCGGACGCTGTGCGGACTATATATTGGAACAAGCAAAGATTGATCATATTAGTCTGTTTATTGCAGCCCCGTTTGAATGGCGTGTGAAGAGAAAGATGGAACAGTTGTCTATAGATGAAAAGTCTGCAACAGCCATGGTAAGAAAAAAGGACAAAGACAGAAAAGCTTATTACGACTATTATACCGGCAGAAACTGGGGAAGGCCATATGAGTATGATCTGTGTATTAACAGTTCCAGGCTTGGAATTGAAGCAACTGCAGAGAAGCTTGTAGAAATGATCCGGGAATTGGAAAAATAAAACTTATAAGAGCCGGGAAAGATTACTAGATTGGTTCGGGAATAGAAAATGATGAAAAGAATAGAAGGTCTGGATAGCGTATCAACTATCCAGGCCTTCTGTGCGTATGATCATAATATCATTTAACCGTAGAATGTATTTTCTTTTATATCCATATCTTTGAGCTCGGAAATATTGCTTTTTCGCTGATCTTGTTCAACGAAACCGGCGCTGATAATACCGATAGGAATAGCAACGACACCAACCCCCAGATAAGCGATGCAGATTGCCATTATACGTCCCAGAGTTGTGATTGGGTAAATGTCACCATAGCCTACGGTAAGAAGTGTAGACATGCTACACGCAGCATCCGAAAGATAACAAATCCGGAAAGGAAGAAAGCGGGAATGATCGTCAGAAGATCCACGATTCCGTCAAGCCTT
>OGOY01003570.1_pt1 | contig 11725 bp, 13 predicted proteins | sample 1552811 | NCBI WGS metagenome assembly OGOY01 (sample SAMEA2580132, study PRJEB22360) | human gut metagenome | biome: human gut; feature: human-associated habitat; material: faeces | place: Denmark | collected 2008/2010 | reverse complement strand
ACCATTCAGGAGCTTAGTACAGCTACGTGGGAGTCCGAACGCAAGTGGGTTGCAGACACATGATCTCTTTTTATAATATTCCACCAATAATTTCCGTCATTCAAATCACAATTGTCTTGATAAAAATACATAAATAAATCTTGCATTTTAAAACACCTTTTGTTACTATAAACGTGACGAAGGAGTCAAAGCATAAAGAAAAGTGTGCTTTGGCTCCTTTTTTATTAGCTAGAATTAGTTAATAAAAACATTCTCTCGAGAGATTTTCAATAATGTCAGAACCAGCTACTCTGACGAGCATAGAAGCATAGTTGAAAATGAGAATGGAGGAATATACTATGAACGCAGGAGATACAGCATTTATTCTGCTATGTGCAGCATTTGTATTTATTATGACACCAGGCCTTGCATTTTTCTATGGAGGAATGGTACGAAGGAAAAACGTTGGGAACACGATGATGCAGTGTGTATTTATCATGGGAGTTTCCGTGATCATGTGGGTACTTGTTGGATATGCACTATCTTTCGGTGGAAACCATGCAGGGATCATTGGAGGAGCAAAATGGTTTGGTTTTAACGGAGTTGGAATGAAACCAGGACCATACGCAGATACGATTCCAAACCTTGCATTTGCAGCATTTCAGATGATGTTTGCAATGATCACACCAGCACTGATCACAGGATCTGTTGCAGGAAGAATGAAATTTAAAGCATTAGTTCTTTTTATTATCTTATGGTCATTGATCGTGTACTACCCAATGGCACATATGGTATGGGGAGAAGGAGGATTCTTAGCAGAGATCGGGTCTGTCGATTTCGCAGGAGGAAATGTCGTTCATATCACATCAGGGGTCAGCGGTCTGGTATTAGCTTTAACACTTGGAAAACGTCGTGGATATGACCAGGGAGTCTACCACGTACATAATACACCATTTGTATTTTTAGGAGCTGCACTGTTATGGTTTGGATGGTACGGATTCAATGCAGGAAGTGCTCTTGCAGCAAATGGACTTGCAGCACATGCATTTATGACAACATCTGTTTCAGCAGCCGCAGCTCTTGTTTCATGGATGTTGATCGAAGTATTTTCAGAAGGAAAAACAACTTTAGTCGGAGCTTCCACAGGATTAGTTATCGGACTGGTAGCAATCACACCGGGAGCCGGATTTGTTCCAATGTGGGCAGCAGTGATCTGTGGATTATTAGTAAGCCCAATCTGCTACTTCAGTGTAAAACTGATCAAAGGAAAATTAAAGATTGATGATGCATTGGATGCATTTGGATGTCACGGAATCGGTGGTATCTGGGGTGGTATCGCAACAGGATTATTTGGAATGACATCCATTAATGGAGTCGCAAAATGGAATGGATTAGTGTTTGGAGAAACAAGATTGTTTGTAGCACAGATCATAGGGATTCTTGTATCTATCGCAGTTGCAGTAGTCGGAAGCCTGATCTGTATCGCGATTGTCCGTATCTTTACTCCATTAAGAGTTGAAGAAAGAGCCGAGAAAGTCGGATTGGATGTATCAGAACACGGAGAGAATGCTTACCCAAGTTTTAATGGTTTAGATTAAAAGAGGTGAAAATATATGTTGATCAAAATTAATGCAATTGTTCGAGAAGAGAAATTCGAAGATGTCAAAGAAGCTTTAAATAAAATCGGAGTTAATGGAATCACAGTATCACAGGTTATGGGATGCGGAGCACAGAAAGGTTTTACAGAAGTTATCCGTGGAACAAAAGTTGATATGATGATGCGTCCAAAGATTAAATTTGAGATCGTCGTATCTTCTGAAGAATGGGAAAGAAAAACGATCGATGCTATTCAGAAATCTGCATTTACAGGAGAAGTTGGTGACGGGAAGATCTTCAGTTACGAAGTAAGGAATGTAGTTAAGATCCGTACCGGAGAACGTGATGTAGATGCATTACAGGATTAGTTCTTAAAATATCTACTATTATATAGAAGAAACAGGTGATTTTTGTGGAAAAAAATAAAAATCACCTGTTTTATTGTGTATAAAATTATAAAATATAATAAGAAAGATTCATTTCTTGTAATGTGATAAAATTCGTGATAAGATGATAGCCAATCAGAGAAATAATTTTGACATTAGGAAGAGAAACATATTATATAGAAGAAAGAAGACAAGGAAAGAATGAAATTAGTAACACTAGTATCAAATAATGTAGGAGTTGATACGTATCTGGAATTAAGAAAAGCGGTCAACTTTAAACCATTATCAAGAACACAGGCGAAGAAAGCCTTAGATAACAGTTTGTATATCGTCTGCGCATACATTGATGCCAAGATCGTTGGAATGGGACGACTTGTAGGTGACGGGGCGGTTATTTGTTACATTCAGGATTTAATGATTCATCCAGATTATCAGCATTATGGAATCGGAAGTGCAATCATAGAAGATCTGATCGAGTATGTAGAGAATCTTTGTGAAGAAGGAACCGAGATCATGTTGGATCTGATGTGTGCGATCGGAAGAGAACCATTTTATCACAAACATGAATTTATTTCTCGTCCAACGGACAAATTAGGGCCTGGAATGATTCGCTACATTAGAAAGTAGAGGAAAAAATATGGAAGATAAGAGATACGATCCGTATACTGGATACGAGATTAAAGATGAAGATCCAACACAAGAATATCATACACAAGATGATGATCCATACAGACGATATCGTTACGAAGATGATCACATAGAACAACCACAGCAGGAGCAGACAAGTGGAATTGCGATCGCAACAATGATCCTTGGAATCATAGCAGTTGTATGCATGGTCAGTTGTTGCTGCACGCCAATCGCAATTATCACTGGGATTGCAGCGGTCATTTGTTTTGCGGTGACACCAAAAGTCAGAGGAACAAGAGGAAATAAGGCAAAAGCAGGATTGATCTGTGGGATTATAGGCATCATTGGTTCTGTGATCTTGATCACAGTTTTTGTTGTGAATATTTTGCTTAGTTCGGATTTTCAGAATGAAATGAAAGAGTTTAATACACATTATGATACATATATCGATGAAAATGATGACTCTATATAAGATCATAAGAAGTATGCCATGCTTCTTTAAGAAAGTAACACATTTCTATTGTCCGGCATGCGGCGGGACAAGAAGTGTGATCGCACTGCTGCATTTGGATATTGAGAGAGCATTTTTATGTAATCCAACCGTTGTATATACCGGGGTTATGTTTCTATGGTGTATTGCAGGATGGATGGTAAAGAAACTGACAGCCAGAGAGATGAAGAGCATGAAGCCGAGATTGTGGATGTTGATTTTTGGAGTGTGTATTTTCTTTGGATATGCGGTGATCAGAAATATACTGGTGTACCAGTTTGGATATGATTATTTGGGAGACCTCATTCATTACACAAAATTTAATTAAATATTTGTCACAGATCAAAAGTGCCATCTTTTTTGTAATAGAAAAAGATGGCACTTTTTAATGCTGCCAAAGTAAAAGGTCTATTGCTTGTACTTGTATAAGAACACATCGTATAATAAACATAAAGAAAGAGGTGGCATATGAAAGAATGGAAAGAATATTTATTTAAAGTCAATGGATTTGAAATGACAGTGGTCTATAACGAAGATACGATCCAGAAAGTTTTTCTTCCTTTATTAAAACAATTACAGCAGTTACAAAAAGAAAAAAAGGAACGGATCATTGTATTTATGGCAGCACCGCCGGCTGTTGGAAAGACAACATTATGTGAGTTTTTGGAATATTTATCAAAACAAGATCAAGAGTTTACAGACATTCAAGCATTAGGATTAGATGGATTTCATTATCACTCTGATTACATTAATTCTCATGATGCGACCGTGCTTGGAGAAAAAGTTCCAATGAAGCAGGTAAAAGGATGTCCGGAAACATATGACACAGAAAAATTAAGACAGAAACTTGAAAAGATAAAAATAGAAGATATTTTATGGCCGATTTATGATAGAAATCTTCACGACGTTGAGGAAGATCAGATTAAAGTTACCAAAGATATCATTTTGATCGAAGGGAACTGGTTACTATTAAAACAAGAACCATGGAAATCCATGCAGCAATACGCAGACTATAAAATCTTGATCCTGGCCGAGGAAGAGATGTTGAAAGAACGTCTGATCTCAAGAAAGGAAAAAGGAGGTCTCACAAGAGAAGAAGCTGTGGCATGGTATCAAAACAGTGACAGTAAAAATGTAAAAAGAGTTTTAAAAAATTCCTGCCGGAAACATTTGAATCTGCTATTACAAGTGGAACAGGATAACGATTATTTGCAAGTAAAATAATGACCAAATTTTTGCAGGAAAACAGAAGATATTAGTAACAAGTGAAAGCTTGCAACCCACGTATAAATAGAGTATAATAAACTAGATGTGAAAAAGTTAACGAATTATATGGAGGACAAACTATGTTAGTATCAGCAAAAGAAATGTTAAACAAGGCAAAAGCCGGACATTACGCAGTTGGACAGTTCAACATCAACAACTTAGAGTGGACAAAATCCATTTTATTAGCAGCAGAAGAAACAAGATCTCCAGTGATCCTTGGTGTTTCTGAAGGAGCAGGAAAATATATGACAGGATATAAAACTGTTGTAGGAATGGTTAACGGAATGTTAGAAGAATTAAACATTTCTGTACCAGTAGCTCTTCACTTAGACCATGGTTCTTACGAAGGATGCTACAAATGTATCGAAGCTGGATTCTCTTCTATCATGTTTGATGGATCTCACTATCCAATCGAAGAAAATGTTGAAAAAACAAAAGAACTTGTAAAAGTTGCAACAGGAAAAGGAATGTCTATCGAAGCTGAAGTTGGATCTATCGGTGGAGAAGAAGACGGAGTTATCGGTAAAGGTGAATGTGCAGATCCAGAAGAATGTAAAGCAGTTGCAGATCTTGGAGTAACAATGCTTGCAGCAGGAATCGGAAACATCCACGGAAAATACCCAGAAAACTGGGAAGGATTAAGCTTCGAAACATTAGATGCAATTCAGCAGTTAACAGGAGATATGCCATTAGTATTACATGGTGGTACAGGAATCCCTGATGATATGATCAAAAAAGCAATCTCTCTTGGAGTAGCTAAGATTAATGTTAATACAGAATGCCAGCTTGCATTTGCTGACGCTACACGTAAATATATCGAAGCAGGAAAAGACCTTGAAGGAAAAGGTTTCGACCCTCGTAAATTATTAGCACCAGGTGCTGAAGCTATCAAAGATATGGTAATCACAAAGATCAAATTATTCGGATCTGAAGGAAAAGCTGACAAATAAGATTTATCATTTCTTGATGAAATTGAATATTGATAATGTAAGAACTCCACAGCGTATGCTGTGGAGTTCTTTATTAATCTTCAGTTTTATCAGGTGAGATGTAGATTTTGTAGATTTCTTCAGTTGTTAGATTAATATTCTGCGAAATGCATTCGTAAAGTGATTGAATGTTGTCAGGTTCTTCTTCCAGTTCGTCAGAAATTTGAATGAAAGATTTTGATTTCTGGATTTTCTTTTTTATTAGTTGAATTAATCGGAAGGTTTCTCCTTCAGCACGCCCCTCAGCACGTGCTTTTCGCTTCTCAAGAATCTTTTCTTCCCATTCCTGCATATATTTCACTCCAATCTCTTCGCTGGATTTCACAATATTGACGTGATTCTTAATTTCCTGAAGGCGTGAAGTAGAGCAAGATATTTCTTCAGTAGTATGTTCCATATAGTAAAGAAGCTCCTTTAATTCAGGACTAATATCTTCTGAATTTTTACTCATAAGTTTCTCCTTTCATTGTATAAAAAAATACAGATAGTGGCAAGCACTATTAGATAAGAAAATAAATTAAAAGATAGACAATTAATTACGTACCAGATATACTAAAAATATCTTTTGAATAAAGATATGAAAAAGAGGGAGAGGAGGGAAAATATGCAAGCAATCAAAAAACAATGGTTCACATTACTCCTAATGATCATTCAGGCAGTTATGATCATCTTTATACAGCCAGAGATAGGATCTGTAAGTTTATGTAACCTTATGTTTATTGCAATTTTTGCAGAAGACGAGAGAAATGTATTCTTAAAACTTGCTTGGGAAGATAAGTTTTACTTTTATGTGCAATGCATTGTCATGTATTTGATGACGCTGATCTTTGGACTTATCCTTGCACTGGATCATGGTTCAGGATCTATTACAGTAACAACGAAGGCATTTAATGCATTGCAGATGATCAATATTATCCTAAGGTTTATTATGACATATGGACTGATCGCACAAGAAGAAGACCGAAGAAAATTATATTTTCACAGTGTGCTAATGTTGGTATTCTTTGTTCTTACAGCAATTGCATATAGCTAGATTTTACATAAGATCATAAGGAGAGTGGAATGAAACAAAATAAAAAAACAGTCATGATCATTGGATGTATCATAACAATCTGTACATTCATAGCAGCAGTTTTGATCGGCTGGAATCATATGGTCAAGATCACAAAAGGACCAAAGAATGAAAAAGAGATCGGATATTATCAATGGAATCATGATCAAATGGATTCATTTTTAGATATTACAACATTTACATATCACGGAGACCGTTATGAGACAGCTGATGGCGGTGGAGATGGAGCCATGAGTTTTGGTTATCTGGAAGCTTCTATGAAAGGCAGAAAACCAGCATTTTGGCTGAAAGAAACGATGAATCAGACAGACAAAAAGATTGTCAAAACCATTTCTTGGTGGAAAGCTGCAGCAGAACCTGTCTATGCACTTTCATCAAACAGTGGCTGTGATATGGTCTTTCTTGATCCAAGTGATAAAACCATGATGCAGACGGTATTTTGGAAAGTAAAAGACAGACAGAAGCTGGAAGCGTATTATACAAATTTTGATAATTACAATTTTAAACTTACAGAGTCCAAAACAAATGAACGAAAGACGATTTCATCAAAAGAAGCGAAACAGTATGCCAGATTGCAGCAGATTCGAAAAGATGCTCAAAATGTTAAAAAACAATATACCATTTATGGAGAAAGCAAAGATCATATCGCATATGTCGAATTTGATATCATGACAGTTGGTGGGAAACAATATCTAGGAAAAGACGAAGAGTGGTAGGAAAACTCAAGAAAAATTCTCAGAATGTCAAGGAAACCTTGACATTCTTTTTTAATTCGACTATAGTAGTCCTAGATAGGAACACGAGGTGAAAGTGATGGATAATGTAGAGCGTCTGATGGAATTCGGACTTACAAGACACGAAGCCAGTCTTTACATTTTACTGACACTGGAAGGAAGCCTTAACGGATACGAGGCAGCCAAACAAAGCGGGATCTCAAGATCGAACGCTTACAATGCACTGGCAGGCTTGGTAGACAAAGGCGCAGCCTATATACAAGAGGAAGATACAGTTCGTTACACACCGGTAGCGATCGAAGAATTCTGCAGTAATAAGATCCGGCATCTGGAACAGAAGAAGACAGAGCTGATCGCGGAACTTCCGGGCAAACGCAAGAACGAAGGCGGATATCTGACGATCAAAGGCGAAGAACATATTTGCGATAAGATCATTGATATGCTGCTTTGTGCAGAAGAGCGTGCGTATATCTCTGTATACAATGAACGACTGGAGATGTTTCGGGAACACTTAGAGAAGATGGTAAGTGAAGGAAAGAAAGTTGTGATCATAACGAATGAACCATTTGATTTACAAGGAGCAACTGTTTATCTGACAGAATGTAAGAAAGAACAGATCCGATTGATCACGGATTCTAAAGACGTTTTAACAGGCGCGATCACAAATCGTTACGAAGCAACCAGCCTGTATTCCAGTAACAATAATCTGGTGGAAGTATTTAAAGATGCACTGGCCAATGAAATACAACTATTAAAAATGAAATAAATATACAAAAAGTATAGAAGAAAGGAACCAAACACCATGGCAAAAGTACCATTTGTAACAAAAGAACAGTTAGATGAGATCGTAAAAAAATATCCAACACCATTTCATTTATATGATGAAAAAGGAATCCGTGAAACAGCAAGAGGATTATACAAAGCATTTTCATGGAATAAAGGATTTAAAGAATATTTTGCTGTAAAAGCGACACCAAATCCAACAATCTTAAAGATTTTAAAAGAAGAAGGATGCGGAACAGACTGCTCATCTTTAACAGAACTTATGATGTCAGATCGTTGTGGATTCGATGGAAGCGAGATCATGTTCTCTTCTAACGATACACCAGCAGAAGAATTTATTCTGGCAAAACAGTTAGGTGCAACGATCAACTTAGATGACATTACACATATCGAATTCTTAAAAGAATGTGCCGGAATCCCAGAAAAGATTTCCTGCCGTTATAATCCAGGTGGAGTTTTCGCATTAGGAACAGATATTATGGATAATCCAGGAGATGCAAAATACGGAATGACAACAGAACAGATCTTTGAAGCTTTCAAACAGTTAAAAGAGCTTGGTGTCAAAGAATTCGGAATCCATTCTTTCCTTGCAAGTAACACGGTTACAAATGAATACTATCCAACACTTGCAAAACAGTTATTTGAATTAGCAGTTAAATTAAAAGAAGAAGTTGGAGTTCATATCGGATTTATCAACTTATCTGGTGGAGTCGGAATCCCTTACCTTCCAGATCAGGAAGGTAATGACATCGCTGTCATTGGTGAAGGTGTACACAAAGTATATGACGAAGTATTAGTACCAGCCGGAATGGGAGATGTGAAGATCTTTACCGAACTTGGACGTTACATGCTTGCACCAAACGGACATTTAGTAACAAAAGCAATCCATGAAAAACATACACATAAAGAATACATTGGTGTTGATGCATGTGCAGTCAACTTAATGAGACCTGCAATGTATGGGGCGTACCATCATATCACAGTTATGGGTAAAGAAAACGAACCAGCAGATCATGTATATGATATCACAGGATCTCTTTGTGAAAATAACGATAAATTTGCGATCGACCGTAAATTACCAAAGATCGACATGGGAGATCTGTTAGTGATTCATGATACAGGAGCACACGGATTTGCAATGGGATATAACTATAATGGTAAATTAAAATCTGCAGAAATCTTATTAAAAGAGGATGGAACAACAGAAATGATCCGTCGTGCAGAAACACCAGAAGATTATTTTGCAACGATCAAAGGATTTAATTTCTAAGAAAAATTAACAGATTAATATGAGATGTTCCAAAGCAGGGCAAGTATAGGAAATTCTATACTTGCCTTTTTCATATATTACGAGTAAATTATATACAAGAAACAAAATGATACACGGCAAAACAGTATTTCAAAAGACGAAAGGCATTTATAGACAGGAGAAATCACATGAATTTATTTGACATCGTAGGACCAGTGATGGTCGGACCGTCGAGCTCTCATACAGCAGGTGCTGTAAGGATCGGACAGGTATCAAGGCACCTGCTCGGAGAATCGGTAAAAGAAGCTAAAATACTATTACATGGATCATTTCTTGCAACAGGAAAAGGACATGGTACAGACAAAGCATTAGTGGCAGGATTACTTGGCATGGCAGCCGATGACATTCGGATTCCAGACAGTTTTGACATTGCAAAAGAATCAGGAGTGAAATTTGAGATTGGAAAGATTCAATTAAAAAATGCACATCCAAACAGCGTAAAATTATTACTTGTCGGAGAATCAGGAAGGAATCTTGAGATTGTAGCCTGTTCCTTAGGCGGTGGACGAATTAAGATCTGCACGATTGATGGACTGGAAGCAAACTTTAGCGGGGAGTATACAACATTAGTCGTACACAATGATGACCAGCCAGGACATGTAGCAGAAGTAACATCAATGCTTGCTCATAAATCGGTTAATATCGCAACGATGCAATTATACCGTGATCACAGAGGTGGAAGTGCAGTCATGGTCATTGAATGTGACAAAGAAATACCAGAAGAAGGTCTGAACTTTTTGGAACGTCTGGAAGGAATCCAGAAAGTTACATATATTGCTAAGATGAAGGAGGACTAGAGTATGGGATTTGCATCCGTAGAAGAGATAGAAACAAGAGCAAAAGAACAGGAATGTCAGTTATGGGAAACAATTTTACATGATGATATGACAGAACGACAGGTAGACCGCCTAGAGTCTATCGGGAAAATGAGCAGTATGTATCTTGCAATGAAAGATGCCAATGAAAGTTACGATAAAGACTTAAAGTCACAAAGCGGTCTTTCTGGCGGCGACGGTGAAAAGATGATGGAAGAGGTTAGAAAAATGCAGAATCTGACCGGTGAATTTGTCGGGACCGTCATGGCAAATGCTTTAAAAATGGGCGAATCAAATGCCTGTATGAAACGTATCGTAGCAGCACCGACAGCCGGAGCATGTGGGGTGCTTCCAGCAGTATTGATCACATATGAACAATTTCATAAAGTACCAGAAGCAAAGATGCTAGAAGGAATGTATATTGCGGCCGGAGTCGGACAAGTTATCGCAGAACGTGCCTGTATCGCAGGGGCACAAGGAGGATGTCAGGCAGAAATCGGTTCTGCCTCCTGTATGGCAGCAACAGCTATTACGTACATTCGTGGCGGCAGCACAAAGCAGATCTTTGATGCAGGAGCATTTGCCTTGAAATCATTATTGGGATTGGTATGTGATCCATTAGGTGGTTTGGTAGAAGTACCATGTATCAAGAGAAATGTCATAGGATCTGTCAATGCGATCACAGCCTCAGATATGGCAATGGCAGGCATTGAAAGCAAGGTTCCATTGGATGAAGTGATCGATGCAATGGCAGAAGTCGGAGACCTCTTGCCATGTTCTTTAAAGGAAACCAGTCAGGCAGGTCTTGCCCAGACAGAAACAGGCAAAAAATACATGCCGGAATCATAAAATATTTGTAAGTAAAGGAAGGAAAACAATGATAGAAGTATGTTGTGGAAGCTTCGAAGATGCCATGATGGCAAGCGAATGCGGAATCAAAAGAGTAGAATTAAACAGTGCATTAAGTTTAGGTGGATTAACACCATCTTTAGGAAGCTTGATCATGATCAAACAATACAGCGATATTGAGATCGTATCTATGGTAAGAGCCAGAGCAGGGGGATTCTGCTATACAAATTACCAGTATGAACAGATGCTTGAGAATCTTAAGCTACTATTAGCATATGGGACAGATGGAGTATCTTTCGGTTTCTTAAATGAAGACCGAACAATCGATAAGAACCGTTGTCAGGAATTCTTGGAAAATGTAAAAAATGAAGGACGCAAAGCAACATTCCATAGAGCATTTGACTGCACAAGAGATCCATATGAGGCAATCGAAACACTGATCGATCTAGGATTTGATCGATTACTGACAAGTGGACAGGAAGCAACCGCAGAAGAAGGAATTCATCTGTTAGCAGATCTTCAGAAAAAATATGGGAACCAGATCGAGATCATCGCAGGATGTGGAGTCAACGAAAACAACGCCCAGAAGATCATAGACAAAACAGGAATCAAACAATTACACAGCACATGCAGAGGCTGGGGAGTCGATGCGACTGGAATGGGAGAGAGAGTATCATTCCAGGTATCCGATGAAGATGGAGATCGGTACCGAAGTGTTTCTGTAGATAGAATAAAGAAATTTGTTCAGATTTGTGGATAAATTTTAATTTGCATAACGGAAATGTATCGAGTATTCATAAAAACATAAAAAAAGATAGAGGTACGAA
>OGOY01003562.1_pt1 | contig 11741 bp, 14 predicted proteins | sample 1552811 | NCBI WGS metagenome assembly OGOY01 (sample SAMEA2580132, study PRJEB22360) | human gut metagenome | biome: human gut; feature: human-associated habitat; material: faeces | place: Denmark | collected 2008/2010 | reverse complement strand
GCCATTCGCCGCTCCCGATGAACAAACTTCGTTTGCTCCCGCTCTCTTGCGCTCATTATATCACAGATTGAGAAAATGAAACAGAAAAGAATACCCAGAGAATCCGAGATGGAATGCTCATGGTATATATCAGTCTAATGTTTCAAACACCGACGTTCCTTCCCACTCTCGCACCTTCGGAATCCCCATAAGATCTGCAATCGTCGGGGCGAGGTCAAGCAGGGTAAGTCCATGCAGCTGTACAGCTTTCGGGAATTCTTTTCCGATGAAAAACATCGGGATCGTCATATCTTCCGGGATATTTTCGCCGTGTCCCCGGTCGTGGCCACCGTGGTCAGCGGTGATCACGATGGTGTATCGGTCATGGACAGCTTCGTAGACCTGCTGGACGCAGGAAAATGCATTGTTTACCCGGTGCATATATTCCGATGTCATCCAGCCGTGGTCGTGACCGCCTTTGTCGTCCGTTTCCACCAGATATAGATATACAAAATCCGGCTCTTTCCGTTCAATCAGGGAAAGGGCTTCCTGCGTGAGCAGCAGATCTGAATTATCCTCTTCGTATTCATTGACAAAGAGAGAGTATTTCATATTTCCGGATGTCCATACATGACGCATTGGTTCCCAGCCATAGAAAGCAGCGCAGGTTTTATCCGCACGCTCTAGCTGCTCTGCCAGTCCGCGGATCGGTCGTACCGGCGGCATGTAGTCGTTGGTGATAATCCCGTGGCGGATGGGCGGGACGCTGTAAAAGATTGAGGTGTGCGCCGGAAGGGTAACCGGTGGCACAACAGAACTTGCATCCGGAGAATAGCATCCGTTTTCTCTCAGTGTGTTTACAAAAGGATGTCCGCAGGTTTCCACGGCATCCGGTCTGAGTCCGTCGATGGAGATCAGAATTACTTTTTTATTCATATGTGAAATTCCCCCGTATATACAAAGATTTTGATACTGGCTGATTCTATACTAGAGCCTTTTTCAGACACGCTCTAGAAAGCCGGATATCATCATATACTCAGTATAGAATTCCATTCACATCATGTAAAGAGATTATTATCTGATTTTCTGTGGATTTTTCAACGGCTCGGAATTACCGGCTGATTGCGCGATGATCTCAAGCGGCAGCATACGGATTTCTTCGTATGTCCTTTCCTGGCAGGACGGATCCATGGGGAAATCTGCATTTTCTTCTACAGTCTCTACGGTGATCGCAGGTTTATGCAGCAGTTCGGAATAATAATTGACTGGACTTCCGCCGTTTAAGCGGGACAGGTATTCCTCTTCCTGTTTACCAAGAGAATAATTAGATAATTTCTGCATATAACGCGCCAGCTTGTGGTTACGCTGATTATAGGAAAATGGCATTGCCTGCCTGTAATAATAGATAATGCGCCCTCTGGAATGAAAATCGAGGTAGCCGATGGTATCCCACTGTTCGAAGACACGGATCAACGTTTGCGTTTCCTGCTCGCTGGCGGGATATTCGCCGAACTGCTGCTGGATATAGGATTTACATGGAAAATTCCGGTTAATATCGACTGCTCTTGCATTGTATTTCCAGTAGGGCCAGTCCACACCGCGCATCTTACATGCCTGACGGAGAATGGGATTGCGGATGGCACTGAAACTTTCGGTGGCAATGACATAACCGTCCGGGTTGACAATGGGAAGAAAACAGATGGAACAGTGGTTGAGCAATTCCCGCACCGGATAATTCCCCATATATGAGTTATCCTGATATGCCTGACAATATTCCTGTGCCATCCGGGTCAGAAGTACCGGATTGATGGATTCTTTTCCATGGATACCGGCTGTCAGGATCAGTGTATCCAGTCCCGATCCGACACGGAGCATCGGAATTGGTCGTTCATCATGGCTCTCCCCTACTTTTTTGTAAATCGTGGATTCCGGGTACTGCGTTCCGGATTCCTGCAGATTGCGGAGGAGTTCTTCATAAGTATAGGATTGATTTAACGTAATCATACAGACCTCCCTGTGTCATATGAAAATGATAAATGAGAATTTCGGGAAATATATCCCCTTTTATGTATATATGCGGAAGATCGTATTTTAGAACCAGAGAGGAAAAGAGATAAGAAAAAAAATGAACAAATACACCTGTCGTTCAAACTGGCAAATTTGAATGACAGGTGTATTTGCATTTTATGTAGAATTCTTATGGACGAACCTGACCGTTTCCATAGATAATATATTTTGTGGTTGTCAGGGCAAGCAGACCCATCGGTCCTCTTGCATGAAGTTTTTGTGTGCTGATTCCGATTTCCGCACCGAAACCAAATTCAAATCCATCTGTGAATCTGGTAGATGCGTTGACGTATACACAGGCGGCGTCTACTTCATCGAGAAATTTCTGTGAGTTCGTGTAGCTTTCTGTGATAATTGCTTCTGAATGACCGGTGTTGTAACGGTTGATATGGGCGATTGCTTCGTCCACGGAATCTACGGTTTTCATGGAAATCACATAATCCAGATATTCTTTTCCCCAATCCTCTTCTGTTGCGGTGACAGCATCGGGAACCAGTTCGCAGACCTCCTGATCGCCGCGGATCTCCACGTGTTTTTCCTGTAAGCGTGCAGCAAGAACCGGAAGCAGTTTATCCTTTACCTCTCTGTGGATAAGAAGAGACTCACAGGCGTTACATACACCTACCCTCTGCGTTTTGGCGTTGATAATGATATCCACAGCCATAGACAGATCTGCGGAGGCATCGACAAAGATATGGCAGTTGCCTGTACCGGTTTCAATGACCGGGATCGTGCTGTTTTCCACAACGGCGCGGATCAGACCGGCACCTCCTCGCGGGATCAGAACATCCACATACTGGTTCAGTTTCATGAATGCAGCGGTAGTCTCTCTGGAGGTATCTTCGATGAGAAGCAGAGCATCCGGGTTCACGTTTGCTTCCGACAGTGTGCGGCGGATGCAGGTTACGATCGCCTGGATAGAATGAAAAGCATCACTTCCACCCTTTAAGATCACAACATTGCCGGTCTTAAAACAAAGACCGAATGCATCGGCAGTTACATTTGGACGGGCCTCATAGATAATACCGACAACACCGAGGGGTACACGTTTCTGACCGATACGAAGACCGTTGGGACGCTGTTTCATGCCGAGCACTTCGCCGATGGGATCATCGAGAGCGGCAATCTGATACAGACCTTCTGCGATCTGTGCGATGCGATCTTCCGTTAATAAAAGCCGGTCCAGAAGTCCCTGGGACATGCCATTTGTCCGGCCTTTTTCCATATCCTTTTCATTGGCAGCCAGGATCTCAGTTGCATGGAGCTTCAGATCGTCGGCAGATTTTCTTAGAATCTGATTTTTTTCTTCACTTTTGAGATGTTGCAGATCCGGTTTTGCGGCCTGCGCCCGTTTCCCGATATTATCCAGGTATTCCATATGTATTCTCCCTTCTGTAAGTTCCTGCCTGGCAGTACTTACCGGTAAATTGTTTTCTCTGTGATTACCACATCCGGCAGCAGATCAGTCGGTTCGGTGGGAACTTCCTCCATCATCTGGAATTCGAATGCCAGTGCTGCGGTAAAATGACTGGTGTGTTTGCTCAGATACCGGTCATAAAAGCCTCCGCCGTATCCTACCCGGTGGCGCTGATTGTCGAAGGCGACTCCCGGCATTATCATCAGTCCATCCTCTCCGTCTGCAACCGGAAGACTTGTTTTCGGTTCGCGGATACCAAAATACCCAGGTTCCAGATCCTCTGGCTGTGAGATCTGATAAAAGATCATATCTTCTCCGACAACTTTCGGAGCAGCCACTTTTTTCCCGAGGCGGAATGCTTCTTTGATAATTCCGTCTGTCATAACTTCGTTTTTACAGTCTATGTACAGATAGATCCAGTCGCTTTCCTGAAAAGCAGGAAGTGAGAAAAGTTTCTGCCAGATCTTTGCACTGTTTTTACAGATAGATGCCGGATCCGTTTCTTTTCGGCGTCGGAAAATTTCTTTTCTAATGGCTTTCTTTGCTTCCATATTTTTCTCCTAGATTGGTGATGCTTCCGTCTTTTTCCTGGATGTTGATGTTATCCAGCTGAGAACGGAGGTTCATACGTACGCTTGCGATGAATTCTTTTCGAAGTTTATGCTGTTCTTTTTTTTCTTCCGGTGTCAGTTCCTGTGTTTTTGCCTTTCTGGCAAGTTCGTTGATACGGTCAATTCCTTTTTGATCCATGTTTCTGTTCTCCTTTTACAGTATCCGTTCCAGAAAATCCAGAACGTAAAAATCATTTTTCTTATGGGACAGGAATAGGGTTCCATAAGGGCGTCCCTGTATGATCTTATGGATGACATGAAAGTCGGCACCGTTGGCGATGATCATATCAGTTCCGGCGGCACTCGCGATCTCGGCAGCAGTCAGTTTGGTTGCCATTCCACCGGTTCCTACGTTGCTTCCGGTACTTCCCTTTCCCATGGACAGCAGATGCTCATCCAGTTCTTCTACCACATCGATGAAAGTTGCTTCTGGATTTTTATGGGGATCATCGGTAAACAGCCCGTCAATATCTGAGAGAAGAATCAGAAGATCGGCACCTACCATAGCGGAAACCACTGCTGATAACGTGTCATTATCACCGAATTCAATTTCATAGGTAGATATGGTATCATTTTCATTTACGATGGGGATCGCTCCCATACGTAAGAGTTCTTCGAATGTATTTTTTGCATTTAATCGGTTCAGATTATTCAGAATCGTATGTTTGGTCATCAGAATCTGGCTGGCAACCTGGTTATATTCTGCGAATAATTTCTGATAGATCATCATGAGCTTTGCCTGCCCGATGGCTGCACATGCCTGCTTTTGTGCCATGCGCGATGGTTTTCTGTCATAACCCATAGTTTTACTTCCTACCATGATGGCACCGGAAGAAACCAGGATTACGTCTTTTCCCTGATTCCTCAGATCGCTGATTTCCCGAACCAGAACTTCCAGTTTGATCAGATCCAGATAGCCGGTATCCGGGTGGGTCAGGGAAGAAGAACCGATCTTGATGACGATACGTTTTTTATTTTTCAGTTTTTCACGAAATGTTGTGTTCATTCGTTTTTATCTCCTGCCTGTTTTACTGACATATTGGGATTGCTGGTGCAACCGCAATAATCTATATCATTGTACCGCACCAACGGAGAAAGTTCCAGTATTTTTTTAGCTGGAATAATTTTCGAGAAAACTGTAGAGTTCCTGACGTGAGTTCAGCCGATATTCCTCCTGGATTTTTTCACGGACAGACATCGGAAGACTCTCTTCGGAAATCTCCGTGGCCTCGTAGACAGAACCGTCCGGATTCTGGATAACAACCTTTCCGTCTACGATACGAACCAGATAAGAGGGCTGCAGGATTTGTTCTGTTTCCTGCAGCTGAGATGGCTGTATCTCTGAGGTACCGGAGTTTCCAAGCTGGTAGCTGAAATAGTATCCTGCAGTCAAAAGAAAAAGACAGGAACAGACGATTAATACGTAAGAGAATCGGCGCATATAGAACACTCCTTTTTCTTACAGTATCAGCGAATGATTCCTGTCTTATTCATAAATTTCAGCGTTTATTCAGTAAAAATAATCATTTTAATATTCAGTATCCGATGCTGCAGCTTCTTCTGCTGCTGCCTGTGCTTCACTGTCCTGTGTATCTGTGGAGGAAGCAGAGCTGTCATCGGAACCAAGAATCTCCACACGGTCTGCGTAAGTATCCTGAATAATACATACCCAGGTCTTACCGGTATCCATAGTGATCTGATTACCGTTGGTATCATAGTAGAAGGTAGCTCCCCATGGAGTGTGTTTTTTCCAGGTGATATCGATGGCCTTTCCGTTTACAATATATTTTCCTACATTTGGTTCATCAACGTCGATGTTCAGATAACCGTGTTCATCGTATTTTCTCCAGGAAGAATATTGCAGAATGATGTTTTTATAGGCGATCTGTTCTCCGGTCAGCTGATCAATCTGTTTGTCACCGTACTGGAAACGATAGTACAGTTTGTCTTCCGGATTGTATTCAAACCATGGCTCATTCAGGAAATATCCCGGTTTTACGACATTTGCTTCTGTCTCACCCGGAAGTTCCACTTCATCATCTACGCCGCAGAATGCATAACCAGGCTGGAAGTCCTCAGCGTATTCCTGACTGTAGCCGTTGATCTCGATACCTTTCTGGATACCTTCAAAACTTGTATAAGCGTTGTGGGGAGATTTTCTGTCAGTGGTACGATAAAATACCTGATCACCGTATCCGGCCAGTCCACTGATATTATTTACCTCCGGTAATTCCAGGAAAGGAAGGGCATAAGCAGACTGTCCATAATGCGTATAGATCGCATCAAATCCTGAAGCGTAGAAAATATAATAATCACGACAGCTTCGTACGGAACCGATCTTTTCCAGATTATCATAATCTTCAAAGACACCCATCAGACGGGTGATTCCACCTTCCACAGGTGCTTCGTATACTACCCCGGCATTGGCAATACCGGCCTGTGGGCAAGCAGGTCTCAGGTTGTTGAGCATAACAGCAACCGGGCGACGTCTTCCGATGGCTTCCGGTACATATTCTCCGGTCAGATAACTTACAACATAGCCATCCGGAATCGGATCTTCTGTGGGTTCCGGTTCTTCAGCAGCCATGGCAGTTGGTTCCGGTGTTACTTCTTCTGTTGCTTCTTCTGTTGGTTCCGGCGTTGCAGTCGGTTCGGCGGAACCAGACTCGTTTTTCTGGCATCCGGTCAGCATGATGCCACCTGCCAGCCCAAGGGCTATGATCAGTTTTGCATATTTTTTCATATGTGATCTCCTTTTCGTTGATAAAATTAATCTCTTCCAATCTGCAGCTGCTGCAGTGCTTTCTCCTGTTTCTGTTCCATGACAATACGTTCCTCATCAACCATATGGTCATACCCCAGAAGATGCAGCATACTGTGAGCAACTAAAAATGCGTATTCTCTTTTTACACTGTGTCCGTATGCTTCTGCCTGTTCCACCGCCTTCGGTATGGAGATCATGATGTCTCCCAGAAGAAGCTCTCCACTTTCCGGATCAAAGCAGCTGTCATCGTCTTCCAGCACAGAATAATCTGCAGGTGCCGGAAAATCAACCATAGGGAAAGACAGCACATCCGTTGCCCGGTCGATCTGACGATATTCCAGATTGGTTTTATGAATCGTTTCGTTATCTGTGAGAACCAGGCAGACCTGTGATTCATAGGGACATCCTTCCTGATCCAGAACGGTTTCCATGACATCTTCTGCGACCTTCAGAAAATCAAAATCAAAGGTCTGTTCCTGTTCATTGGAAAAATCAATACTCATAACTGTTTCCCCTCCGTCGTTGATTTTTCGGTGATGCCGGTTTTTCCGGGTGTTTCTTTTCGTAAGCTTCATAGGCCTGTACAATCTTTTGTACCAGCGGGTGACGGACAACGTCTTTGCTGGTCAGCTGACAGATGGAGATTCCTTCTACTTTCTTCAGCACCTGAAGAGCCATCTCCAGACCGGATTTCTGACCGGAAGGAAGATCTTTCTGAGAAGAATCTCCGGTAATGATCACTTTGGATCCGAATCCGATACGGGTCAGGAACATCTTCATCTGTGCCGGTGTGGTATTCTGTGCCTCATCCAGAATAATAAAAGCGTTGTCAAGGGTTCTGCCTCGCATATAGGCAAGAGGCGCAACCTCGATCAGCCCTTTTTCTGAATTCTTGATAAAGCTTTCTGCTCCCATGATCTGATAGAGTGCATCATAAAGTGGTCTTAAATATGGATCGATCTTGCTCTGCAGATCTCCCGGCAAAAAGCCAAGCTTTTCTCCTGCTTCAATTGCCGGACGTGTCAGAATGATACGCCCCACTTCATTGCGTTTGAACGCCGTGATTGCCATTGCCATCGCCAGATAAGTTTTACCGGTTCCGGCAGGGCCAAGGCCAAAGGTGATCATCTTTTCCCGGATCGCATCCACATATTTCTTCTGTCCGAGCGTCTTTGGTTTGATTGGCTTTCCCTGAAGTGTATGACAGATCAGGTCTTTATCAATTGTCAGAATGTCTTCCGCGCTGTCTTCCATCGTAAGGGACAGGGCATAGTCTACATTCTGCTCCTGGATCGTGTTTCCTCGCCTGGAAAGCTCGGTAAGCTGCGACAATACCTGCTGCGCCCTCTCTACATTCTTTTCTTCTCCAAGGACTTTCACCTTTCCATTTCGCGCGATCAGTGTAACATGTAAAGCTCTCTCAATTTTTTTTGCAAATATATCGAACTGGCCAAACACATTTTTTTCATGTTCAGCCGGTATGTCTATCATGGTCTCAAGAATTCCCATAAATCAGTTTCCTTCCTGCTGTATATTTTCTGCATCTGCCTTCGGCAGTTCATGTACCGTTCCTTTTTGTACAATTCCGAACGGTCCGGATAAAACCAGTTTCCCCTTTGCCGAATACCGGTTCGTCTCTCTGTATATTTTAACATCATTCTCTGAAATTTGAACCCCTTTTTTCTCTAATCGGGCGCAAAACTTCTCAAAATTATAGGACAGAATTTCTCTTGCTTCCCTGTCTGTATAAGAAATCTCCTCTTTTCTGCTCTCTTTGCTCCGTTCAACTCTTACCGAGACCGGAAATGGAAAGTGTCTCTCCAAATACAGGATATATCTGCAGGTCAGCGCATTATATTCCGGGTAAGGTAGCTCCCGCCTGCCAAAAAGATACAGCCTTCCCGGTGTTTCTATCCAGAACCTCCAGCTCTTCTTGCCGGTATCTTTCCATACCGGATGCAGCCTGTCAAGAATATCTGTATACGCAACCGTTGTCTGTGCTATTATGTCTGCATCCGATACCCGGTACTGGTATCCTGTCACCTCATCTGAATCATTCTTTACTTCCACACTTCCACTCACAAGGATCTCTCCTTTTTTTACCTCACTGCCTTCCCGGACAAGCGGATTCCCTTTTCGTGTAATGATCTTCTGAATGATCCCGTCCGCTTCTGCCACAATATCCATCGGCGCTTCCGCCTCAGCTTCTGTCTGCAGCTCCTTCCGGTCAGGATTCTCCCTGACTTTAATCTTCAGGCAACTCCCATGAACATAGGCTGAAACCCAGATAATATCGTCGTATTCCATACGAATATCTTTTTCAATCCGGTCACAGTCTACATTCTTTTTTGCCATTCCACAGGCAATTCCCTTTTCTGTCAGAAAAGAAAGTAAAACCTCATCTGTCCTTGCAAGGTTTCCATCAATCTGAATCCTCCATATAAAAGAAGAAAGCAGAAAGATCAGACAGATTGCGATGACCGATCCTGTAAAAAAAAGCTTCCGTCCACGGTATTTATGTATAAAAAACGGGACTCCTCTTTTCTGGGTGATCCGTACCTTTGCCCTGCTCTTCCTGACCATTGGTCGCAGTCTGCGGAAATCCCGGACGCGGATATTCATCTCATATGCCCCTTTTGCCGGTCTCAGATTCCAGAGAAAAATCCCATGATAACAGCAAAGATTTAAAAAACGTTCCGGTGAATATCCTTCGACTCTGATGCGCAGGTATCCGGCAAGATTATTCAGAATATATCGCAGCATCTTCGTCATCCCTTCCTAAGAATACTCAATTTTCTCTACCTTTCCGGTAATCTTCATATCGGTTGTTGTATAGTAGTTGATCTCAAGTGATTTCCCTGTGATGCGAATCTGCCCGCTACGTACATTTATACGGATCAGCTGTTCGGTATATTCCAGAATTCCACGGTAATTCTCTATATTCACTTCATAATGCCCTGTAAGAGTCAGAATCGGGACACCCAGCACCACATCCTTCGGCAAATTTGCTGCATCTGCCATGCGATACCTTCGTGTCCCGTCTTCTTGTTCGGATCTCTGTCTCATATTGCCGCATATACCGTTTTGTTGACAGTGTATGCTTCAGAACCACATAATATTCCTATGCTGTATAATTGCTGAATTTTCCCGGGAGCAATCTTCCCGCACATGCATGAATTTCGATCCGACCTTTTTCTCCGGCAATAAACTTTAATACCGTTGTCTCATCTGACGGTTCCGGTGTCGGTCTGCCAATCGTAAGCACATTCTTCTTTGCGTAAGTTGTAAAGGTATATTCACTGCCCGGCTGCAGAGAACAGATGGGTCTGCCATTTAAGAAAAATGCATCCTGTCCGCCGGTATAACCGCCCTCTTCTTCGATAATACGGATCGTTGCCGGAGCAAAAAGGCAATCCGGTTCCTGCTGTGTCTGTCCCCAGACATTCTGTTGATTATCCCAGCCGTTCTGATTCTGGTTCCATCCATTTTGCTGATTATCCCAGCCGTTCTGGCTCTGATTCCATCCACCTGACTGATTATTCCATCCATTTGGCTGGTCTTCTGGTCTGTAATTTCCCATCGGTGCTTTTTTTGCAACCCAGTAAGAAGCGAAACCGCCAATTGCAGCTCCGATAATTCCAAAAAAATATGCCCCGTAAAATGCATTATCACCTGCATTCAAAAGCTGCATCAGCCAGGCTCCGACAAAAGTACCGGTAAATTCAAGGCCAAACCACAATCCCAGTGTCAATGCACGATATTTTTTTGGATTCTGTCCTCTTTCTATCGCGTGCTTTCCATTCACACGCCAAAGCCATATAAGACAAATAATTTCTAACATTTGTTTTCCCTCTTTCGCGCTTCTATTTTGTTACATAAAAGTATTATATCTTCAATCGCAGCTGAAAACAATCCATTATTCTGTGAAAACTTTATAAAATCGAACAGACTGGATCCTCCATGATCCGGATATACAAAAAATCGATCCTACTTTTCCTGTGATTGTAAGATCGATTTTTCATTTCTTTGTTATACTTGAATTCTCGCGGCGGCATCCTGGCTGATAGCGAACCGCTTCTGGTCAGATGCTATAATCATCATACCGCTGGCATCATTCTGGATCACATGGATTTCGCTGCCCTCTTTGATTTTGAATTCCTTTAATTTTTCCAGCACCTCCGGTACTCCGAACATCCATTTGATCGTGTACCATTTTCCCGGAACAGCTGTTGATAATGCCTGCATTTTTACACCTTCTTTTTTTCTCCTTTGACTTTACTACAGTATACTCGTTTTCATATTGGTTAGTCAACGGCAATGTTTTTTAGTTATTATATACACAATTCAATTCAATAGCCATATTTAACAATTATTTTCAGAATTCAACTTCTGTTTTATCACCCTCACTATAAGCTGGTTCTGGAAGAAAATCTGATCAAGGCAGACGAGCTGGATGAAATTCTGGATGCTTATGCAATGACCGAACCTGAAGTCATAGTCATAAAAGAAGCAATGTAACAAGACAAAAGCCCCAGGATCTATCAACTCATTACCCGTGATAAATCCTGGGGCTTCCTTCATTTAAAATACCACCGTTTCCCCTGTTCCAAGTGCATGTACCATTTCGCCAAGTTCTTTTTTCAGAATCCCGAATGCAATATTTCCGGTACAGTGACCGGTATAGATTTCCTCTACGCCAAGCCCTTTCAATTCCTGCGCAGTTTCCACAACCTCTTCCTCTGGTATGGCAAGTGTATCCATGCCCGAAAGCTTCATCATATGAAATCCACCGACAACCGCATAGACCTTTTGCCCGCCGAGTGCCATCTGCACTTCTCGCACAATATTGACAATTCCCCCATGGGAACAGCTATTAAATATCACCAGTCCTTTTCCCGTCTCA
>OGOY01003561.1_pt1 | contig 11743 bp, 8 predicted proteins | sample 1552811 | NCBI WGS metagenome assembly OGOY01 (sample SAMEA2580132, study PRJEB22360) | human gut metagenome | biome: human gut; feature: human-associated habitat; material: faeces | place: Denmark | collected 2008/2010 | reverse complement strand
ATAGCCGTAGCAGCGGGTGACGATGTGTCCGTCGAGCGACGAGAGGGCCTCGTAGATCAGCAGGGCGTCGTTTACGTCGCCGCCCGTCGAGCGGATATTGACGACGATTTCCGGGGCGTCGATTTCGCGCAGCCGGTCGAGGCTGTCCCGGAATTTTTCGTAGGTGGCTACGCGCGACGAGGGTTGGTCGAACTGCCACTCCTCGGGGACGCCGATCACCCCTTCGATGTCCACGAAGCAGGTGTCGTTGCGGTTGGTGATTTGAATGTCGGATTGCATGGAAAGTTGTTTTTTGCCGGCTCGCTCGCCGGCGTTCGGAATGGGGTTGGCTGTGGGTGGGATCGTTGCGGTTTCGCGGCGTCCCCGCTCCGGCAGGAGGGTTGGGCGGATTTTCGAGGAGTGCATCCCGTGAGAGTGCGGGGAGTCGTACGGCTGCGGTCCGCGCGGATGAAGGACGGTCGAAGGGCTATCCGTTGGGCAGACGGGTGAAGGTGCAGCGGGTCGAGGCGGCCGAGGGGTCGTAACCCTCGATGCGGCGGAGCGTGCAGCGGATCTCTTCGCCGCCGATGCGGAACAGGAACGTCGAGGCGATGCAGGGGGCGAGGCGCTGTATCTGAAAGAGCCGTTCGATGTCGCACGGTTCGAGCCGCAGGTGGAGCGTGAGGTGCTGGCAGCGTTTCTCCTGTTCGGCCTGGGTGTCGTAGAAGCGGTGCAGTCCCTGTTGTCCGTCCCGGTCTTCGAAGCAGAGCGTGAACCCGTTGTCGGGATCGTTACGGTGGAATGCGGCCAGGGGGTAGCTGTCTCCGGTGGAAGGATAGCCCCAGCGCTCGCCGGCGGGCAGGGGCTGCATGCCGCAGTAGCGGACGATGCGGGGCGTGAAACTGTTCCGGTCGGTGGTGTCCGGGGCGTCGCGGTCGCCGACCCGCAGGACGAGGGCCGAAGGTGCATCCGCATAACATTCCGTTTCGCTGACCGTCGGCGAGAAGAAGGGGTTGGCGAGGTTTCTTTCCCGGTCGATCGCCGCCGCCGAGTCATTGACCAGACGCCACTGGCCGAAGGGCTCTTCCAGGGTCGCGTTCAGCCGGGTCACCGCACCGTCCGCCTCCCGGTACTTGTAGATGCGGACACGTTCCGCATCCTGTGCCGCATCGCCCAGCAGGATCGGCTGCGAGCGGTCGATCCGGGAGCTCCAGTCGAAGGTCTGGCCGAGGCGGTAGAAGTCGTCGGCCGGTTCGACGTAAACCGTGCGGGTTTCCTCGTCGGTGTAAAAGCGCAGATTGAACAGGTGCCGCAGGGCGTCGAGTACGACCCATTTGCGGACGCGGTGCCGGGCGACGTCCTCGAAAGAGATCGGGGTGTTCAGACCGGGTGCGCCGGTGAAGTCGGGGCGCAGGGTGCATTGGCGGCTCAGGGAGAATTTCATCCCCGGTTCCGCACCGTAGAAATAGATGGTCGAGAAGGTTTTGGGCGAGGTCGGCGTGACAGTTACCGGGTTGGTACGGACGGTCATTTCCACTTCGGTCTGTCCGGTTTCTCCGATGTAGCCGTCGTAGAGTGCCCAATCTCCGGTGTAGGTCGTGTAGGTCGTGCTTCCGGCGGCTTTGTAGAGCAGTACCGGGGCCGTGACGGTCGAGCCGGAAGGGGTCGTGACCAGAGCCGACCGCGAATCGAACTCTCCGATTGCGTGCCCGGCCGTGCCGTTGACGGTGCAGGTGAGGCGGTAGGAGTTTCCTTCGGTGTGGTTGAACACGATGGCACGGTACTGGAAGGCGGGTTTGGTCGAGTTTCTGCGGTCGGCGTAGCGGTTTGCGAGGGCGCCCTGTACCTCGGTGCCGTCGCCCAGGTAGAAGGAGTCGATTCCTTTGAGGCGGTTGCGGTCGAGGATGCGGTGGTCGGTGATGTAGCGGATGTGGTATTCGAAGGCTACCGTCACCGAGGTCATGGGCCTGAAGACGATCTCCCCGTCTTCGACGGTGAAGCAGTGGTTGTTCGAAAAGACATCGGTGAGGGTTTCTCCCAGATCGTTTTGGTCGTTCGGATTGACCGTTTCGACGAAATTGCCTACCGAGTTGATCGACTTGTAGGGGTTGGCGTACACACGGCCGTCGCTGTTCGCCGTCGTCGCCGCCGTCGTCGTACGCCGGGCCAGGAAATCCATGCGGTTCCGCAGGGCGTTCGTGTCGCGCGAGGAATAGGCGCCGCTCAGGTAGAGCGAGCGGAAAAATTCGCCGTTCAGAAAATCGCTTTCAAGGGTGTAGCCCGCTTCGGAAAAGAGTGTCTGCACGACGGTTGCGGCCGAAATGAACGGGTGGTAGTCGTCCACGGAGAGGAATCGTTCTACGGGAATCAGTTCGACCGACGACAGTTCGGGGGTGTATTCGTCGCGGCATACCGGGAAGAATTTGACCGGGGTGTTGTTGGTCCAGGTCTGGCGGATCATCGTGGGCGTGAGCCGTCCCGAGAAGGAGATGCCGAGGGTGTTGAACATCTCCGCAGCGACTTGCCGGGCCCATTCGGAGGTGCCGCTGCGGATCTCTATCAGATACCCCTCCGGGTCGGAGTCGTACGCTGCCGAGAGCAGCCGGACGGAGCCTTGCAGCAGTTTGGCCTCTCCGTCGCTCAAAACGGCCGTGTGCTGCGCGGCATTGAAGCGCTGGCCCGTGTAAGGCTCGGCGGCGAATCCGAAAATGCGGTCGTTGGTCCGGGTTGCGGTCAGCCGCAGTCGGAGGGCGTGCCCTTTGTTTCCGCTTCGCACGTCGGCGAGATCCTGGGCATCGTAGTCGAGGGCGATGCGCTGCGACGGGTCGAGGTCGCAGGGAATTTGGTCGATAGTGAGTTTCATAGGCAGCGGGTTTCTTGTCGGGGACGCAGGCTGATTTCGATACAGCCCAGGGAGCCGTGCCGGCCGATCGTCTGCTCCCGGATCAGGATGTCCACCTCTTCGTATTTGTCGCCGTCGATCTTCCAGACTTGGGGCGATGCGGCGATTTCGGCCAGCGCTTCGATAACGGCGGCGGGTTCGAAGGCCGAGGCGAGGGTCGTCGTCCGTTCGTTGCGGATACTGATATCTTCGTAGCCCGCGTCGTCGGTGAGTACCTGTTCCTTGCGGATTTTCTGGACGACGCTTTTCACCACCGGAAAAGTGTAGTGTTCGATCGAACCTGCACGGCTTCGCCAGGCGATACGGCATCCTTCGTCGCATTTCGGAACGACCGTGTAGCCGATTTCCGCTACGGTCTGCCCGGCGGTGGCGATCCGGACGGTGATCGTGCCGACCGAGGGCAGAAAACTTCGGGTGTTGAGCCGGAAGAGGGTCAGCTCCTCCCCTCCGATCGCATTGTACGTAAGAGCTTCTGCCGTAATGTCGCTCGTGACCGTTACGGTGTGCTGGCCCGGGATGCAGCAGGTGATTTCGTCGCTTTCGCCGTAGGCGATGATGCGGTGCGAAGGCATCGTCGTCAGAATCCGGGACGGTTTCACGGAGTCGTGTGCCGCGACGAAGGTCCGGACTTCGGAGTAGGTCGTTCCGACGGCCAGTTGCACCGAAGCGCTCCGGCTTTCCGAATTGCAGAATCCGGTCATGCCGGACGAGGGGACGAAGCGAATGTTTTTCCGGACCATCGGGGCGATGTTCAGGGTGCCGGTCGGGGTGTTGTAAAACCGTTTGGAGCCGATCCTGGAGCCGTCCCTGGTGCTGAGTATTTCCAGAAACAGTTCCGTTTCCGCCGCGTTGGAGAACGTGTAGGCGAGCGGGCCGAATACGGAGGAAAACATCTCCGGCAGAGAGGTGAATGTCATGTGAAAACGGGTTTGGAAGTGGATGATTGTGTGCGGTCCGAGATACCGTGCGGTCGCCGGTGTCGGGGCTGTGGGCGGAGTCGTGCCCTTCGTTTTTTTCGAAAGATGCGGAGGCGGCATCGGAAAGGCCGATGGCTGCTGTGCGGGGTGTCCGGGTGCCTAAAAACAGATGATGACGTCGGCTTTGGCCGTTTGGGAGATTTCTCCGTGCGGGGTGTAGGCTCCCGATCCGGGTTGGACGGTGAGGTTTTCGACGGCTATGACCTTCGGGTCGGTGCTTAACTGGGTGAAGAGATCGAAGAGTTGCAGTTCCGTTTGGCTCCATACCTCGTTGCGCCGTTCGGACGAGAGCTTTGCCCCGGGGTGCAGCAGCCGCAGTTCGACGCTGTAGGTCGCACGTCCGTGCAGACGGCCTTCGACCTCCTTGAGCCGGATGGGTGGAAGCCAGGCTGCGGGCAGCAGGACGATCTCGCGCGGGGTGCGGTCGTCGGTATCGGTGTGGATCGTGTAGCCATACACGCCTGCGAGCTCCCGGATCGCACGGGTGAGATAGGTGCGGTTCATGTTGAAAAAGTTTTGATAAAATGTTTACAGATATTGAAAAGTCTGGATAATTTCCTGACAACAGAATTGTTGCGATTGTTGAAAAGGTCGGAAATATCCTGAGGCCGTCTGTTGAAAAGCGGATTTGTCGGGACAAATATAAACAATCCGAATACCCCTTGTCAAGAGATTCGACCCGGAATAATTTCGATCTGCGGCAAATAAAGTCGGTGGATAATTTGTTCGGACTGGGGTTCAATCTGTTGCGGTGACGGTCGCAGCGGTCTAATTTGGCCTTGAAAATTGGATATTTGAAATATAATAGCTACTTTTGCTCCGTAATATCTTCGTGAAGCCGGAGTCTTCCGGCCGAAAAGTGGAAAATATCCGTATCTTCCACGGCGGCGAAGAGCGAAGTTCAACGAAAAATTCAACGATATGGATGATGGTGTCGGTTCCAAGCATAGCGGCAGTGTCGTATCTCAATACGATACCATTCATCTACGGTATCCGCCACGAAGGTAACTTTCGTGCCGATCTGTTGTTGTCCCCTCCTTCCGAGTGTACGAAAAACTACGTCGAAGGGCGTGCCGATCTGGCGCTGCTTCCGGCTGCCGCCGTTCCCTCGCTCAAATCGACGGATGTGATTACCGAATATTGCATCGGAGCCGTCGGCCCCGTGCGAACCGTCGTGCTGTTGAGCGACGGCCCGGTTTCCGAGGTTCGGCGCGTCTTTCTCGATCCCCACTCCCAGACCTCCGTGCAACTGGTCGGTTATCTGGCCGCCCATCGTTGGAAAATCGCTCCCGAATGGTACTCTCTGGATGACTACGAACAGCTTCGTCATGCGCAGGAGGGGGACGCTTTCCTGTTGATCGGGGACAAGGTGTTCGATCACGAGGAGAAGTTCCGCTATAAATACGATTTGGCTGCCGAATGGCAGGCCGCGACCAAACTGCCCTTCGCCTTTGCTGTCTGGGTGGCTCGCAAGGGAACGCCCTACGAAGTCATCGAATCGTTGCAGCATGCCCTCACGTTCGGTTTGGAACATACCTACGAAGCGATCCTCGAAGCGGGATTCGACAAAAAGCCGTACGATGCCTATGAATATTTGACGCGTAATATCGACTATATCTTCGATAATCAAAAGCGCCGGGCCCTTCAGAAGTTCTGGGATTCGGGACTCAAGGTGTCGCCCCGTGTAAATCCCGGCTGAAGGGAGTAGGCAGGGCTCATGCCGCCGGGCGGCCCCCTGTCTTGACCAGTTCACGCAGAAAGCAACCCGGGGAACCGGATTAATACAGGGTGCTTTATGATTACGATTTACCTCAAGCAATACAACAAGATCATCCGAAACGCCGATACCGGGCTCTTCGAGGAGTTGGGTTACGACGATATCTTGTGGATCGATATGCTGCAACCCACGATCAAGGAGCAGAAAGCGGTCGAGAATTTCATGGAGATCAACCTCCAGACCAAGCAGCAGGTCGAAGAGATCGAATCGACCTCGAAATATTCCGAAACCGAGAATGCGATCATTTCGAACGCCAACTTTTTCGTGCCGACGGGCGAGAGTTTCGTCATCGAACCCGTGTCGTTCATCATTTCGAACGAAGGTGTGCTGGTTTCGGTGCGCCAGGCCGAGTCGCGGACGTTTCAGGAGACGGAGAAGCGGCTCCAGATCAACTACCGCAACTATCCAACGGGCTATCATATTTTTATCACGTTGCTCGAAGTGCGGATCGACTACGATGCCGACATGGTCGAGCTGATCGCCCGTCAGGTGTCGTCGTTGAGCCGCAATATCAATGGCGAGGATTCGATCGACAAGGAGGTGCTGCGTCGCATCAATACCTTGCAGGAGAGTACGATGTTGCTGCGGGAGAACATCTTCGACCGCCAGCGCGTGCTGTCGGGCATTCTGCGCAGCGAACGGTTCCCGAACGATATCTACCCGCGTTTGCAGTTGATGATCAAGGACGTGAATTCGCTCATCAACCATGCCGATTTCAGTTTTCAGCGTCTGGACTATATCCAGGATGCGGCACTGGGTCTTATCAATATCGAGCAGAACGAGATCGTAAAGATCTTCTCGGTGGCTGCTGTGGTTTTCATGCCCGCGACGTTGATCGCAAGTATTTATGGCATGAACTTTTCGATCATGCCCGAGCTGCACTGGAAATACGGCTACCTGTTTGCCATCGGCTTGATGTTGCTCTGTTCGGGGCTTACGATCTGGTTCTTCCGATTCAAGAAGTGGTTATAAAGACAGTCCGCTTCGACTTCGGCTTCATTTTCGTCGGTCGGGGTGTTTTTTACCTTTTCAGAAAGTCGTTCCCGAAACCGGGGAGAAATAAAGTACGGATATGACAAGACAAATAGCCGATCCACTGCGGATCGGCTATTTTACAATTACCCGAATTTGTGCTGCCGGCTATTGCAACGCAGGATCGACCTCCGGCGTGCAGGTTATCGAGGCGGTCTTGACCGTGCCATCCGAAGTGGTGAACTCCACCGTAAAAGTATGCACTTCGCCCGGATTGTCGGGAACCGACGTAAAATAAAGTATAAACGAGTAAATCGACAAGGAGGAAAGAGTGTATTCGACCACCCGCAGATCGTCGGGTTGCAAAGCCGACAACGGTTTGTTGTATAGAAATAGAATTTCTTTCCCAAGATCGGAATAAGAATGATAATCGTTCTCTATGTATTCGGCATAGCTTACATACCGAACTCCCATTTTATCGTTCAACGGCGATCCTGCCGGGTATTTGGCGCTCCAATCTTTGTCGCTGGTAACTTTTATGCCGGTGAAATTGTCTGCGAATGCGGTCAAATCCGACCATGGAAGCGACTTCAGATTGTTGTATTCCGTATCGTGATTGCGCTCTGCGATTCGAAGAAAATCGTCGGTATGCTGCGCCCCCTCCTGTTCCGGTGTCTGATAGTACACCGGATCCTCCAGAAGTACCTGAAATCCGGACATGGAATAGAGCGTCGATGGTTTTTCAGCCAGCATGCCGTATAAAACATAGCTCCCGTCCACATAATTTTGAACGAGATATTTCGAATAGCCGGATCCATTTCCAATCCACTCCTCCGGTTCGTTGCAACCAACCAGACTACTCAAAAAAATATAAATCAATAACTTTTTCATTTGCTCAAATTATAAGTGACGGCCGAAAAATCATGATCGTAATCTCTGTCTTCTATTGACTGCGGGCTGACAGGTCCCCTGTCTGTATAGAACGCATTGAATGTATAGTATCCGTCTTTTTGTCCTCCCCAGCCGAAATTGGCATGCACAAATTCTTTCGACTCTGTGTGGTATTGAGTAGGCAAAAAAGCATATCTGGTTATCACGCGTCTTTCACGGAGCAACCAACCGTCCAATACCCATGCGTGACTATTAGTACTGCTCTTCCCGGAATAATAAAATGGAAGTTTTTTCACGAAAATCATATCCCGAACTTTGTCGGTAGTTATAGGCGATAAAGCTATATTTGAATAGCCTAATCCTATGTCACCCAAATATTGGAGTAACTTCACTACGTTTTTCGTTGGGGCGGGAGAACCTCCGTCGTCACTGTGGTATTTCACACCAACTGCCTCTCCCATTTTATTGATGAAATAGGCTACAGCCCATGTTTGGGCATTCATGGATTCCCCACTTACAACAGGTTTCACTAACTGGGGATGTGTTACCGCTTCTTCGATATTAAGCCACATGGCTTCATTCAAAAGCTGATCTCCTATTTGATAAAATTTTTTATTATAATTTAAAGCGTTGAAAACTAAAATTTGTGCAACTGCTACCGGGACACATCCGGCAAAACAGTTTTTGCCATTTTCAATTGGGCATAAATAATTATATGGTTTGGTTTGGTTCCATCGGGTTTTGAGGAGAATGCCTGATTGTTCTTTGGTTTCCCAAGGTTCATAGTCAATACCGACAGGTTGTTGTCCTTCCGGCCACCAATGTTCTATATCGGTAATAGGGCCTCCGACGATGCCGTTTCCGCCACCGCCGGTATCGACACCTCCGATCGCGGCCTGTGCAACCATTTGCAGGGGGAATACCAACTCACCGTCCGCTTCGGCCTGTTCGGGAGTAACCGTTACGGCATACCGGAACTCTTCGGTCGTGAGGCTTCCTTCATCGACGACCGCATAGACCGGCTCCAACCGGTCGTCGGCCCCCAGAATGGCATAGCCCGCCTCGTTCTCGAAATTGACGATGTAGAGCAGATCCTCCACGTCGGCCGTGGCTTCGCTGCGGGTACCGCCGGGACTTAACGCTTCGGGAGAAACCGTCGTCACGTTTTTCACACGCCGTATGCCGCCGCTGCGGGTGACAGCGCCGTCTTCCGCCGGAGCGTCGATCGCCTCGAGAAGGCCTTGCAAATCCTCAAGGGCTTGTTCGACGGGGACGACGTGCGAGATTTTCTGCTCGGGGACGGACGGAGGTTGGGGGACTTCCTCTGTGGTCAAGTCACTGGTACAGCCGACAAGCAACCCTAAAATTGCCAGTAGCGACAAATACTTCATGTTTTTCATATCAAATTAGGGTTAAAGCGAATAAAATGACAAATTCAGAGATGTTTTTATTAAAAAAACAAAAATCGTGCAATTATTTTTGAATATTCAAACTTTTGCAATGTGAAATCGAGCGAAAAATCTTTTGTCGGTTTGGATATATACGACAAAACCGACCGGGCAAGGGCGTCCCGCTTTCCGTCGCATTTTCGCGCCGACTTTTCACCATCCTTCCCTCCCGCCGCACCGACCGGCCGCGACATGACCGCGATGCACACTGTTGCGACCATTTTTTATGAATTATAAATAGTTTTACGTACTTTTGTACGTTATATAGACATCTATGAAATTTACGCTCCAACATAAAGACCCCTCTTCGCAGGCGCGGGCGGGCGAATTGCAGACCGATCACGGCGTGGTGAAGACCCCGATCTTTATGCCCGTAGGTACGGCGGCGACCGTCAAGGGCATCTTTCACCGCGACGTGCGCGACGAAGCCCGAATGCGGTTTGTTTTATTTGATTGCAAATAAAATGTATTTTATTTGGTAATCAACAAAGAAATGTTTAATTTCGGATCAGGAGGAAAACTTCTTCCGGTCCTGTTCCGGGAATTTTCAGCAACTCCCGGAACAGGGTTCGACCGAAAACCCTGAAATTAATCCGTTATGAAACATTTCAGACTTTTTTCACTGTTCTTCGGTTGCTGGCTATTAGCTAGTTGTACGGCCGATCCGGGCACGGAGCCGGGGCCTTTCGGTGAAAACCCTCCGACTGCTGAAAAGCCGCATGCGGTCCCTGTCGAACAGGCTCTCGAAGAGTTGCAATCCGTCCTCGAAGAGATCGATATTCCCGCGGAAGATGGCGCTGTCACCCGCAGCGGCGGCATACGGCGTGTGAAAAACGTGACGACGGTTTCTCCCGAAGCGTTAAGTCCCGGCGGTACCCGCAGCGAAGCCACGGCCGACGTGGAGGATCTGCTCTACATCGTCAATTTCGAGAACGAGGCGGGCTATGCCATTCTGGGGGCCGACGACCGGTTGGAGCCGGTCTATGCGGTCGTCGATGAAGGAAGCCTCACGACCGAAGAGTTCCGGTATGCCGTAACCATAACCGATGAACAGGCACAAGCCGACGGAAAATTCGTTTTCCCGCTGCAATTGGTTGCACAGGCTGCGATCATCGGAATCGAAAACGCCGATACAGATGCTGATGGAGGAGTCGCACCTATGAGCGACGACGGACGTCACACGGGGGATTTAGGCGGCGATGTTTTAAGACGAGAATATGTTTATGTCACTCAAGAAAAAGTCGGACCGCTGATCCCGGTGAAATGGGGACAAGGGTATCCTTTTAATGCAAGTGTCACACAAATCAATGGAAAATGTTGTTGGGCAGGATGTTCGGCTATTGCTGTGGCACAGGTTTTAGTATCAAATTATTGGCATTATGGTTCTGTAGTCGGGTCGATCAAAGGAACTCCGATCGATTGGACATTGATCAGACGTGCGATTCAGAATCCTAATCTTCTTATAGCCACAGAAGGAAAACCGTCCACTCTTACTCCTGAAGCCAAAGCTGTGTCTATGTTAATATACGCAATCGGCGTTGTCCTGAATATGGATTATGGTTTGGATGGAAGTTCTGCGAGTCTAAAAGATTCTCGAGATGGTTTGACTTATGTCCTTTATAAGGGAGTAAATGATCACACTTACCGTGATAGTTATGTACGTACGATGATGTTGGATCGAAAAAAAACAACTATAGTAAGAGGACATTCTAGTACTGGCAGAAAACTTAATCATCAGTGGAATATAGATGGTTGGTTATATCGAATGCGTTATATAAAAACTTATTATCGTAACGGTACTACATCAATCTCTTCAAAGGAGCAGGTTCCACAAACGCTTATTCATTGTAATTTCGGATGGAATGGACTATGTAACGGTTATTATTTTAGCGGTAGTTTTAACACGACGACAAAGCCTGTTGATCAGGAAAGTGGGATAGATAATGTAGAAGGTACCCAAGATGGAAATTACACTGACGATTTGCGAATGATTACTTATACGGAAATACCTTAAAATCTCCTATTATGAAACGAATCAAATATTTGGGCGTGCTGTTGTCGATCGTTACATTATGTGTCGCCTGCGAAAAATCGGAAAAGGATGGACTAGGTGGGTTCCATAAAAATTTTGTCGAATTGTATGTCGATGGGCAGATCATGTTGACTGAATTTCAAAACGAATGTTCGGGGGATGCACATAGGTTATCGAAAAAACAGATTGCGGGATTTGTCATATGCATACCATCTCCCAAAATGTATTTTTTTTACGGACCAGACATCGAAAAATTCAACCGATGGGCTGCAAGAAACAACGATATTGATTTTAATCAGGTATTAGCTAACGGTGCTTTACCTATGGTCGCCACTTTTGCCGATAATTTCAGTAAAATGGTCGTTACAAGCAATGCCGACTGGGATGAAGCACATCCCGCCGGGACATCGCTCGACGATGTTTTGCAGGTGCGCATCAACTCTTCCTCCGATTTCGTACACGACGGTTACGATATGGGAGAATATAAGTATGAATTTCTGCAAAATTACGATTATCTCAAAACCATCGAAAAGCGTCCGTCGGAGTTGACTGCTGCCGACATGAAAATGGTTTACTATTCATTGACAGATTTCAGTTCACAGACAAAATCCCCTGTAATCGTCTTCACCAGTGCCCCGACGCTCGAAAAAGAGCATACGCTGACGCTTCGCTGGACGACCGTCGAGGGCGATGTCAAGACCGCCTCGATAACCTGCACGCCGGAGGTCGATCCTGCGTTGCAATAAATAGCCGACAGGAACAGCA
>OGOY01003558.1_pt1 | contig 11746 bp, 11 predicted proteins | sample 1552811 | NCBI WGS metagenome assembly OGOY01 (sample SAMEA2580132, study PRJEB22360) | human gut metagenome | biome: human gut; feature: human-associated habitat; material: faeces | place: Denmark | collected 2008/2010 | reverse complement strand
AAATTATAACATTGCCTGGTATATGGCACATCATATTTCAGAAGTAGCTCATATGGGAATTTCTAAACTTGCGAGCGAATGTTTTGTGTCTCCAGCAACCATTTCTCGTTTTTGTAGAACACTTGGTTATGAAAATTATGCTCATTTAAAACAAGAGTGTGCGTGGTTTAGTTCAACATCAAGAAAGTTTAATAATTTAATTAATGTTCCTTTAGATATGATGAAAGATCATCCAGAAGAAAGTACAGCTTATTATAGTCAACAAATTTGTACATCTTTAAGTCAACTTTCTTCTTATTTAGATTGGAATGTAATCGATGAGGTTTTAAAACTGATTCATGATAGTGATAACGTAGCTTTTTTTGGAACACAGTTTTCACATTCAGTTGCTTTACATTTTCAAACTGATTTATTGATGTTAGAGAAGTTCACAATGGCTTATATGGAACAAACAAGTCAGCTTCAATGTGCTAAGGAGTTAGATGAAAATAGTGTAGCTATTATTTTAACAGTAAGTGGTCATATTTTTAATGGGAGTCAAAAGATGATTTCATATATTAAAAAATCAAATGCGAAAGTTGTTGTGATTACCAATGATAAGAGCTTTGATTTTGGTTTTGAACCAAATTATATTATTGAAATAGGTGATTCAAAATATAAAAAAACAGGTAAACATAATTTACTTACAACAATGGAATTAATGTCACTTAGATATTATTCTATTTATTATCCTGATGTAAAAGATAATATTATTGAATAGGAGATACATATGAGAGAGATAACATGTTCAACAATTACAGATGCAATTAAAAAAATGTGTATAGAAGCAGCAACTATTTTACCTCAAGATGTTGAAAAAGCATTATCACAAAAACATGATGAAGAAGATAGTGCACTTGCCAAAAAAACATTACAAGTATTAATGGATAATGCAAAGTTGGCACAAGAAAAACAAATGCCTATTTGTCAAGATACAGGAATGGCTTTTGTTTATGTGACAATGGGACAAGAAGTACATATTACAGGTGGCAGTTTAAATGAAGCAATTCAAGAAGGAGTAAGACAAGGATATACAGAAGGGTATTTAAGAAAATCAGTTGTTAAAGATCCTTTGTTTGAACGCACTAATACAAAAGACAATACTCCAGCAATTATTTATTATGATATTGTTGAGGGGGATACTTTTCATATTACTTTAGCGCCTAAAGGATTTGGTTCAGAAAATATGAGCCAAATTAAGATGTTAAAACCAAGTGATGGACTTCAAGGAATTAAGGATTTTGTGATGAAAGTTGTCAATGATGCAGGACCAAATGCCTGCCCACCAATGGTTATTGGTGTAGGTATTGGAGGTTCTTTTGATAAAGTGGCAATGCTTGCTAAAAAGGCCATGATTCGTGAAATTGGAAGTCATCATCCAGATCAAAGATATGCTTCTTTAGAAGATGAATTATTACAAATGATCAATGAAACAGGAATTGGCCCTGCTGGTTATGGAGGAAAGACAACAGCTCTTTCTTTAAATATTGAAACTTTCCCTACACATATTGCAGGGATGCCAGTCGCTGTTAGTATTTGTTGTCATGTTTCACGTCATAAGGAGGTTTCACTATGATTTATTTAGAAACACCATTAACAGTTGATAAAATTAAACAGCTAAAAGCTGGAGATGAAGTTTTTTTAAGTGGAACGATTTATACAGGAAGAGATGCTGCTCATAAAAGATTGATTCAATTATTGGATGAAGGAAAAGAACTTCCTTTCAATATCCAAGATCAAACGATTTTTTATGTTGGCCCAACTCCTTCAAAACCAGGTCAAGTATTTGGCAGTGGTGGACCAACCACTTCAGGAAGAATGGATGCTTATTCACCTAGACTTATTAAACTTGGCTTACATGCGATGATTGGTAAAGGGTATCGAAATGATGCAGTTAAAAAAGCCATTGTTGACTATCATGGCGTTTATTTTGGTGCTATTGGTGGTGCTGGAGCGATGATGTCTTCATGTATAGAAGAATGTGAAGTGATTGCTTTTGATGATTTAGGACCGGAAGCAATTCGTAAGTTAAAAGTTAAAAATATGCCATTAGTTGTAGTGATTGATCATTTAGGAAATGATTTATATGAAATTGGTAGAAAAAACTATTTAAAAAAGGATTGTAAGTAGTATCTATATTTTCTATAATAGCGATACATTAATAGAGGTGAAAAAAAGAAATGGGATTATTTAAGAAAAAAACAGATTATAGTTATTACAGTTCTTATAGTAGTTCAAGAAGACGTTTAAAAGTAGGACGTACTGTGATTGCTGTAATTGCAGCAGCTATCGCAGCATCCGAAGGAACTTCAACAGACGGATTTGTTGTTCGTTCCATCCGCAAAATCAATCGTAAAAAGAGATAAATACAGGAGGATCCTAAAATGAAAAGTTATACAATTACCGTTAACGGAACAGCATATGAAGTAACTGTTGAAGAGACAGGAAGCGTTTCCGCACCAGCAGCTGCAGCACCAGCAGCAGCTCCGAAAGCAGCACCGGCACCGAAGGCAGCTCCTAAAGCAGCAGCCGGAGCAGGCGCAGTTAAGGTTGCAGCTTCCGTACCTGGAAAGGTTCTGAAAATCGCAGCAAGCGTTGGACAGGCTGTAAAAGCCGGTGACAACATTGTAATCCTGGAATCCATGAAGATGGAGATCCCGGTTGTAGCTCCTCAGGACGGAACCGTTGCAAGCATTGACGTTGCAGAAGGTGCCTCTGTAGAAAATGGAGATACCCTGGCAACAATGAACTAAGTCGGGAGGTAATAGGATGTCTTACGTAGCAGACACTTTGTCCAACCTGATCCATCAGACCGCATTTTTTAATCTGACATGGGGTAACTACCTGATGATCGTGGTTGCTTGTGTATTCTTATATCTTGCCATTGCAAAGGGATTTGAGCCTCTGCTGCTTGTTCCCATTGCATTTGGTATGCTCCTTGTTAATATTTATCCGGACATTATGGCAAATCCGGAAGACATGTCCAACGGTGTTGGTGGTCTTCTTCATTACTTCTACATCCTTGATGAGTGGAGTATTCTTCCTTCCCTTATCTTTATGGGTGTAGGTGCCATGACAGACTTTGGTCCGCTGATTGCGAATCCGAAAAGCTTCCTGATGGGTGCTGCAGCGCAGCTCGGTATCTATATAGCTTACTTCCTTGCAATCTTCCTTGGATTCAATGGAAAAGCAGCAGCAGCAATCTCCATCATCGGTGGTGCAGATGGTCCGACCTCCATTTTCCTTGCTGGTAAGCTTGGTCAGACTGCTCTTATGGGACCGATCGCCGTGGCGGCATATTCCTATATGTCACTGGTTCCGATCATCCAGCCTCCGATCATGAAACTGTTTACTACTGAGAAAGAGCGTAAAATCAAGATGGAGCAGCTTCGTCCTGTATCCAAGCTTGAGAAGATCCTCTTCCCAATCGTAATCACAATCGTTGTCTGCATGATTCTTCCGACAACAGCTCCTCTGGTTGGTATGCTTATGCTTGGTAACCTGTTCAGAGAGTGCGGCGTTGTAAAACAGCTTACAGAGACAGCTTCCAATGCACTTATGTACATCGTAGTTATCCTTCTTGGTACATCTGTTGGTGCTTCCACAAGTGCAGAGGCATTCCTGAATGTGGATACTTTGAAGATCGTTGTATTAGGTCTTGTGGCATTTGCATGTGGTACTTTCGGCGGTGTTATGCTCGGAAAGGTTATGTGCAAGCTTACAGGCGGCAAGATCAATCCGCTTATCGGTTCCGCCGGTGTATCTGCGGTACCTATGGCAGCCCGTGTATCCCAGAAGGTTGGTGCTGAGGCAGATCCTACCAACTTCCTTCTGATGCATGCAATGGGACCAAACGTTGCCGGTGTTATCGGTACAGCCGTTGCTGCCGGAGCATTTATGGCTATTTACGGAATCTAATAATGATACCAGAAATTCGGATTTTTCCCGGCTTTCTATAGTGAAACCGGGAAGTCCGGATGAACTAAATAAATAAGGAGAACAATTATGGCAGAAATTGAAAAAAAACCTGTTAAAATTGTGGAAACCATTCTGCGTGATGCACATCAGTCCCTGATTGCAACCCGTATGACAACAGAGCAGATGCTTCCAATCGTTGATAAACTTGATAAAGTAGGCTACCATGCAGTTGAGTGCTGGGGCGGTGCTACTTTCGATGCAAGCCTTCGTTTCCTTCATGAGGATCCGTGGGAAAGACTTCGTAAATTACGTGCAGGATTTAAGAACACAAAGCTGCAGATGCTTTTCCGTGGCCAGAACATTCTTGGATACCGTCCATACGCTGATGATGTTGTAGAGTATTTTGTTCAGAAATCTCTGGCAAATGGTATCGATATCATCCGTATTTTCGACTGTATGAACGACCTTCGCAACCTTCAGACTGCTGTACATGCTGCAAACAAAGAGCATGGCCATGCACAGGTTGCTCTTTCCTATACACTTGGTGATGCTTATACTCTTGAGTACTGGACAAGCATTGCGAAACGTATCGAGGAAATGGGTGCAGACTCTATCTGTATCAAAGATATGGCCGGTCTTCTTCTTCCATATAAGGCAACTGAGCTTGTTACAGCCCTGAAAGAGACTGTTAAGATCCCGATCGATCTTCATACACATTACACCTCTGGTGTAGCTTCCATGACTTACTTAAAAGCTGTTGAAGCTGGTGTTGATATCATCGATACTGCAATGTCTCCATTTGCACTGGGTACTTCCCAGCCTGCAACTGAGGTTATGGTTGAGACCTTCAAAGGCACTCCATATGATACCGGATTTGATCAGCAGCTTCTTGCTGAGATCGCAGACTACTTCCGTCCAATGCGTGACGAGGCTCTTGAGAGCGGCCTTCTGAATCCGAAGAACCTTGGCGTAAACATTAAGACTCTTCTGTATCAGGTACCGGGTGGTATGTTATCCAACCTTACTTCCCAGCTGAAAGAGCAGCATGCAGAAGACAAGTTCTATGATGTTCTTGAGGAAGTTCCGCGTGTGCGTAAAGACCTTGGTGAGCCGCCGCTTGTTACTCCGTCTTCCCAGATCGTTGGTACACAGGCTGTATTTAACGTTCTTATGGGCGAGAGATACAAGATGGTTACCAAAGAGACAAAGGATGTTCTCAGCGGAAAATATGGCGCTACAGCAAAACCATTCAATCCGGAAGTTCAGAAGAAATGCATCGGTGATACGAAGCCGATCACATGCCGTCCGGCAGATCTTCTTGAGAATGAGCTGGGCAAACTTGAAGGCGAGATGGCACAGTATAAAGAGCAGGATGAGGACGTTCTGTCCTATGCACTGTTCCCACAGGTTGCTACTGACTTCTTCAAGTATCGTCAGGCTCAGGAGAAAAAGGTGGATGAGACGGTTGCTGATACCAAAAACGGAGCATATCCGGTTTAATCAGTGAGGAATAAGGATTTCTATGGGACAGGTTATATGCTGATCCTATAGAAATTACGACGAAAGACACGTGCAGAGAAGGTTTTTGCACGTGTCTTTTTAAAAAATATACACAAAACTGTTTGAATCCGGTATGAAAAAAATATTCTACAGTGGGCAAATATCGCCAGGGGCGGCTGGTCACAACCTGGGAATTCCGCAGAAAAAGGTTTTCGAACAGATTTATGAAAGGTATCTAAATGAGTAAAATATTGATCGTAGGCGGCGGAGCTGCTGGAATGATGGCCGGTGTTTATCTGGCAAGGGCAGGACATGAGGTCCACATTCTGGAGAAAAATGAGAAACTTGGAAAGAAAGTGTATATTACAGGAAAAGGCAGATGCAATGTTACAAATAACTGTGACACGGAAGAACTGTTCCGGGCAGTTATGTCTAACCCGAAATTCCTGTACAGTGCTTTCTATTCTTTTACACCCCAGGACGTAATGGAATTCTTTGAAGAAGCGGGAGTTCCACTGAAGACAGAGAGAGGCAACCGGGTTTTCCCTGTGTCTGACCATTCTTCAGATATTATCCGCGGTCTGGAACGGGAACTTAAGAAAGCTGGTGCCCATATCCATCTTCGCACAGAGGTGAAAACGGTGAAGGTCAGTCCCTATGAGGAACCGGGCGTGGATGAGAAAAAGGCACATCACAGCCGGGTAACAGGTGTAGAACTGGCAGATGGAAGTTTTATGGAGGGCGATCATGTTCTGGTTGCCACTGGAGGACTTTCCTATCAGTCAACAGGCTCCACAGGGGATGGTTATCGCTTTGCAGAGGAAACCGGCCATAAAGTAACGGAGCTTTCTCCGTCACTGGTTCCTCTTAAGACAAAAGAGGATTATATCCCAAGACTTCAGGGACTTTCCTTAAAAAACACCGAACTTACGATTAAGTCAGGCAAAAAGGTGCTCTTCCAGGATTTTGGCGAGATGATGTTCACCCACTTTGGCGTGACAGGCCCCATGATTTTATCTGCAAGCGCACATATTGGCAAACAACTGCAGAAATCCGGAGAGCTGAATGCTTATCTGGATCTGAAGCCAGCCCTTACCATGGAACAGCTGGATGCCAGGATTCTGCGGGAATTTGAGGCAGGACAGAATAAACAGTTTAAGAATGTGATCGGCGTACTTTTTCCATCATCCCTTACACCTGTCATGCTGGAACTGGGTGGTATTTCTCCGGAAAAAAAGATACACGATATTTCCAGGGAAGAAAGAATGCACTTTGAAGAACTGGTGAAAGCTTTCCCATTTACCATCAATGGAATGGGAGAATATAAAGAAGCAGTTATTACAAGAGGCGGTGTTTCTGTGAAGGACATTCAGCCGGGAACTATGGAATCCCGAAAGGTAAAAAATCTCTATTTTATTGGAGAAGTGCTTGACCTGGATGCGGTAACCGGTGGCTATAATCTTCAGATTGCCTGGTCAACTGCGTATTTGGCAGCCATGGCATTGAAAAATGGATGAAAATCTGTTATAAATGTAAGAAGTGAAAAAACTGCGATTTAAGAGGAGGTAACAGAGAAAATGGGATGTAACATTGCCATTGACGGGCCGGCAGGAGCAGGCAAAAGCACAATTGCAAAGAGAGTGGCAAAGGAGCTGTCTTTTATCTATGTAGATACAGGCGCTATGTACCGCGCCGTTGCACTTTATCTGCTGAGAAATGAAATTGACGGAACAGATGCGGAAGCAGTTGCAGATAACTGTCAGAGCGCTGAGGTTTTCATTCGATATGAAAATGGAGAGCAGGTTGTAATTCTTAACGGTGAGAATGTAAATCAGTATATCCGTACGGAAGAGGTTGGAAACATGGCATCCAAAACATCTGCAAACCCGGCGGTAAGGGCACATCTTCTCAATCTTCAGAGAAATCTGGCAGCAAAGAACGATGTGGTAATGGATGGCAGGGATATTGGAACTGTAGTTCTTCCGGACGCACAGGTAAAGATTTATCTTACTGCCAGCGTGGAGACCAGAGCTAAGAGGCGTTATGATGAATATCTTGCCAAGGGCGAGAGTGCTGATCTTGAAGAAATCAAGAAAGACATTGAAAACCGGGATCATCAGGATATGACAAGAGAGATTTCCCCGCTCCGGCAGGCTGAAGATGCCGTGCTTGTAGATTCTTCTTTCATGAATATTGACGAAGTGGTAGCTGCAATTCTCGAAATCTACAAAGATAAGGTGGAATAACCATGGAAGTGAAGGTTGCGAAAACAGCAGGCTTTTGTTTTGGCGTACAGCGTGCTGTAGACAAGGTTTACGAGCTAATCGGCAGTTGTCCTGACAGGCTTTTTACCCTGGGTCCAATTATTCATAATGAAGAAGTAGTGAATGATCTGGAAAAGAAGGGGGTCAGAGTGGCATCTGAGGATGATCTGAGAACGCTTCCTGAGGGCAGCACGGTTGTGATCCGTTCACATGGCGTGGGAAAAAAGGTTTATGACCATCTGGAGGAATACGGACTTTCCTATGTGGATGTAACCTGTCCCTTTGTTCTGAAAATTCACCGGATCGTAGAGAAAGAGAGCAGGGCAGGCGCCCATATTGTGATCATAGGAGACCCGGATCATCCGGAAGTGGTAGGAATCTGCGGCTGGTGCATGGGACCTTACACGGTAATTCAAACCGAGCAGGATGCACTGGATTTTGTGTTTCCGATTGACAAAAACATATGTATTGTGTCTCAGACCACATTTAATTATAATAAATTTAAAGATTTAGTTGAAATTCTCCGCGAAAAGAGGTATGATAATACTGTTTTAAATATTCTTAATATTTTAAACACTATTTGTAATGCTACCGAAGAACGGCAGAGAGAAGCAAAGAGCATAGCCGGAGAGGTAGACACTATGTTAGTCGTAGGAGGCCGACATAGTTCCAATACTCAAAAGCTGTTTGAAATATGTAAAAAGGAATGTGGAAATACTTACTATATACAAACACCTGTAGACTTGGATTCTGAAATGTTCCAATGCAGTAGTTGTGTAGGTATTACAGCAGGGGCTTCCACCCCAAAGAAAATTATTGAGGAGGTTCAAGAACATGTCAGAATTAAGTTTTGAACAGATGCTGGAAGATTCCGTAAAAACAATCAGAAATGGAGAAATCGTACAGGGAAAGGTCATCGATGTGAAAGAAGATGAAATTATCCTGAATATTGGCTATAAAGCTGATGGTATTATCACCAAGAGTGAATATAGCAATGATCCTTCCGTAGTACTCACAGACGCTGTACATGTAGGTGACTCCATGGAAGCCAAAGTGCTTAAGGTAAACGATGGCGAAGGCCAGGTTATCTTAACCTACAAGAGACTTGCTGCAGAGAAAGGCAATAAACGCCTTGAGGAAGCATTCGAGAATCAGGAAGTATTAAAAGCTCCTGTAACTCAGGTACTTGACGGTGGATTATGTGTTAACGTTGAGGAGACACGTGTATTCATTCCTGCAAGCCTTGTTTCCGACACATATGAGAAAGATCTCAGCAAATATGCTGATCAGGAGATTGAGTTCGTTATCACAGAGTTCAATCCAAGAAGACGTCGCATCATTGGTAACCGCAAACAGCTTCTTGTTGCTGAGAAAGCTAAGAAACAGCAGGAGCTTATGGAGCGTATCCATGTTGGCGATACAGTAGAGGGTGTTGTTAAGAACGTTACAGATTTTGGTGCATTCATCGATCTGGGCGGCGCTGACGGACTGCTTCACATCTCTGAGATGTCCTGGGGCAGAGTAGAGAACCCGAAGAAAGTCTTCACAGTTGGTGAGACTGTAAAGGTTATGATCAAAGATATCAAGGGCGAGAAGATTGCTCTTACAATGAAATTCCCGGAGGAGAATCCATGGCTTACAGCTGCTGAGGATTTCGCTGTTGGAAACGTAGTAACTGGTAAAGTTGCACGTATGACAGACTTCGGTGCATTTGTTGAGCTTGCACCTGGCGTAGATGCACTTCTTCATGTATCTCAGATTTCCAGAGAGCACGTTGCAAAACCATCTGATGTGCTTACAATCGGACAGGAGATCCAGGCTAAAGTTGTTGATTTCAATGGCGAAGACAAGAAGATCAGCCTTAGCATGAAAGCTCTTGAGGCTCCGGCTGAGGAAGAGTCTGTAGAGGAATAATTTAACCAAGAGGGAAGTGTTGTGCATTTCTCTTATCCCATGTAACTAACCGCCATTCACAGGATTTGTGAATGGCGGTTAGTTTTGATATCATGAATATGATGTTGATAAAAAGACATTGTCTGTTAGAGCGTGTCTGGAAAAGGCTTTCTGCAAGATGTGCATCACAATTTGCGGGAGATTTTGTCCGGATGAAGGCGCCGTAGCGAGCTACGACAACCGAATTCGGGTGAATCTCCCGCAAGTGGGGTGTTCAGATTGTGGGAATGATTTTTCAGATACGCTCTGGGGATGATGTCTTTTTTACGTGAGATTTTATATGCTTTGGAAGTTAGAGTATGTTTGAAAAAGGTTTTGGGAATTTTGGAATATGGGTTGAAAGTTTATTTTAATTTCCAAAATAAATATTTCAGAGTATGTATTAAATATTGCTTTTGCTTTTCTTCATTTTCCAGAAATTCCTCTGTGCATGGAAACCAGGTATAACAGGTCTCTCTTGTAGCAGATTTTTTCAGTCCTTTTTCCATAAATTTGCTAATAGATTTAGGGACTGCCATGTCCTCTCCGGGCAGATAATCATAACTTTTGTAATCACTGTAATATTGGCGGATACGGCCATTTAAAGGCTTTACAAGGAGGCTTACCAGATTGTCCTGACCTGTAATATAGAATTCTTCTGTGCCGTTAGAAAAGGAAGCGGGCAGGCTGTAATGGGGGTTCATCTGCAAAATTAGATTTTCACCGTCAAAATCAGTTCCGCGAACAGTAAATGCACCATCCCTGAGCGCAAGATACCCCGTCATCTTAAACACATCTCCAAGTCCGAGAAGATCTTCCATATTGTGTCCCATAACCGTATCCAGGTCCGTCTGCTCCTGGTGTGCCATATATTTTTTATAGATTTTAATGCATTCCCCGCCATTACAGTAAATGCGCTTCTGTTCTCCTAGAAAGGCTTCCATCTGTTCCTGCTTTAACCCTGGGAGCTTTAAAAATCCCTTCAGAGGGCGAAGCACTTTATACAGGTCAAAAGAAGAAATCCCCTCAAAAGGATCTGGCAGCTCGTAGAATTTATAACGAGCCTGAAGGTAAGGCTGATCAAAAGAATCTCCATTGTATTGGATGGTACAGCTGAAATTTTTTATAAATTCTGAAAAAACCTCCAATAATGCTTTTTCTTCCCGGAAATCGGGAGCAAGCCACTGATAAAGCTGCCAGGAACCAGATTCATAGCAAACTGCACCAATTAAATATAAAAAAGATGAATTTCGTCCCAATCCAGTGGTTTCAATATCATAAAATAATGGTGAAAAATTGACATTCTCAGTAGCATTTCCAGATAAATTTTTAACAGTCTCAAAGTCCGGAAAACCTTGTAAAATCGGCATTTTTTTAACAATCAGCATGTTTATACTCCTTTCATGGATTGTATTTAATTATACACAATTTTTTTATTTTTAGGTAGTGAATTTTTTCATAAAATGCGGTATAGTAGAATGTATAGAATAGTCAGAATATATAAAGAAAAGGAGAAATCTATGTGGGAGTTATCAATTAACGGAGTGGATTTCTATCACATTGCCAATTGGTTTTATATATACAGCTTTCTTGGATGGCTGTGGGAAACCTGTTATGTATCGGTGAGAAAAGGCAAGCTGATAAACAGAGGCTTTATCAATGGTCCTTTATGTACCATATATGGCTGCGGAGCACTTGCTGTTTATCTGATTCTTCTTCCTGTAAGCGGGGATCTGCTTCTTTTGTTTGTGGGAGGAGTTGTAGTTGCAACGGCTTTGGAATATGTGACAGCAGCTCTGATGGAGAATATTTTCCATACGTCATGGTGGGACTACAGTGATAAGAAGTTTAATTTTCAGGGACGTATCTGCCTGGGATGTTCCCTTGGATGGGGCTTATTTACAGTAGGGCTTTTCAGAGTCCTTCATCCGGTGGTCTCTGATTTTGTAGAGCTTTACTCCAGAAAAACAGGTGAGATTGCAGTTTGTGTGGTCACAGTTGTTTACATAGTGGATTTCGCTTTCTCAGCTGCAGCTGCATTCCATATTCACGAGCGTATTCCTGCATGGGAGCAGGCGCTGGATCAGATGCGT